>Ga0190367_1001153_pt1 | contig 16073 bp, 22 predicted proteins | sample 4872181011_MG_FD_171838 | JGI IMG/M metagenome (GOLD analysis project Ga0190367, IMG submission 171838) | Hydrothermal vent microbial mat bacterial communities from Southern Trench, Guaymas Basin, Mexico - 4872-18-10-11_MG | ecosystem: Environmental > Aquatic > Marine > Hydrothermal vents >...
TTCACCGAGATCGAAACCTCTCTTAAGTAACTTACCTATGTTGGACTCGACTAATTCGAAAAACTCATCAAAATTCATCCCATACTTACGTCTAAGTCTTTCGATCTTTTCTTCTATCTCTTTCATTCTTCTTTCTTCTTCGCTTAAGAGTCTTCCAGATATCTGAGAAGACATAATAGATATACTTAAGGTCGAGAGGTATATGAAACTTTGCAAAAGGATAAGGAGGATGAATGTGTTTTATTGGTCTCCTGTCTCCTCTTCTCTTAGCTCTTGGAAGTTCATGGCTATTATAGCCGAATAATTCCTTGTTAAAGAGAACTACCCTGAATCTACTTTTAGTTCCAACTTTCCTTCTTTCAATCCTAAGCCACTTTCTTTCTTTTTCATTTAACCTAAAGGATTAAGCTGTTGTTGTATGTAATTCCAGATTTGTTCCCATACTTGAGCAAACCAATAGTTCAACACTCCAGATATGTAATCACCCAACTGGTCTGGACCACTTGGGAATGTCACTTGACCTACTACAACAGGATACACGAGCACGAAACCCACAGTTGCCAACTTCAGCAACTTCGAATTAGTCAGCCAACTTGCTATAACCAATATTGCCAATATAACAACCGCAGAAACGCCTAAAATCTCCTCACTCATCAGTTTATCACCTCTTCAACGATATTTTGTAATTCAGCCAAAGAAATACGTCTAATTTCGTTGGATTTAATCATTCGTATTAATTCTAATATTAAGAGCCTAAGATCATGAACAAATGAGTCTATTTTGTAGTCTCCAGCCTCTATATCATTCTTTTTAAGCAATGCCCTAATTTTAACACGATTAATGTTCATTTCGACTGCCTTCTTTGCATTGGAGTCATCTGCCAAATTTTCAGTTAATTCCCTATACACCTCCCATAATTCCCTAACCATTAAGCCAAAGTCAGTTAGGTTACCGTGAATATCTTTAATTCCAAGACCTATTAGCAAAGAATCATTTTCCCAATCCTCTTTAGTTAGATGTTCAGCTATTCTTTCAGCTTCTTTTCTCATTTCGAAATTACGTAGTTCATACTTAGCCCTATGAGCCAAATCTTTCATTTTGTCGTATTTTTGATAAACTTCGTTAGGGATTTTGTCAAATTCAATCTTTCCGATTAATTCCCAATCAAATTTATCTGGATTCCTTTTACTTTCTACTAATCTCAAAATGTAGCCGTAACCTCTTGCTACCATCTTTATACGTATGTTTATTTCTCCGTCTTCCCTCCACTTCTTAGGTAACTTCGTCCACGTCGCACAAGTGCCTAAAAGAATAGCCACATCTTTTCTAACCATCTCAAAATCTTTCATAAACCTCGTGTATTCTTTTACGCTTACTCCTCCCTCTAGCAACAAATAACCACTCATAAAATTGGCTATGTCATCCCATCCTACTACCACAGCCCTACCAAAGTCATCCCTTATTATGTCATCCCTTTTCCTTAGATTCCAATAGTCGTTAGCCGTAAATACCAGATGCCTAAGCACTAAATCCCATACTTCTTCCCCTGTTTCACCTGTCCATAGGCTAAGTATGTTATACATTAGATCCAGCATTGCTGAAGACTTACCGAATCCTTTTGTCCCTTCGAATACTATGAATACAAAACCGTCATTTCGTAGAACTTCTAATAATTCCTCATAAAAGCTCATCTTCCGCATCACCTCCTTCATTTTCTTTCTTAAAGTTGTATCTTCCAAGAAGCCCAGAAGAGTGATGCTTTACATCAGCAATAGCGTATATTTTATGCTTAACATCTAACAACTCAAAAAGGGTTTTTATTTCCCTCTTACGTCGTTCTGGTTCTATTATCATTTCAACATCCTTTTTTACTCCAAGAAGTTCAGCAAAATAGTATATTTCATCAACGATATGCCCGTATGGGTCGAATACATAATCATTATACTTCTTTTTTCTGAAATACTGAGCAAGAGTAGATTTAAGAAACACTTCAAAAGGCTCCCTTTCAATTATCTTCGCCATTCTTATCAACCTCCTTTTCAATTTCTTTCTTTAACTTTTCAAGCTCCTTTTTTACAATCCTACCTGCTCCAGCCAAAAGCTTAACAGCCCTTGCTTTAGCCATAGTTCCAAGTTTGGCGAATTCAACAAAGAGTTTATCATATTCTTTAGTAAGATGTTCAATTTCAGCTTCTTTGAGCATCCTAACATAATTCTCCTCGTCCATTAGCCTTGAACACTCAATAACTTTGATCTTTTCAACCCTAAAGCCAAGCCATGACCTTACACCTTCTAAGTTTGTTACTATTGCAATCACAACTGCAAAGAATATGGCATAAGGGAGATCGATCTTAAAGACATGAAGATAATCCGCAATTATACACAAAGCCATGAAACCAAAGAAAGAAACAATGGATAAGCCAAGTTTAAAGTTGTTATTGTTGTTTTTCTTGACAACTATTTTACCTCCCTCCAGATCCAAGTAATCTGTTTTGTCCTTTGTGGGTATATTTTCCTCTCCTACCGCTAAAATACCATTAACGTTGTAACCGTTCAGTTCAAAGTTAATAAACTGTCTAAGATCGTTTTTGAATTGTAATAACGCCAATTTGCCATCAAAATCCCTTATAATTTTCCTATCTGTGTCGTAAGGATAAACGTGCAATCTAATAGGTCGATTGTAACCGACATAGGCAACGTATAGCTTATTGTATGTCCATAACCACAATCCAAAGAAGTATCCAAATGTAAAGCACAATCCAAATACGTAATTATACCACTCCTTGATGTAGTAGGTGTCAAAGATCAGATGAGGGATTTGTCTAACAGTTTGATTGATCTTGACGGTTGTAGTTTCATATCTCATTGAAAGAATCGCAAATAAGACAATAACAACGAAAATAATAACGATAAGATGTTTTGCACAACTAACGATTAGCCTATCCTTCTTCATGTGCCGAGATAACGCTAAACCAACTACAAATAACGATAAAGCATAAGCTGACCTTTCCCATGACCATTTAGCCATCTCACTCCTTAGGATTATGATTGGATAATCCCACCAAGACCATACATCTTCCTTCTCCTTGATAACTGCAAATCCCCAGGGACTACTCACTGTTACTAATCTAAGTCCAGCATAAGGCTGAGGCTTGAATGGGAGTGTTATGTTGTTTTCTCCCTTCTTTATCATCGTCTTGAACCAACTCCCACTAAATGGATCGCAGATTGCAACAACTTCAGTCAAATTCGTATAGATCTTAATCCAACCTTCCTTTAGGTTATATTCCGTTATGTAGGCATTATGATCGATGATAGTCTTACTACCTCCCGCAAAGAACTCTCTTGTCTTGTTTGACCAAAAAGTTAGTCCGATCTCCTTACCCTCAACTATGAAGTTGAGCAATATCACATATCCAATTAAAATAATAAATAGAATGGTAAAATATTTCACATTCATCTTAACCCCAAAATTGACTTAGCCTTCTTAAGTCTATCCTTAAAATCGTTGTATATTTTGGCGATCTTCCTAAACTCTTTCTTTTCTTTGGAACTCAAGTTTTTACGGTTTATTTGGACACTTGCACGATTAGCAACGCAAGTAACGTATTTTATTGCTTCATCTATCGTTATTACCCCTTTATCTATGAGTTTCTTGAGTTGGGCTATCGATTGCTTTGCCCCCTTAACGCTGTCCATTCGGACAATATCCGCAATCTCCTTATTCCTTGCTGGACGAAATAATCCCTTATCCCTATCTCTCTTCTTTTTAACCATTTAAAACACCTCTCAACCATTTATCGAATTCCTTTTCGTTTAAGTTATCGAAAATAAGATACCTTATTTCGGCTACACGAGCTAAAACGATCCATCTAAATGCCCTTGTTTTCAAATCTTCCATTTTATCACCCTCCTTAATACCAATACAAAAATAAAAGAAACAATGGACTCTAAAGCGGTCATTTCTCCATTCTGATAACACTAACCCCTCCCCTGCCAAATGAACGCCCTATTAATATTATTGCAACTAAAACACCGCCACCAATGATCAAAGCCTTCACTTCCAAATCTAAGCTATTCCAGAAGTCGTTAATGTAGTCTGCCCAAGAATTTCCATCATCGCCTCCTCCCATCGTTGTAATTTTTTGCAAAGTTTGGTTGTAGAGCTCTAACAACCTTTCAACATCTTCAAGAAACTCCTGAACCTCTAAACTGTCATCTACATACCTTGTTAGGATTATCGTTGGTAAAGGTTCTCCTGTCTTCTCATCCACAGCACTCAAAAGTTTAAACGTATCTCCTGGCTCTAGCACAAGTATGCCGTCAGGAGTTACCAGATAGACACTTTCACCTTCTGGTATCGTGTAAGTGTGGTTTACCGTTAATGTGGTGTTAAAGCCATCCGATGCGAATAGATAACCGTTATACTGTGTCCCATTTACTTCAATAGTTATGGGTGCTGTGTAGTTTGTCAGTAAACCTGCCAGAGCCAGCTGATACATCGCCCAAGCGTAATAATTTGCCGTGTCGTTCTTAGCCATTGTTAATATTGCGTATGGATCCAGAACTTTACCAGCAACTTCGGAAAGGTTAAGCTGCCCACTTTCTACCAGCTGGTTAATTTGCGTAAAGTAAACTACTAAGTTATCGTAAACCCATTGTCTATCGTTTTTTAGCTTGCTAAGGACACTCTTGAAATAGTCATAATCATATATCTTAATATCGTCTAATATTATATATTTAACCGTTTTATGCCATTCAAAATCACAAGGTTTCATTGTTAGTTTTTTGTAGTAGTAACCCTCATGGGATCCTACATCACTACTAGCACTATCTAACTCACCACATGAACTTCCATAATCTGTGAATGTTAGTGAAATGTCGTAGCTAACGCCATTTACATCACATACCTGTTTATAGTGTGGTAGTGCATCTTTTAAAAACAGCACAGTTATATTTTGATGATCTATTAGCTCTTTTATTTTGTTGTCATACATCTCATCAACAGCATTTAGGGCCATTTCTGTCGCTTCTGCTGGTGTTCCATTTGCCAACTCCTGCACATATATCGACTGAGCCCTTGCCAAAGCATACAACTTTAATTCCTCTGCTCCAGCATCTACTGTATGCAAATACAAAATGTAACTGGCTCCCGTCTCTGCCAAGCTTGATTTTGTCATTGGATAACTCCAGTTCACAATTTCCTCCAAATCACCTACGTATTCCATTAACCATAAAGTTGCGTTTATAAACTCGGTTAGGGCCCATGTTATAGGGTTTAATACATATATCGCAGATTGAGGGTTCCATCCTGTGGCCAACATGTAGGCATCCCACCAAGTTGAAGCGTAAGCCGTCCCTGCTATGTTTGTTATTAGTGTTGTTATTAAAAATAAAGAAATTAGTTTTCTCATGCTTACACCTCAGTCCTGATAAGCCATAATCACAGTAGCCAAAGCACTACCACCCCAAAGATACACTTTGTTCCACGTATCGCTTAGCCAATCTTCTGGCAAGGTAAATCCTTCGATAACCCCACTTGCCATGATGGGCAAAAGAACGCTAACAGCAAAGCAGATAATTTCGAGAGCTGTAAGTTTCAGCTGTGCCTTCTGTGCAATCATTATTATTCCCGAAAGCACAACCACTGTAACCGCAAGAGTCTGATATGTCGTATCTGGTAGTGCTATCAGTCCAAAACATGCCAAACTAGCCACTACCCACGCTATGAATGTTCCCGCTTCTACCGGCCCAAATCTACCTACCTTCGCAAGCCCTCCGTAGTGATGTCCATATCTATTTTTTAGATGACTTCCCAACTTTCTTACCATACCTCACACCTCCTTTTTTCCTAACACTCCTACTACCACCTCCCGCCAAATCCAAAAACAACTCCTCCCGAAAAAACAAAACCACCAAAAGCATTATCGCTGAAATAATGGCAATTTCTGTTGTTATTTGCAAATCTGAGAACAATGCTTCATCCAGCACTTTAAAACAGAAATGAACGAGTAATTCTGTCAAAATCAATAACGCTATTACTGTCGCTATTGTTCGCTGTTTCGCTTTCGTCACAAATCCACTTGCATAAAATAATATTTAAAACTTTTGATAAAAATTCTCAAAAGATTTGCGAATATATTCGTGAAAGTTTTGCGAAATTTAATATTGCTGATTCTTGTAGAATCCTATAACTTTAAAGTAATACTCATCAATCGCCCTTCTTAGAACTTCAGATTTGGAAATACCCAATATTTCGGCTATTTCTTCAAGTTTCGAATCATAAATAGGATTTAAACTATATCCCATGCTTTTGTTCTTATTTCGCTCAATCTTCTTCCCAAACATCGCTATCACCTATTCAAGTACATCACCTGATCGGGAACTTATCAACTATTTTACTATACCATTCATCTGCATGCTTAGTTTTATTCAAGTAATGAGCAGACCCGACAGTTACACTTGATCGTCCTTGAATAAAATCAGCTACCGACTCTGGGACTTCATTTAAGATTAAGAAGTTATAGTTCCACTTTCGGATGGTATTAGGACAAACTCTTCCAAATCTTACCATTTTTTGTAGTTTATTATAAGAATATGGAAGTTCAACATTTTCAAGCTCATTAATAAAGTCTCTTGGCATGTAAACCCAAAATCCTTTTTTCTCACCCTTAGAAATTTCTGCAATCGGATATCTCGTTATTTTATTCTTGATCACAAATTTAGAATGGTCTAAGTCCCCAAGTATCCTGTAAATCTGACTTAACCTCACTCCAGAATAGACCATTAGTTTGAATATTGCTTTCACACAATCTTTTATGTGTTTGTAAGCCTCTATGATTTCCTCATTAGTGATAAAGACTTCTCTAACCCCTGTTTTTTGAACTTTTAGAACTCTCCTCATTTTTGTTAAATACTCAAGTGTAAAGTCATCTCTTTCCTCTGCAAAGTTTAGTAAGTTTCTAACCGCTTTTACGAACCAATTTCTACCGCTTTCAATATTAATTAATAACTCTTGCATGTCTTTAGAAGAATAGACGTTTCCAAGATATTTATCCAAATAGTATAAATATGTTTCAGCAGTTTTTTTGTCAATCCTTTTGAATAACCATTCTTTGAACGTCTTCTTGTTCTGCTTGTAATATACTTTCAAGTTCAACCTGCTAAGCCGCTCCCCTTTGGGGTCGTGGGTTCGAATCCCACCCCCGGCGTTACGATGTATTAAGCCAAGATTCTTTATAATTGAATTCTCACAAATAATAAACGTCGTTTTCTTTTTACTCTTTAGAAATCTATTTGCACTTCTTAAATATTTATTTATCCTCATCAACCTTCACTACTCTAGATATTACTGTCTCAATACCTATCTTCACACAATATATAACCCTCAAGTTTTCACCTTTATATAGTACACTCCACCCTTTTGAGTTATCCTTACAAATCCACTGACACAAAATTCTGAAACTGGACACTCGTATTTTCGAGGACAATAGTTTCCTCTTTTCTTGCTACAACCATATTTAGATAAATGCCAGAGAGGTTCGTCTAAGTCAAGAGCGATTATCCTTTTCCCATCAATTTCAAGTTCTTTTACGCTTTCGATCCATGCATCCTTTATCTTGTACCTTATTGAATCCAGACTACCCGAATATTCACACCTTAGAACACCAGTCATGAATGTAGCTCTCGCGATGTGAACGTCAACTGGCATAAGTCTATTTAAGTTCTTTATTCCTTTAATTCCAACGTTATCCCTCAACATTCTAAGCCATAGAGGTCCAATTTTTTCTCCTCTAAGGAAAGGAAAATCGTAAACCTTCATAGTGGTAACAATTCCTGATGATATTCAAGATCTTCAAAGCATCATAATCACATTTATCTTAAGCGGATTACCATCCCACTTTTCATCAAGAGTTTTAGATATTGTTTTCCATATTCTTGCGTCTTCTTTATGTCGCTTCGAAAGTCCGTACTTTTTCATAGCCTCCAGAACTTCATTAAAGCTAACCTTACTGACTGCACTTGGATTGAAAAGCCATCTTGTTGTTTCATCTTTGTACGTTAGTCTTGCAGCATTCCAAAGCTGATTTGCATCTCTCATATAGTCTATTGCAACTGTCAACGTTATGAAGAGTGCATGTTCAATACTTCCTCTCTTAACGCCTTTTGGTGGTTTATCTTCAGGCATGTCGTTTCTACCAAAAATGCCAGCCATGTTGAATGTTCTAAACAGTATTTCTGCAACTTTGGCTCCTCTCTCCTTGTCAAACTTTAGGGTATGCATTTTAGACACCTACCATCACCCTTCAATTCTTTCCCCAAAATGGTTTATTCTTGGTAATAATAAATTTTTCATTTCTTATACACTTTGAGCTTCCAAAGTCGTATCCCTTAATCCAACCAACATAGATTTTGAGGTCTAAGTAAATCCATATCACTGTCTTTCTTAGGAAAACAGAATATCGCTTCTTGATCTCATTTATAGATTGGGTAGCAAAAGTACACTATCAAGTTAGATCACAACGAATCTAATTACGCTTCGACCTTCGAAACTCTACTTAAGGTTTTACTTTAGATATATGACACCGTATCGTCGAACTGAACATCCTTTTGATATATTCTTCTATTATGTCTGATGGAAAAATCTATTTTCAACATTGCCTATGGAGAACTATTAACAAGCCCTTTCTTTCTCAGTTATTTAGAGATAAGTGTCTTTCTTCAAAATATTTATTAATTTATATAAGAACTTTTTAGAGATTATCTTTAGTAAACCTAAGACTTTGGCAATCCTAATAATTTTAGACTTTCAGCTCAGATATTCTCTATATAAGAAGATCATTTGCAAAATGAAAATTTCTTAGCTAACACTTGAGATAATATTCTAAAAAAATGCCGAGGCCGGGATTCGAACCCGGGACCTACGGATTATGAGTCCGTCGCCCCAACCAGCTAGGCCACCTCGGCTTAACGTGAGTTATCACGATAGCTATTAAGCTTTTCGAAGACAAAATAAAATAAAAATAACCTAAAACTGAATGTTAAATTTTCAGAACTTCCTTTGCAGCCATCTTTATATCTTCCTCTCTAACAGTCTTTCTACCAGCATTCTTTGCAAGCTTTGCAGCCTTTTTAGCAATCTTTATTGCATTCTTCTCAATAGCCTTGGCAAGTTCAACCTTTGCAGATTCACTGACTCTCTGTGCTCCAGCCTTCCTGATTATCCTCTCAACAGGTGCAAGGGGCAACTCCAAACTCATCACCCTTCTAATTTTCTAGATAGCCATTATATAAATTTTTGGGTTTTTTCAAAGGTTATAAATAGCAATCTCCAAACTTAGATTATGGAAACTGAAAGACTTGTTGAGTTAATCAGAGAAGACTATGAGGTTATAAATTCAAACGAAACAATATCAAAGGTTATATCAATGATTGAGAAGAGTGCCATACTTGTTGAAGAGGATGATGAGATATTGGGTGTTATCAGGGAGAGAGACCTTATAAGGGGTTGTGCGATGGTGAATCCACATGAGACTAAGGTTAAAAACTTTGTCATAAGGACGGGAGTAATATCGATGAAGGAAATTTCACCAGAAAGCGTTGCAAGGAGATTTGTTGAAGATTCAACACCATTCGTCGTCGTGAAGTTGGATGGTAGGTATGGTGTAATACACATTGATGACTTTTTAAGTTTGCTAAAGGGGGATTTGAGGGATGTTAGGGCTAGGGATGTCATGAATGTGGATGTCATAACGGTTCTAAAGGATTCTACGGTTGCAAAAGCCCTTGCGACAATGAGAACCAACGGTGTTGAGAGGGTTGTTGTGATAGATGAGAACTACAAGGTTGTTGGAATTCTAACTGGTAAGGATGTTGTGGATAGGATATTTGCACCTCGAAGGAAGGTTAGGATGGGAGACTTTAGTGGTGAGAAGGAGAGGAGTTTGTCAATTAAGGTTGAGAGCATAATGAGCTATCCCGTTATTGTTGCAAATAAGGAAGATTCAATTCCAAATGTAATCGATAAGATGATAGAGAACAAGATATCGAGTGTCGTGATAACGAGGGATGGATTTCCAGAGGGTATAATAATAAAGAAGGACATACTCGAATACTATCTCAAGAGTGTTACTCCAGTGAAGCACACGTATCAGATAGTTTTGAAGGATGTTGAGCTTGACGAGTTTGAAATGAATAGGATAAATGACGATATAGAGAACTTCCTAAGTAAGTTCAAGGGGTTCTTTGGTGACGCAATACTATTCGTTTACATGAAGAGACACAAGGAGTATTACAGGGGATTGCCACTTATATACGTAAGACTGAAGCTTGCAAGTGATAGGGGGGTTTTCCTTGCAACGGGTGAAGGTTGGGGAGCTGAGTATGCTTTGCATTCCGCACTGAAGAAACTTGAGAGGTCGATATTGGAATGTAAGGATCTTCAGATGGATAGAAAGATGATAAGGAGGTTCTATGAGGATGTTTTCTCTGACTTCGTAAGTGTTTAGTCATCTAACCTTTGAGCCTGCTGGAATTTCCCTCTCTGGATGTAGGAGGACTGGCTTTCCATCTACATCAGCAGCAAGCAACATACCCCTACTTTCAACACCCATTATCTTTGCGGGCTTTATATTCAATAGAACTGGAACAAGTTTTCCCAAGATGTCTTCAGGCTTGTGAGTTTCGGCAATTCCTGCAACTATCGTCCTAACCTCACCACCAACATCAACATCTAACTTCAGAAGTTTTTTGCTCCCCTTTATCCTCTCAACCCTCAAAATCTTTCCAATCCTTATGTCCAACTTTTCAAACTCACTCAAATCTATACCCCTAATCCTCTCGGACATAACCCTCTCAACCTCCTCAATCTTCTCATCATCAACCTTTGAGAATGGAATCTCAGGCTTTCCAATTTTGGTTACCTCATCAACATACAAGGCTAAATCTATTTTCATGTCTTTCAAGTTCATTGCTTTTGCAACCTTCTCCATGGTCTTTGGCATTACGGGATATGCAAATATGACCAAAGCCTTGACAATTTGAATTGCATTTGCCAAAACCTTCTCACATCTATCCCTATCTTCTTTGATTAGTTCCCAAGGCTTATTTGCCTGGAAGTATTCATTTCCAAACTTTGCAAGCTCCATAAACGCATCACAAACCTCCTTAAACTCCCAAGATTTGACCGATCTCACAATCCTCTCCCTAACGTTTTCAATCCTTTTTAGAATCTCAGATTCAACATCCATCTTAACCTCTCCAAAGTTCTTCCATGCAAAGTGCAGAACCCTGTATATAAAGTTTCCAAATGTTCCTATCAGTTCGTTGTTAACCTTATCTCTCAAAACCTTCCAAGAGAAGTTGAGATCCCTTTCGTGTGATGTGTAGCTGACTATGTAGTATCTAAGGAAGTCCGGATGGAAACCCCTCTTTAGGTAATCATCCTCAACCCAAACGACGTAACCCCTACTCTTTGAGAAAGTCTTTCCCTCAACCTTCACCATACCACTCGCAACGACAACCTTGGGAAGTGAGTATCCAGCTCCCTTAAGAATTGCAGGCCAAAATATGCAGTGATGATACACTATGTCCAAACCTATGAAGTGAACTATGTCACCCACCTCTTTCTCCATCCACACATTCTTCCAATCACATCCAATCAGCTTGCAAGCTTCCTCCGTAAAGGATACGTAACCTATTGGAGCATCAACCCAAACGTAAACAACCAAGTTTTCACCTGGAAACCTCACACCCCACTCCAAGTTTCGAGTTATACACCAGTCCTTCAACTCCCTCCTAACCCACTCCTTTGCATAGTTTATGGCGTTGGATGTTCCCTGTAAATTCTCCAGATAGTCCATTAGAAAATCTCTAAAGGCTGTAAGTTTGAAGAAGTAGTGTTTCTGTTTCTTGAATATTGCAAAACTTCCACATATCTTGCATCTTGGATTTAGAATCTCACCTGGCTCAAGATGTCTCCCACAACCCTGATCGCACTCATCTCCCCTTGCAATCGCACCACAGTATGGACAGACACCTTCAACGTATCTGTCTGGCAAAAACCTCTCACACTTTGGACAGTATGCAAGTTCAATCTCCTTCGAATATATGTATCCATTCTCCATTAGCCTTCTTACGATCTCCTGAGTTCTCCTGTGATTGTAATCTGCATCAGTCCTACCATAGAAGTCAAATTCAATACCAAGCTCCCTAAACACCTTCTGAAAGTGTTCGTGATATCTGTCAACGAGTTCTTTAGGTGTGACACCTTCTTTCTCAGCATTTACAACTATTGGAGTCCCATGACAATCACTACCACATACAAACAAGACATCCTCACCCATCAATCTGAGATAGCGAACGTAAACGTCTGCTGGAATGTAAGTTCTGAGATGACCTATGTGGGCTTTACCATTTGCATAGGGTAATCCGCATGTAACGAGCTTCATGGTTTGAGAAATACATGATGATTATAAAGTTTAGTCCCTCATAGCCTCTTTATAACCAAATCTGTAGGCTCGATAGAGTAAGATTGCCAAACCGTAAACCCAAACAATTGAGCCAATGTGAACGATAGAAGCGTTTTTTGTAAGTATTCCGTAAATGTAGATCATAGCACCAATTATAACGTAATCCATTGCTCTGTAATCTTTGAATTCTTTGGCCTTCCTTACGTGCAAATAAACTGCAATTGTCAAAAGAAAAAGACAGAGAGCTTCTAACATGAAGTAATAACAGAATGATTCTATTTAAGCTTTGTGCTATGGGGACAAGCTAAGATAGATATTAATTATTTAATATGTAAATTTTATTAATTGCTTACCATTCTTTATAGTATCTCATATAAAAAATTGTTTTCTTAAGTGGATACATTTTATCCAATACCAATGTGTGAGAAGATATTAAATCAATACTAAAAAGTAATCGATAAATCGAATTAAATATATAGTCGTAAAAGTAAACAACCTTTTGATGATCAAGCACGAAATACTTAAAGACTTGATAGAGATCAAAGAAAAGCTTGAAATCGTTTCAGATGAAGAGTTAATGGAATCTATCAAAAGAGCGATTGAACAGCCACCGAAGAGAAACTTTGAAGATTTCTTAAGGGAAATTGGTATAGATCCGACTTCTATGTCCGATTGATCTTAAAATTACCAATTTTTGGTTTTCATCAATGTCGTGGATTATTGTCCATTTTCCTGAAATGTGTAAAGACCTGAAACCCCTAAGATCATGTGTTTTCTTTCAATTTCAAAATTGCCTTAGCGAACATCTCAGCTAAGACTTTATTCTTCTTTGTAAGCTTTTTAAATCTTTCCTCAAATTTATCTGTGGTTTTAATTTGATATTCCATATCAACTATCGCTGTCTATATATGTATATATAGAAGAGTCGATCTATAGATATTATGGAAGTTCGACAATTTAAAAATGGATAATTATTAATCGTATTAAATTTAATCCAGAACACAATTCATCAAAATGTTTTTATGCTAAAAGCCAAGAGCAAGAATATGGGTAAGACTGGTAGTGTGACGTGGGTGAAGATAAAGAAGAGGAACAGCAATGAATACAGGTTGGTTCCAACCAAGTGGCAGTTCTATAAGAAGCCGGGACCAAATCAAAAATACTCATCAGATGGAAAGAGGAGAAGGAGGATAAGGAGATCTTCAAAGTCGGTTTTGGGAGTTAAACAGTGATCTTGTATCTATTTTGGCATTTGTTTTAAATATTATTCCCGAGTAGTGAACCCTTGAAGCCCTGTAGCCCATATTCTCAACCTTTTCAAATATCCAATCCATCCTTGGTGGATTCACCTTCAAAACCCTTGCCAAGGCATGGACGTTGTATGTGTATGGTGAGTCAATCTCATTTGCAATCAATTCAACAAACCTCCCAATCTCACCACCTGCAAACCTCATGATCTTTCTGATGAGAAATCCATCCTTAAGACTCCCAAGCCATATTGGTCCGTAAATCCTAAATCTTTCGCCACATTCACATCTCTCAAGACACTCCCCAATTCTTACAAAATCTCTATTTAGGCATTTTGGACAGTAGAGCATGTATCCCAATCTTTTAATCGAGTCCTTTGATGCTCTGGGTGACCTCTTAACCTTCAAGTGAACCCTGTAATAATGTTCCCTAATCCAAGAGATCAAAACTTCAATCCCCTTCTCATACTTTGCAAGCTCCCTAGCTATGTAACCAATAAAAGCCCTCAATCCAACCTCCTGATAGACATCTGTCATCTCAACAAATGTTAGATACTTCCTCAATCCAGATTCGGTTGCAGAACCACAAAATGCAGATGTATCCGTAGCTGTAACACTAAGATACCTCTTAACTGAGAATCCAGCAGAATCCATGAAATTTGCTGGACTTCCAAACGGATCAACATCTATGTGCCAAAACATCCTCTCTCTCATCAGTATGTTTGCATCCTTATTGAAGACAGTTGCATCTATCCCGTTCAATCTTAAGTTCTCCTCAATAACCTCAACAGCCTTTGGATCAATGTCGTTGAGATAAACTGCATCGTAACCTCCCTCAACCTTAGCCCTGATACCCCTAACACCAGTCCCAGCCAACGCATCCAAAAACTCTTTCTTATTCTCAATGCATCTCCAAACGATTACATCAAGATCTCTACAGAATCTCATTCTAGGATTGTAAAATACATTGTTAATCTTTATTTTTACACTCCCTTCCTCAATGATCATAAAACCTCGTAACCTCCATTAGTTTTATGTTTCCAGGAATGTTTATTACCAAAATCTTCTTTCCCTGTTCTTTTGCAAATCTAACGGTATGCATGGTTCCTCCCTTTATATCAGTTTCAACGACAACTACAATGTTAGATATAGCACCCACTATCCTATTTCTCTGCATGTATTTTCTAATTGCATCCTTGTATTCTGAAATCAATAAACCATCTCTCTCAACAACATCTGCCAACGGTTTATTCGATTTTGGCACTATGTTGTCTATACTTGGTAAAACCTCAATAACTTTAGCATTGCAATTTAAAGCTGTCCTCATCGCTATTTCATCAACACCCAAAGATAAACCAGAAGCAATCACATATCCCTTCTTTATAAAGTGCTCAACCTTAGTTTTAATAGCACCTAAATCACTGACCTTTCTATTTCCAACTATGGCAACAATAGGTTTATTTAACAGCGTGACTAAGGCATACAAAACTCTTGGTGGATTTTTTATCTGCTTTAATTTCTGAGGATATTCCTTAGAATTATATGGAATTATTGTCTTTTGAATCATTATCAAACTGTCCTTCCAAGAGTTATTAACGTTATGTATTTTCTATTTCAATACATGCACGAGCGGTGTTACCAGTTATTTTTTATTCGTAAAAAAGGTAGCTTTACGATATAATACCTTTATTCCAGAAGTAGGTGGAGAGATCTAATTTAATCTTTAATGTATTTGGGTATTTAATAATTTTAAGAGATTTGCGAGTGAATTGAGCAAACCAACATCTTAAGGTAGCAAAGAAGCGTTCTATGTGATTCACTTCTCCTAAGAGTTTTCTACGTTGGTGGTTTTACGACACAGTACCCATTTATCAGATACTATATATAACCTATTTTTATTGTGAGTCACTTGTCGTAAATAAGTATTACAAAACCAGAAAGCGTGACGAGGAGTGTTAGAGAAACTATAGGTATCATCATGATTGTCTGTGTGTAGAGAGGGTTTCTGAGGAGCCAAGTTGTCCAGCCGAGTAGATGAGAAAGTGATAGTGAAACAATTGTAGATTTTGAAAAGATTTCGAGCAATCCTTTAGAGAATTTTAGGAGAAGATATGAGAAAATTGCGTAAAATGTCATGACAGAGATTGTATATGGAATGAATAGTCCGTGCTCGATTGCATAAGCTAAGAGCTTACTGTTTTCGAGTGATAGGTCTCCGATAATTAAAGTTGCAATGTAATCTATTAGCACAGATACCGTTACGAGTGCGATGAGTTTCATCATTATAGTAACTATAACAATTATTATTAATAAGGTTTCCGTCTTAATGATTATGATAACAATCATAATATTTAAT
>Ga0190367_1001154_pt1 | contig 16072 bp, 14 predicted proteins | sample 4872181011_MG_FD_171838 | JGI IMG/M metagenome (GOLD analysis project Ga0190367, IMG submission 171838) | Hydrothermal vent microbial mat bacterial communities from Southern Trench, Guaymas Basin, Mexico - 4872-18-10-11_MG | ecosystem: Environmental > Aquatic > Marine > Hydrothermal vents >...
CTATAGGGTCTACGAAGCTAGGCCTCTGAGTTATTAAACATAAAATTAAACCAAATTTCCTTCCTTGGGTAGCTATTAATGATATATATTCTCTTGCTAGACTGTATCCTATTGGATATACTGAGAGATTAGGACACCAATTTTGTGCCTCTTCCATCATAAATAGGAGATATCTTTCAGTCCCACTAATCTTATACTCTGTAAATTTGTTGAATAGTAGTTTTGCTAGATATGCTACTATTAATTGCTTTACCCCTAAAGGCATTTTTGGACAACCATCTGAACTAAAATCAAAAATTAGTAGGGAGGGATTCTCTGTAATCTCATCTATAAGTTTACCTGATATAGTAGGCTCTAATGAAATTATTTTTTGTTCTTTGATGACATCATCTCGGAATTTGTGAATAGCTCTTTCGATAGCTTTAGCAGTTTGTGAATGAATTATCGCATCACGTCCACTAGACCTTTGCCTTAATTTACTAAGTAGCTCATCAGTATATTCAATAAAAATTTCGGAAAGCTTGAATGCTTCTTCTTCAACAAGTTCTTTTAGAACTGATTCTAAACCGGAAACTTGAAGTTCATTTAAGATCCCACCTGAATAATAAATTATTACAAGTTCAGCAAGCTCTCTTGGTGTAAAGACATCTAAATCTATGGATATCTCTTTTATTTTAATATCAGGATATCTGAATTGCAATGGAGAATTTTTGGAAATGAAGGTAATGACATCTTTATAAGCTGTATTCCATTCTCCTCTATGGAAAGAAATGGCATAGTCCAGGTAATCCTCATTAGCATCAACTATTATCGTTGGTAAAGCTATTTCTCCTTCAGAGTATCCAGTCTTATAAGGTATCCTCGAGAGAAGTTCTAAAAGATAACCCCCTGTATATGATTTACCTGAGCCAGTTACACCGATGTTTGCTATATGCATTGTAATATTTTCAATATCCAGAGGAATTGGAAAGTTCTCATATCCTAATATAGTACCAGCCCATACGTATCCTGGACTTTCCTTATCCACACCAAAAATTTCTTTATACCCCTCTTCTCTCTCACTTAGTAGTAGAACTTCGGAGCCAGGAGTTGGAGGAGTAGATACTTCAGTTAAACCATAAGGAGTTAACTTACCCAAGAGACTTAATTCTGCCACAACATATTTTCTTGCAACCTCCTCTGGGATACGGTATTTATGCCTTATAGGTTCGCTCCAGGGCCCTTCTTCATAATATTCATGGTAGGGGGTAATAGCTTCAATTCGTGATAGTATTTTGCCATTTGTCGTGTTTACTAGAACTAAAAGTCCCTCTTCAACCTTATCCTCTGCTTCCTCATATAATAAACATCTAGCAGAGGATGTTGTTGCTTTTGATAAAACCTTGCCAATATTCATAGACATCATTATTTATTTAATAGATCAACTTTAATAAGTTTTTAGTAGGAGTACAACAATCCTTCCCTAACTCCAGAGCAGATATTTTAGTCTTGTTAAAATAGGATCCCCATCAGGGACAATGGCCCTGGTCATAATTTCAAAAACTATGACCTCTGCAGCACCTTTTCTGATCCTTGCCTTATCATGTGCTACAAGTATTGGTAGCGGGTATTTTATACCGGGTGGAGTTATTGCTACTATGGCTTTTAAAGCCTCTCTAAAAGTACTTTTTAGCATGCTATTGCTGGGCTCATCCTTAAAAGCTAGACTTATTCTAAATGGAGCCCTGTCTGGACCAAGCATAGAATAAGAGTAATAAATGTGAACATTATGATCCTTATATTGTTTATAAGCACTTGACAGGGGATCGTTACCTTGAATAGGTAATTCCTTGGGGGTAGTGTAAAATATAGTATTATCTTCAGAAGTAGAATTTAATATGAGCATTGTTGATAAGATTAAATCACGATCAGATATGAAACTGCTAGGTAAAGGATTGTTCAATACTTTTTCGACATATTTTTTGAACAGATTACCTTGTATTCTCTTTACATATCCAGATATCAGAGCTCCCTTATTGATTCCCTCGATAATAGCTTTTACCCTTCTTCTTACATACTCCGTATCTTTAACAGGTCTTGGAGGATCAACTATTGGGCCGTCTAGAAGAATATAACATCTATTGCTAGGCATTAGCTCTCTTCTTACAAAGTGTATTAATGCCTTCGTTTCGTATTCGAGCATTAGAATTTCAGTTTTTCTTTTAACATTTTCACCTGTAGGATCTGTTATTTTTAAAAGCTCAATATCACCAAACTTTACTTCTACCTTTCCTTTTAATCCTCTTGGAAATTTAGCAATAACCGCTGATACCATTGAACAGTACTCTCCCTCCCTTATTCTCACTATTCGATTGCTACCATCTATTCCTACATAGAAGCTTTTTAAGAAATAATCTAAGTTATTCACTTTTATCTCTTCGATAATGTTTTCTTTTAATAATATTTTAGATAATTTATTTGCTTCATATCTAATCTTTTTTAGCTCACTTCCCAATATATTTCCTCTTTCTATGGCCTTTTTAATTAGTTCGATCAAAATTTGGGGTTCCGTTCTATTAAACTCAGCCCTGCGGATGTATTTTTTTAGTTCTCTTAGATCCAATATAGTTCACCCTTTCTACTTAATTTAGTGCATAACTTACATATTAAATTATGCAGTATATTCCATTAGCATGAAACTACAAGCACATTTTTTATGGTTTTCATGCATTAGTATCAATAATAAAAATATACTTTGTCATTATACATCCTGAGTCCGTGACTTAAGTATTTTAAAGATTCTTAATAATATTCGAAAGCAAGCAATACAAATATTCTTGTGCCATTGGATGCGCCACACCATAAAAGTCCCATGAGAGTCTTCCTCTAACAGCCACGAGCTCCTTTACAAAACTTTCCGGGGGCATTAAGTCAACATTTATATCCGATTCTAACGATGCTAACTCTATCATTCTTCTATGCGTATGATCGGAGTTTATTTTTAATGTTGAGGAGCAGGTTCTTATAAAAGCCATTCTAAATAAATATTGATCCCTAGTTCTCAATAAGTACTTTGCAATAGTTTTTGAGAGTATTTCTATACTCTTGTCTACGTACTTTTTCACGTATCGTTGTTTATGCTTTGAACACCACCATTTGAAGAGTCCTGGACAATCATACCATATGTTCCACTTAATGTAGTATTCTTCTGGAACTAATGCAAAGGGCTCTGAAATTGTTACCACATGAATTAAATTTCTATGAGAACCTAGCTTTCCGAGCGTTCTAAATAGTACTTTATACAATCTGGACTCAGTATATGGCTTAATTGTAGAGCATGGGTATAGGAGGAGAATTTTCTTCTCTTTAGGAGGAATATACCTATAAGCTATCCATTTTAACCAATTCTTAACTCTCTCATTGTGAATAAGTGCCTTATAGACTTCTTCGGGATTGTAAAGGCATAATTCTGGATCAAGCCTTCCTCTAACTACTTTCCTCTTTGATATCTCGTATAGGATTTCTCTGTTCACCCTCCCTAGCCGAGACTATTAAGAGGAGTTTATCCTTTTTAACTTTTACACTCTCGCTCGAAATCAGAATCGGTCCTTCATGCAACTTATAAACATACAGTTTTTGAGATGATTTTGAAATAAAATTCATGAGTCTGAAGTATGGGGATGGTATCATAAATTTACTACTCCTAATTACAGCATTTTTTAGAGGAATCTTGCACAATAGTTTTATGCCGTAACCAATACCTTCAATTTCTAGCGTACAGTTTTTTATACAAAATGCAATTTCTTCTATATCTTTCGTTTTAAATAGATTTAATATTTTCAATACGTCAGAGCTATCAGCTACCGTGATTAGATGATAGTCCTTTAGTAGCGAGAGAGGTGCTAGCGGATATTCAACTTCTATAGGCTCTAATTTAGTAATAACATTCCTCCCTCTAATCTTCCCACTAACTAAAAGGGTTCCATCGTTTTCAAGATGAAAAACAATTTCCTTTAGATTCTTAAAAACGGTGACTAGAGGAGATATTTTATAAACGTAAGATTGCTTGATTCCTTGCAAGTTCAATTCGAGAATTCCACATGCTAGCTCACCCCGATCTAATGAATAAAATATCACTTTACCTTCGGAGCTATACAATTTCATGAATGGTGATAATGAGGCAAAAAGAGATATAGCGTTTACCATAAGTGTTGAATTCTGGAATATAATAGTCATATTAATCACATAAAACTAAAAATCCGTTAATCTTTTATACTTAGCTCTTATTTTCACATATCTCCATAGATGCTTAAGTGAGGATCTCGCAAAGATACTGTCTAAATATTGCTCGTATACATCTAATCCTCTATTTCTGAGCTTAAGACCCAGCTTCCAGGTCTTCTTTATCACCTGTTCGTTATGGATTGCTCTTGCTTTCCAGCTCCGCCACAACAGACTGGGATCTCTTTTACATACTGGACAGTCACATATTTCGTGTAAGTATTTCATTTCACTTCTGGAGAGATTAACAACTCCAAATCTAGCATGTCCATGTCCAACATACCTCTCCCCTGTAGTTGGTAGTATTATTTTACCATAGGCTGCCTTTCTCCTAAATCCGCTACTATCAGTTGAATCAGCACCTAAATATATGGCTAAATGGAGCATTAGTGGTGAGGACCCAAATCCAGTAAGATGTACCTTAAATCCAAAGCTTCTTATTACTTCTATAGCCTTTATAATCATCTCGAGAGTCTCTATTCTAGGTTGTCTATCTCCTAAAAAGCCCTTTAGTTCAAATGATGGATCCACTATAGTCCCTATTCCTACTAGATTCGATCGATCGCAAATTGTTGAAATTATCCTGACAGTCTCCATTAGATGCCTTTTACTCAAGGCATGTACTACTGGCATTACTTCAATTTTAGAGCTCATAACGTCGTTCCATAATTTTAAATTCTCAATAGTCCTCTTCCAGTTCTTCCGCATTTCCAATAAACTCATTCCTGGCATAAACGGATAGTCTAGTGGTATTGCTACATCTGCTTTAAGCCTCTCCTGAATATCTATTATAATATAAGGGCTTATATCGATCCCTTTACGAGCGAAAGTATATGCACCACTATCTACTAATAATTTGGAAGGATTGTACCTGAGTTTAACTTCACCTTGTAGATAATTAAAGGCAGAATCCATGACAAAATCTTTAGTACGATCCACCTTTACAGGCCGCTTTTGCTCAACAAGCCAAAGTAGCATGCAAGCACCTAGAGCTATTACAATGCGTAATATTTAAAAACTTATCCGCGTATCCCCAATTTACTGTAGCTTTCTTTTTTATATTACCTTAGTAATATTCTACAGATCTTAGTACTTCTACCAATGTTCTCATACTCCTAAGCCATCTAGATTTCTTTACATACTTCCTTCATCTTAGCTCCATGCCCTTTTCTGACGTATATCCTGCTATCGCTAAGAACTTTCGAAAGGCATTAGGAATTTGATAAGACTAGGAGATGCACTCATTTTCCACGTTATTAAAAGAGGATCCAAAAAGCTGGGAGGAAAGTTCGTAGGAGTCTTCAAAACAGCCTCGACCTGGTTCAGAGAAAAGAAGCTACTATGGCCAGATGAAGTACGAGAAGGAAAAGTCAGGTATCCGTGGAGAATAAAATTAGAACCAGTAAAGCTAGGCACGGCAGCACCCAGAGAACTCATACCTGAACTCACCTTCATAGAGAATAAGAAGAACCACCTAGTAGAGCTAATTTAGCTAAGTAATCTTTGAAAAGAGTCCAGCTAAATTATTCCATAAAGATCTAAATAGTCAAGCTTTACAAAATAACATAGCATCATAATATCTTCGTATTATCACGATAATACAGCACTAAATGACCATTATACACATAAATTAATCTATTTAATGAAAATTAAATTATGAGAATGAGAAAGATAAATAGGTGGATAAGAGTGGAAGATGAACTTAAGGCAGGACTTGCATCAGTCATAGAGGGAATAATTACCAACTATTTAATTTATGTACTTTTTACTATGCTTGGAATATTATCTAGGGCTCCTCCTTTTGCAGAGCTCATGAATACAAACTTTGTAATATACCTTATTATTATTATTTTTATGACACTTCTAATAGGGGAAATCATGAATTTCATTAATGCCATTATGAGTATCGGCTATGCAGTAGGCCTAGTAATAGGAGGATTTGTTGTATTTTTCTCCCTAGGAGAGGAAACCAACATTATAATCGGTATATGCTCCCTTCTTCTCAGATTAGTAATTGAAATACTCAAGCATTAAATGATATAGTAGTTATTACCCTTGTTAGAACTGAGCTTATCCAGAGAAGATATATGATATCACTGTAGTACTGACTTCAAGTTATTAGATTGTGATTAGACACTCCTGAAATATGTCGAAGACGAGTAAAATTACTTAAACTATGAGTAAATCTTCCTATTGAGTAGGGAGAAGAAGAAGTGTGGGATCAGCCTCTAAGCCGATCTCATATTTACTTCGGAATTGATCAAATCAATCTATCTCGTTGGTTCCGCGGAGGTTTCCCTCCTTGGAACCGCGGAGATAGATTGATTTGATCGCTTCCGGAGTAAATATGAGATCAGCCTACCCGGCTGATCCCACGTTATATATGGGTGCTTTAGGGTATTTATACATTTTCACTACCCTGATGCCGTATATATGGATGTAGTCGTCTGGGTACGCTCTTTAAGGATGTTCTATAGATTTTTCGTTTAAGTTCTTCTGGAATCTATTGGTTCCAAGTAGCTCTAGTATCAGTTTAAATAATAATAGAGTTACTACATTAAGATTCAAAAGGAATTTCGGTAGGGAGGCTAGGGTTAGAACGCTACTCATAGAACTGAGAGGATGTATGCGTACTGTTAAAAATAGAAGTAATTAAGAGGAACAAGCATAAAGATCTAGTACTAGGATTGGTTAAGTATATGAGATCGAGAGTGAGTACTAATCTTCCATCTGTATTATAATAATACTATTCTAGTTTGCAGATATATTATTACTGAACTCCCTATATAAAATATCAATATTACAGGAGTCGGGGTGTAGATCTAAGTGTCTGGAAATATATAATAAAAGGTATCGATCTTTTATTTGTGATGACTGAGTATTTCGAATTTGATGTGAAGAAGGAAGTATTTAGCGAAGAAGGAATAGAGGGAGCTCTTGAATTTCTAAGGGTAGCTAAGAAGGACTTTGAGGCTAGTAAGCTCCTAATGAGACATGATCTTTATCCTCAGGCTCTGTTTATGATACAGCAGTCATTAGAAAAGATTGCTAAAGCTATTCTTTTAGCGCTTGGACTAGCTAGTATTGAGGATTTAAAAAGAGAGGTAGGTCATAAGGTTCTCACGAGAGGGATAAAATTCCTTTTGTCAACGATTACCGACAAGTTCGTGTATAGTATCACCTATAGATTCATGGATAGACCAGTGCAATTTGTGACGTTTCTCTGCATGTGTTCTAATGCCTTACAACACTTTGATGATTTAATGAGAGATTCTTCTAGAGTAGTTAAGCGTCTCAAAAGGCTAGTTGATAAAGAAACTATAAAAGGAGTTGAAAAGTTAACTGAAATCGGTAGGAAATCTTTAGAGAGAGCTAATGACGAAGCTCTAAAAGAGATAGATGATATTATTGGTAGATATTCACACTACCTAATAAATCCTCTATCACTAGCGAGGGATATGGGAATTGAAAATACGTGCTTAAGATTTAAAGATCTTCTAGATTCACTATGTACCTTTGTAAAACAAAAAGTCAAAAATAGGAATCGACGAGCTTTACTCCTCTGTAGACTAAAAGAGTGTTCTAAACAACTTAAGGATGAAACTATAAGAACTGTATACCTAGTGGATGTTTACTTTTATACTATCATGTACCACGCATTATTCGAGGCTAACGTTTCTAAACTTAGATATCCTGAAGAGGAGTGGACACCTACAAACATATCCAGTGATTCTATACTTGTTATTGAGAGTCGAAAGATTATAGATACTTTTGATAAAGTAGAACTTTTCAGTACAGTTGAGGATTTTATTAGAGGACAGGTTAAGACAGAAAGGAGTAGGGAAATCTATAACTCATTATTACAATTATTTAACAAAATGCCAGAAACTTAATTCTATATAAGAACAAAAACACTAGGTACTATATAATTTGGTTGTTAGAGTATTTAAAAGAAGAGATTAGCAGTTCTGTAGACCTCTTCAGAGGAAGGTGTTTAGAATTCTATTAGACTATATAAAGGAGAATAGAGTAAACGTAATAATAACATTTGTTAAACTAGATTCCATAGAGTGAGCAATCCTATGGGAACGTTTAGTAGGCTTAGGAAGCTTATAGATAAGTACAGAGTGTTCATGGACTTCACTAAAGATCAATGAGTGACTATTCTCTGTTCAAAGAGTTATAATATCTTAAAAGAACGAGGAGTAGGATAATAGTTATTTAATGAGTAGATATGAAAGCGTGGCTATGAATTTTAAGAGAAACTTTATGGTATTCTTAGAACAGCTTTCAGCGCTTCTCTTCTCTCAACTATTTCTTTATTATGTGGCAGGAGAGGATTCCTTATATTACTCCTACAGTAGTTAATCATCCAATTAACTATATAACATACGTCTGAGTGGCTACCTGATTCCAGAGGTTTGAATACGAGAAACTTACCTTCATCAATTATCTTTGTTGAGAAGTAAGCTATGGGTAGCTCAAGTTTCTGGACCACCTCCCTCACCACATTACTATATGCTCTTACAGTAGCATTATCGATTTCCCTATCGAAGACATGCCAAAGGATGGCCGAGTCAAAACCATACACATAGTACCTAAGTGCTTGACCTATCTCTCGATAAGCTTCTCTCCAGCGCTCCTTATCAATCTTCTTGAAATATTTGAGTTCTATAGCTACTAGAAGCCATTCATCGATAAGCTTTCTATAATCTTCAATTATCATCACTATGTCAGGCCTAGCTATAATCATAGGGGCATAAGAGCCGAAGTACTTCACAAGGATGTCCTCGTAGGGCTTCTTGGGTATTGCGTTACCCGAGAGAGTATCCTTAATCGAGTGCAGAGCACAGGCCTTTATGGCTTTGATTAGCCATTTAGCTAGGCTACGCTCGTTTGGGAACATGCTATTCATCTCCTATGCTTCTTTTAGTAGTATAGCTTTTATAATCATTCCCTTTATTTTTAATAAATATTAGCCATGAAAGTGCTAGAACCTCTGTCAGATCATTAAATGTTTGTGAGTCATTTTCCTTTAATAGACTCTTTCTCCTCTGGACCCATTTCTAGAGGGCTACTTCATCGTCTAAAGGCTTAATATGTCCCTGTATCTATAGATCGATGTGAGGGTATCGGAGCTTGCTGAAAGACTTGTTATTGGTGTTAGTTACTCGATGAGTTTATACTGCTATTCAATACTTAGACTGGATCCCTATGTAGGCTGTGGACATGGTTGTACTTACTGTTTCACACGATTCATGCCTAGACGTATAGATAATCCTAGACCTCTATAGAACTATTCAAAGGCACTAGATTGAGTTTTTTCTAATGCTCGCGGAAACTCCTGTAATATTTATGCCCTTTAGGATGTCAGTTCTTACAGATCCTCTACAATCTCTTAAGAGAAAAGTAAGAACCAGGGTTATCAGTTCTGGAAGTTTAATTGCATATCTGTGAGCAGGAGGCAACTTTTAAGAGTAAGGAGTGGAGGGCATTATATCCCATTACTCAGGGTTAAGGAGATTCTTATTCCTACTCTCCTTTCTTTTAATATTTTATATCATTTACTTCATATCAACTCCTTCAGCTTCTTTTCTACAATATCCTCTCCGTTTCTCTCTGCTGCATTCCATAACAATTTAAATAAACTCTTTCTCTTGCGTACATGCTTTTTGTATTCCTTATATGCTTCTTCTTTTAGAGGGCCTAGTACTACTCTTTTGTTTTTTCTACTATATCTTATGAAATAAGACTCTCCTAAGAAGGGTGATACTGTGGGATCGATTTCTGAAACTGTATCTATTATGAATGCTGATAATAGACCTAGATTCCATTTCCTAGCATTCTCAGACCTATAGTCTAACAGTCTAAGTAATAGTAGACCTCCTGTAATCACACCTTTGCCTAGCAGGGCGTAGCCTGGATTATCATGTACTGGCTCAGCTATACCACGCTCATCAAACACGTAGAGCCTAGGTTCACCATCTTGTGTAACACTAGCTAGAAGTAATCTCACGATGGATTTAATCCCATTTTTCTAAGTTCTCGATACCTAACTCTAAGTCTTGATTCTATATTTTTAACTATATCTTCAATCTCTTTGGCAGTAAAGTTCCTATTCCCCTTAGAGCCTATATTTTTAAACCATAACTTGGATGTTTATTCAATAATTCTAAAGCCCTGCTTAACCAATGCAGTATCACCTGCACCACTGGCAATACCAAGATCTAGCTCCTTACCATTGTTGTGGACAAAGATAGGTTTAATCCTTTTTCTCATGAACCACAAAACCATTTGACGCCTTACTGTCAGCTGACACTAAAACCTCGCGGCCCAAACAAGCGCAATTACTAGCGTCATTCTTATCTAACCTCTTTATGAGTACCGAACCTACTTATTATTATCTGACGATAATAAATTAATGCAACTGAATTAAAGTGTTAGGAAAAAACAGAAGTCTTCACCATTGTGCCACACATAAAATGTCGTTGATAATGCTGAGGGCTGCAAAGCTTATTGGATAGCTATTTCATTAAGGTCGAGATTCACTCTGCGAACTTCCTATTAGATCATTTAGTGTGTCAAGTACCTAGGATCCCTTTAATCTTCCTAATAATAACTTCGACTTCGCTTAAGCCCCGCCTCCTCCCTGGACTAGTACTAACAAGTGTACATAAGCCTGTCCCAATCTGGACTATGGATAGGTATCGAGTAAATTCACTTGTTACATTAGCCAATTCCAGGCTTTGCATTTTTATATGAGCACATCATTACACTAGTACGGGGGATAAATATGAGTAGAGTTGTAGAAATAAAATTCATGATACCTGTAAAGGCTCTCAAATATAAAAATACGGCTTTCTTTCAAGAGTTCTTCCAGAACCTCTATAGATCAATACTTTGTGAGCTAAAAGGGATACCAGTAGAACTGAAAGAAGCTGAAGGAGAAGTAATGATTAAAGGAGCAAGTATCAAGTTACATTTAGATCATGCAGGCTCTCTCCATCTTAATATATCATTAGGAGGAACTTCATTAGACTATCAGTCAGCTAAAGAAATTATCAATAAGATAGAGAAAATTATCTCAAAGCTAGAGAAAACTAGATAGAACCTATAAAGTCTAATGTTGATTCAATGGAGTAAAGAATATCGATATCTGACGTTTTTAGTAGACTAAACTAGATATTTTAATACCTATTGTAGAAGTCGACGAAGCTTCAGTTGAAGTATTCCTCAAGCAGGAGGTCTGGAACCATCAAATCCTTGAGATACCTCACGAAGTTCAAATCTTACCTCGGATGTTTGACGAGCACCAGAGAGGAACTATCTATACCTCTCTGGCTTAACCTTACGAATTAAAGTCCAATTCTCCTGACTCTTACCTTAATGTACTGAATTTTTGACAAATTAATCAGTAAAGTAATCTACTAAAGCCAACGCTTTAAGATTAACCTTATACAATAGGTGATACGTTCGCTGCAGATGTCTATTATATCATCTATAAGAGCAGATCGTATTCCTCAAACATTTTTCCACTAGAGTCAAGTCTCTGCTTCTGCTCTAAGTCTTTGAATAGTCGTATACAGAATGGACAAGCGAACCTTAATGAAGTGTAGATTGCATGGTTAATCTGAAGCTTAATCAGTCTTAGAAACTTCACATACCACTCAGTGTGGTTCAAAGAATTGTAGGCAGTGATTACACATATTCTTCTTATCCCCGTATTCTACATCATGAAGAGAGAGGATGAACATGTGCATCAGTTTAGAGGCTGAAGCCAGACTTGGCATAATTTTAAGAAGATAAATTATCTTCTTGATGATCTCAGCATTAGAGAGGAAATGTCCTTTAATCTTTTCCGAGCTTCAAATTCTACATCTTTATTATTTCACTATTTTAACACTAGGTAAAGCTTTGGAGACTCGTCTGAGGGGTTATGCGCTCTTATAACTCACATGACACAGCTACCTGTTCAAGAAACCTTTGATGCTATCCCGCTTTATCGAATATTCGTCCGGTACCTCAGGATGAACCCGATAGTCGCTGTTTCTCTTCCTTAGATATCGGTAACTCCCCACCTAATGCTGCTCATAGTATCTTAACCCTTCTAATAATTGCTTAGATCGTATGTCAAGCCTTAAATATGTTAATAAAAATGGCGGTTTAAAGCTTTATTAGCTGTGTTTCACAATAGTCAGCTTATATGTTTGGCGGCGAGTGGAAGTAGCCTGGTGCTCTAACCTTTAGCCTGACTCCGAATATTGGGGTTAGCCTTATCTCCCTGCCTCTGCCTATTCTTATCTTCGGCTCCCTGTCTAATATGAGCTCTCCCTTTATCGGAAATTGAATCACATGATTCCTCAGCCTTGGAGCCGATTCTGAGAGAATTCTTCGAACATACCTAGCCGTCTCTTCTCCTGTGAGCAGCAGGTCTTCAAACCCCACTACTGCTATGACTCTGTTCACAGGTTCTCTATTCCTGAGCTTTCTGAGGAACTCTATTATGCTTATCCTCTTCTCTATCTTCTCGTACTCTTTGCCTATCAGCTTCTCTTCGACTAAGTTATATCCGGTATTCATCAACTTTAGTCTTCTCAAGGCTATTCACGGAGAAACTCTTCTAGGGTTTTTAGTCTTCGCTTGGCTTTAGGTGTTGTCGCAATTATTCCAGCAATCTTAGCGTAGGCTTCTTCGCCTGTTTTTCTGTAGAGTAGCTGAGCCACTCTTCTAACATCTTCACCACCGTATATTTCCAAGTATCTCCTTATGGGCTTACCCTTTAAGTAGAGGTTATAGAGCATGTGAACTCTGTCTATGGTTAGAAGTTCTAAACCTCTCCTAGCCTTGTCACTTATGTATGAAGCTCTCTCCTCAGGCTTCAGAATCTTAAGCTTATTCCTAACCTTCGCGACGAGGTTCTCCTTTATAAATATATCAACATCTATGCCTCCCTTAGTGAGTCTCTTGTGCAGTTCGTCATAACTTAAAAACTCGTCTGTCCCAACCACGTAGCTACAGTAGAGCCGAGTTATCTCATCCACGCCACTTATGGATATTCTTTCAATATCTTTCACTTTTAAGAGTGAGTCTACTAGGTCGTCTATGTCTAAAACCGCCTCCTCAACCTCAACTCTCTTACCATTCTTGAAGACTTCAGGATAGTGTTTAGAATACAGTTCTAAACACTTGCCCATGGTTATGACAAATAAATCTGAATCGCTTAGCTCCCTGCCTGAAAGCCAAAGCCTCTCCAAGACCTCTCTTGCCCTATCATGGATCTCGTCCTTTAAGACTTCCCAACTGATTCTCTGAGGCTTCTCCAAGGTCTTCTTACATACAATAATAATATCATATCTTATTCCTCCACCGTGAACTCCAACCCTTCCTTCAGATCTAACAGGGTATATTGCAGAAATCACAAAGCGTGGCCATCCAGGTTCATAGGCCTCAAGTATGGCTCTAAGGGTTGAAGCCCATGCCCTACTTCGCTCATGATGAAACGTAAAAACCATTAACCCGTCGTCCTTTAAAACCCTATTGCATTCCTTAAACACCCTAGTCAATCCTTTAAGAAAGAACTCGTCATCTTTACCCTGAACCTTGTTCTTTATGATCTCCCTTGAACGTGGAGAATACTCAGCTATGTAGCACTCATACTCGTCTTTTAATGCCAGCCTCTGCCAGATATAGAAGAAATCGCTTATCTCAGAATACATAACGTTATCATAATACGGAGGGTCTGTTATAACAGCGTCTATAGACTTATCCGGTATGAAAGATAGGTCTTCAGCGGTCTGAGCTTTTAAAATCACATTCCTGTTTTCAGTCAATAACTTCTCAAAATCTTCTGCCAAAATTCCGGTTACTCCGCTACCGATCACAATTTTCTCAGTACCTCTATCACTGATTTTAATCTCATAAGGCTTTAGCATATACTTCTTAGCTCTCACAGTTTTTCTAAAATACCTTAAGAATGTGCCTCTTCCATATTTGGTTCCCCATACGTTATTCTCTACTGGTAAGTTAGGATGCCAATAAGCGTGATGTCCAAATAAGGGCTCTAACTTCCTGGCTCCCTGATTATATTTACAGAATAGATTGTTAGCATTTATGCAATTTGAAAATGTTAACACCATAAATTCTCTCACGCTTTCATCCTCTATCTTCATTATTTCCTCTAGGAGAATAGATAGACAGAGAAGTTGCCTCTCATTAAACATCTCATAAAAGTACCTATAATTATAATTAAGAGGCTCCTTTGTCTTTTCTCCCTTAGGTATTTTCTGTCTTGGGAACAATAGTTCATCCTTCTTCTTTTCGAATTCTTCCTTTGCTTCAAGATATTGTTCTAGATCATACTCATCGGCTTTCTTATATCCCCTTTTCTTACATTTAGGACAGTAGTATTCTATAGCATACATTTCTGTTTCTGGAATCTTTCCCTCTCGCTTAACGGCCCTAAGAATCTCACCCTTATGTCCACAAGCTGGGCAAAAGTAGTATTTCCCTTTAGCGTATCCTTCAGAGGGGATAAAGGCTCTTTCACAGTAAGGACATTTAACTTCCTTCCTCACATTATCAACTTCAAATATCTGCTTGCAACTCGGGCAGAGGACTACGTGGCGCCTCTTGCTTATAGACGCTATCCTGAAGGAGTTAAAAAGAGGTATCTCGCTTTCGCATCTGAGACATTTGATCTTCTTAACCCAGAACACGTACATGACATCAGCTTCCCTAAAGCACTCAGGACATATTGTCCTATAGTACCTCTTAATTTTGGGAGCGACCTTCTCTTCGAGCCTCTTAAACTCTCTCTTAAACTTCTCTATGTCTAGGGGTTCGACCTCTTTCTTGGTTATGAACCAGGCTACAGGATGAATGTCTATACCGATAACCTTGCATCCCAACTTTAAAGCCTCTATAATAGTTGTCCCACCGCCCATGAAGGGATCCAATATTATTTTACCGCCTAAATCTGTTTTACTGTAGAATCTTCTCCAAAGCTCATATTCTGAGGTGCCTTGAGAAGAGAAAGTGGCTAAGATTATCATTCTAAATATGCTTCCAAGTCTCCTGGCCCACCACTTATGGATTTGGTAGATCGGCTTCTTGGCATTAGCCTCTTTGAGGGCTATTTCGTTAAGCTTCTCTATGGGGAAATCCTTCTCAATATAGCTCATATTTCCACCGTGATCATGGGTACTATGCATTCCATAAGTGAAAGCCCGCCATGGGAGATAACCTTCCTATACCCTGAGATGTGCCAGAAATACCTACCCTTCACATAGCAGTATTCATTGTCCATGAATACATAGCTCTTTTCCTCAGGAATTTTTCTAAGCCTTTTGATCATACGCTCTTCCATCTCCTCTAATCTCAGAAAACGGCTGCCTCCAAATATAGACTTAAGAAACTTCTCAGCCTCTGGAGACATGGGCCATCGCGTATCTACCATAATATAGCCGTGATCTGAGGTTATTGTCAAAATACAACTCTCAGTAATTCTATCTAAAACTCTTAACACCACATTCCTAGTCCTCTCGTAGGCCTCTGGAGGCTTTACTACTCTAGCGGCGTGGTGAAGAATCTCATCTGGATACGAGATCCAAACAGGAATGTCTGGATTAATGATAGGTGGCACTTCTCCGCTTCGAACTTCAATGTAATTATAGTGGAAAATCCTTCTAAAGCTCGGAGTATCCGAGGGTAATGCCGAAAAACCATAAGTGTAGCTTAGAACTTTGTAGCCTCTTGATTTAAGATCTCTTACTAATAGGTTCCCCTCCCTAATGCTCATGCCGTCAACTATAAC
>Ga0190367_1001155_pt1 | contig 16041 bp, 5 predicted proteins | sample 4872181011_MG_FD_171838 | JGI IMG/M metagenome (GOLD analysis project Ga0190367, IMG submission 171838) | Hydrothermal vent microbial mat bacterial communities from Southern Trench, Guaymas Basin, Mexico - 4872-18-10-11_MG | ecosystem: Environmental > Aquatic > Marine > Hydrothermal vents >...
AGAGCCACTGGAAGATGTTGCACTGAAAGAAATGGTACGCGAGGAAATTCAGGAAAAAATAAAAGAATTGTCCGATAAGGAAAGATTCGTTCTCGAAAAATATTTCGGACTCGGAGATAATAGACCCCATACTTTAAAGGAAATTGGCGAAATGCTCGGGCTTACAAGAGAAAGAGTAAGACAGATTAAAAATCGTGCAATAGAAAAACTAAGAAAAATGTCCAAATGGTTATAAAAATAATTCCCCATCATTCAGGTAAAATAAGACAAATAAAGATACCTCTACCTCTTTTCATATTACTGATCATATTTTTATCTGCGATGATTGCGACGCCTATTATTGGATTTAAAATACAGTTTGTAAGAAAATCACCGCAAAAAGTTATTGAAGATTTAAAAATTAAAAGAGAAAAACTGCAAAATTTAAAAGTGAAACTTGATTCCTTAAAGGAAAAAACGGAAGCATTATTTTCGCTTGCGAAAAAAGTAAGAAAATCCTTTTATACAAATTATAAAGAGAAAAAAGAAGTCTTCACAATGGATATTAACAAAATGTATCAGGATGTAAGATTAAGTTCATTTTTGTTAAGTCATATTGAAGATATTATCAGTAAAGATAAAAAACTTTCAGAAACTGTTCCATCGATTCTACCTGTAGATGGCTGGATTATAAAGACTTATGGCTATCAAAGGGATATTTTTACAGACCAAACGCGTATTTCAACGGGCATAGATATTGCGTGTAAAGAAGGGGCAGCTGTTATAGCCACAGCATCTGGAGAAGTGGAATTCGCAGGTTATAAAAGATTCTTCGGAAAAACAATTGTTATTGATCACGGCAATGGCTTTAAAACAAAATATTCACATTTAAAAGAAATTATCGTTAAAAAAGGAGATAAAGTAAAAAGAGGACAAATTATCGGATATGTCGGCAAAACAGGGTTAACAGTGGGACCTGTCCTCCATTATGAAATTTTATATGACGGTGTACCAAAGAATCCACTGGATTATGTTTTAGAGGAACCCAAATTCTTCTAACGGAATCTTCTCAACACCTATTACATCGAGCTCCTGCACCTCACATTGCACACCGAGTATTTCGCTTAAACTGGGCTTCGTCCTGCCAAAGTCACCTGAAATCATCTCTTTAACATACATACCGCTTTCACATGTAAACTCTATTTTTGCAGTAGAATCGTTAAACTCTATCAATTTACAATCATAAACTTTTCTTATCCTTTTTAAATTGGCTCTGCGATGCAGAACCCTTATCGGTGTCCTTTGCACTATCTCCTTACCTTTTAATTCGTCCAGTGCCATCAGAAGCTTACTTTTGTCAACCCGCTCCTCGAACTTCACATTTACAAGATAAACTTTCTTTGGACGAACCGCTTTTATCAATCTAACGGCATGCCTCTCAGTATAACGCAAAAATAAAACTTCAATTTTCCCTTTTGCACTATCATTTATTTCTTCTGTAAGTTTGTTCAAATCAACTCTTCTTTTCCATGGTTTTCTTATTTCGAGCACAAATGGTCTGCCATTTCCAAGCATCCTCGCATCTACATCTTCTCTGCCACAACCATGCAAAATTATTTCTTCTGCTTTAAAATATTCTTTAACCTTATCACCTATTATCTCCTCTACAGATTCAGGATACATTTTGCCTGTGTAATTACATTTTTCACATCCTTTTCCCCCGCATTCCTTACAATCCCAGCGAGTTTGAGGAATACCACGCACAAGTTTTCTGTATCTACCATAAAGGAAGACAGGCTTTATGTAAAATTCTATCTCATCTTTATCAATATCGCATATTATCTGAACATCGGGATTCTTGGGGTCAAACCTTGAACCATATTTCCTTTTTACAGCTTCACTTAAAGTCCTATTAAAAATGGCTTTCGGATAATCCTCTTTTTTAGTCCTTACACCGATCAGGTGAGTGTCAAATTCAAGGTCTTTTGTTTCTCTTATTACCTTTCTTATCCAGTACTCTAATTGCTTCAACACTTTTACCTTATTACCGTAAATCTCTTAATACAACTCTGTTTTTCTTCCCCATCCAGACTCCTTATCGTAATCTTGGCATAATATAATCCTGTTTTTAATTTAGAAATGTCAACCTTAATTACATTTGCCTCCCAGCTGTATTTCGGACGACCTCCTTCCACAAATATTCTTTCTAATCTCTTAACAAGACGACCTTCTATCGTATAAATTCTTATATCAACATAGGCATTTTGATTCACATAAATATGGAAATACACCTCGTTGGATTTTCTAACAGGATTAGGAAACGGGAATACATCTCTCCTTGGGTCAAATAATCTTCCTCTCTTACTGATGTAAACCGAATCTTCAACGAGTCCAAGGTTGCCTGCTTCATCATAAGCATATACATCAATGTAAGCAACTCCCAGATTTAAACCCTGAACCCTGTATTTCGTCTGACAGGTAGAATCATCCACAAAAGTCATCTTTAAAGTATCTATCAAAGTATCATTACCTCTTAAGCCTTTTATCAAACAAACCGGAATTGAATCTCTTGACAATTTCTCGCTCGCGATTGCTACTATTAAAACGGAATCTCCAAGATAAAATGTATCCGGTCTCTGAAGCATCAAAACAGGTGGTATGACATCGAGTTCTCTGATATAAAAGCCAGCAGAAACTTCAGGGCTAATATTATCACATATATCAGATGCAAGGACACGCAATATATGGGAAGAGGCAGGAGTCAAACGACTAACAGGTATGTTCGCCGTTAAAGAAGTATCCCTGCCACTCAATGAAATCGTTTCCACAGGTACGGTGTCGGAGTCAAAATAAAATCTAACTTCTTTAAGCTCATAATTATCTTTTATTGTAATCTCCACATTTAGTTTATCCGTTATTTCAAGGGTCTCTGGTTTTAATGTAAATGAGATTATACTGGGTGATTCAAAGTCATAAAGTATAAAATGCTTTTCGTTGGCACCGAGATTTGGCATACTTACAATGCTATCCTTCAAAGTATCCCAATGCCATCCATAATCGTAACCAAGCACTTTAACATCATATTCTGTCAAAGGAGGATGTGTAATTACAAATTGCACAGTATAGGTAACACTATCTTCTCTCTTCATAGTTTGTGCAATAACTGTGGAATTGTATTTCAAAGTGCATACTACGGAATAATCGGGATTTATAATTTCTGAAGATTTAGTTCTCACTACAATAGTATCTGTCACCTGAAGTGTATCTTCTCGGCTTCCATTAACCATTATATCAAAAAGCGGAGGTATTGTATCGGGAGGACATACTATTATCTTCGATTTAACTGCATCACTCCAGTTGTCCCATTCGTCCTTACCCTGAATAAATATCCTCAAAGTGCCACTGTAATCTTTAGTGAATAGAGTATCTATCACCCACTCTTCTTTGCTATCAAACGCACCATCGAGTGGCATCATTGCATCGCCCGTACCAGGTGAACCCACTGAATCAACGAAATATTCAGCATATTTAATGCGCGAAATATCATCCTTTAGCAACGCTTTTATAACTACATAAGGCGCACCATAAGTAACTTCGGGATAAGTTTTTATTTCCTTAACATCAGGAGGCATATTATCAGCACTGCCTGCAGTGTAAAAACTCCAGCTCACCATCGACATCTTATTACCTGCAATATCTTTAACTTTTTTATCTTTTGTTGAAACAACAACAAGATATTTGGTATTGGGTTCAAGATTTTCTTTAGGCTCAAAGTAAAACAATGTCTCTATAGCTGGATGTTGATAAACATTTCCTCTCACTTTTTCTGCTTCCATATATAAACAGAAGGAGAGAGTATCAACCGTTTTGGGGTCTACCTTTTCAGAAAATGCAATTTCTATTTTTATACGCGGGTCAACCGTGTCATTCAGGTCAGGATACTTATGAACAAGTACAGGCGCGGTATTGTCAACCATAAATGTCCCTTTATGTCCATCGCTAACATTCCCGACACTATCTATCGCAAATACTCGCCAATAATGCTTAATTTCATTTAATTCTCTTGGATACCTCAATATAGTATCAGGATGATACAAAATAGTATCAAGTATAAGCGATGAGAAATCAGGAACTTCGCTTATCTGCACCTGATAAGCATAAATACCAGAAAGCTCATCGTAAGATGCCCTCCATATAAGTGTCAAAGTATCATCAACCGTTGTTACTGGAGTATCATTTAGAGGACTTATAAGTTCAGGTATTTGCGGCGATGATGTATCCACTTTAAACATATTATAACCTGACCACATGTTTACATTGCCTGCGTTGTCTTTTGCCCTAACTCGCCAGTAGTACTTAACATTTTCCATTAAATTTAAACCTACCACCGCAAATGTATCTGCAACGGTATCCGAAAAAATAATGGTATCGAAACCCGTATCTTTACTTAGCTGCACATAATATTCTGCTATCCCTGTAAAGTCATTTGCTTTGTGCCATATTAAAACAGGTGATAATTCTTTAATCCAGCCTTCAGGTGAGATCAACTGAACCTGCTGAGGCGGTGTAGTATCAACATAGGTTGAGCATTCAGGCACTCCTGTGATGCGCTCAAAATTGCCAGCATAATCCCGAGAAAGCACCTCAAAGTAATATTTTGTCTGGTCTTCTCCTTTGAAAATAAATGCGGTACCCGTAACAGCCGTATCATACCATGAAACTAAATCTGTAGAGTATCTCAATTTATAAGTATCTGTGATGCCCGATAAAGTATCTTTACCTTTACTCCATTGCACAACAAATAATAAGCTATCAACATAAAGAGGCGAAGTTGCAATTGCGGACTCAGGAGGAGTAGTATCCACACATAACAAATGCACAGAATAAGGATAATGACCATCACTAACATTGTAGGCTGAATCCATTGCTACAACTGCCCAGCAATGCCAGCCCTCCTTTAAACCTTTTAAAGGCTTATAAGATGTGTTAAATACGCCTAAGATAAGAGTATCAATTTTTTCACCATATGCAAATGAAGAATCCCAGAAAATATAGCCCATAACACCTGAACGCGCATCATAGCCTGTATCCCATGTAAATACAGAATGTATATCATTCGTGTAAGAAAGGTTCTCAGGAGAGATTAATTTAACGCTGTCCGGTGGCGTGGTATCAACTCGACATTGATGAACAACACCAGCACCTCCATTAAAAGCAGAATCTAATGCTACAACTTTCCAGTAATAATTCCGCTCAGAAAGTCCTTTGATAAATATCATGGTATCCCTGCAAACTGTATCCTTTATGGGACTGGGAGTGAAAGGATAAACTGTATCTATCACAAAATGATAAAATCTAATCCCTGACCAGTAATCTTTAGCACTACGCCACATAAATCCACCTCTCGTCCATTGATTAGATACAGGATAAACTGGATGGACTGTATCAGGAGGAGTTGTATCTATTTTCATCCTCCACCATACTTTTGTATCTGCATCAGCTTCTTTAAAGTTACCTGCAGAATCAACGGCTACGACTGCCCAGTAAAGTATCGTCTCAGGTAAATGGGGTGTAACAAATAAAGTACCTCGCAAAACAAAATCAATCATAAAAGGAGGAGTCATATCTTTATCTACAGCAACACGATAAATCCTCAGACCCGATAGAGAATCTTGAGTGCTATGCCAGATAAGAGAAGGCTTAACAACCCTTATCCACGCATTATCCTGGGGTCTTATTTTTGAAAATGCAAAAGGAGGAGTTGTATCTCTTCTTAACAACACAAAAGAGCGATTATGGTAATTAACATTGCCTGCACTATCGCAAAGCCATACCCATAAAGTTTCTTTGCCCTCGCCCTGCCAGTAAATCGTATCGGGTGGTAAATGCATCGTACCTGTGGTATCCCAGTTATTACTGGGTCCTGTGCCAAGTTTGTATAATGCAAACTTTATTCCAGCGGAATCAGATGGATTTTGCCAGTTAATAACAAACATAGAACTCCTTTGCCACGGTGACGGAGAACTATCATTTGCAATTAAATTAATCGGTGCAAGAACTGTTGTGTCAAGTTTGAAAGTCCATACCAAACTTTGCGATATATTAAATGCCGAATCTTCGGCTTCCACCATCCAGTAATAAGTTTTGCCTTCATGGATAAGCACAATTGTTGTCTCTGTGTCTGTAAGTGAAAATGTCAGAGGATTTGGCATCAAAGCATTCGTATCAATGTTTAAGCGATAAGCAGCTAGACCAGACCAGTAATCTTCAACTTTATGCCATACAAAATGAGCATATTTGCCGTTCCATGAGCCATCAGGAGGAGATATTAAAACAGGTTTGGGAGGATGGGTTGTATCTATTTTGAAATTCCACACAAAAGTAGAACATACATTACCAGCAGAATCCCATGCCTCAACATACCAGTAAAACGCGTCTTCAAATAGATTTGCATTGTAAATGGTATCCGAAACAGTATCACAAATCATTTTCGTTGAAAATGTTTGAACTGTATCAACATTTATCGTATAATAAGCCAAGCCCGACAAAGTATCCATAGTGCTGTGCCATATAAGGCGAGGATTAATGGTATTTAGCCAGAAATTATTTACAGGTGAAATCTGAGTAAAAGATTGAGGCGGAGTTATATCTCTTCTTATTATTGCAAATGCATTTTTTGTGTAATCAACATTACCTGCCTTATCTTCGAGCCATAGCCATAATGTTTCCACACCTTCATCCCGCCAGATAATACTTACAGGAGGAATTCCTGTGAGAGAACCAGTTGTATCATAATCAGAAGAAGGTCTATTGCCAATCTTATATAATGCTCTAACAATACCGGAATAATCAGAAGGATTTGTCCAGTTCAATGTAAATACACTATCATTGGTCCAGTCGTTCGGATTTTTACCATTTATCGTGAGATTAGAAGGCGGCAAAATTGTAGTATCTGTCCAGAAAATCCCTGTATCACTATACACATAATTTCCAGCAGAATCATACGCTATAACACACCACCAGTATGTAGTTTCGGCAAAACCAGGCAAACCAAACACAATGTAAGAGGTATCAGTTATACCGGACCAATTGCTAGCAGCAAAACCTTCTCTCCACACTCTCAATTTATAACTTTCAACACCTGACCAGTGGTCTTTTGCACTATGCCAGATAAATGTATAAGGAGGTTTCCTCAACCATACACCATCGGGAGAAATAACATAAAATTTATTTGGAGGAGTTGTGTCTATTTTTACACACCAGAATGATTGCGGACTCCTGTTTGTTGCCGAATCCTTTGCAAATACTCTCCAGTAAACAGCAGTCTCAGGACATGTATAAAAGTAAGTTGTGCCACTCAAATCGCCCGCTGTTCTAATATAAGGAGGACCTATTACATCATCATATTCAAGCACTATCCCATAACTCATTGTCCCTGATAGAGAATCAACAACAGAATGCCACATAAATTTTATCCTTGCACTATCAACCCATATTCCATCAGATGGAGAAATCTTTTGTGGCTCAGGAGGCGGGGTCGTATCCCTTCTTAAAAGCACAAATGAAACAGAATCTTTCGAGGTGTTAAGGTTACCATCAACAAGCCACACCCACAATGTATCTATCCCTTCCCCTTTCCAGTAAATTGTATCTTTGGGATGAGTATACGGTGCAGACATATGACCTGTTGTATCCCAGTCACTCACAGGTCTCGAACCTATCTTATAATTGGCAAAAAGTATCCCCGATGGGTCATTAGGATTTATCCAGTCAATTACAAATCGAGCACTGGAATCCCATGGAGAGGGAGAACCACCATTTGCAGTTAAACTTTCAGGAGGCGGAGGTGGAAATGTATCGGGCGTATTGTAAAATATTGATAATATTCCACCAGAATGAATAGCTGCAATATCAATTGTGCTATCAAGGTTAAAATCTGCACTCACAATTCTTTCTATCGCAGTTGCAGAAAATTTGTGAACAGAATCAAAACTAGCATTATCATTCAAAAATATAAATAAAGTATCACCACCTGTAACATTCCCACTAACCGCAAGGTCTATATCACCATCTGCATCAAAATCACCGGAAGTAAGAAAATTTGAACCAGTAGCAACATAATCATCTTCCGGTGCAAAACTAAAATCACCATTGCCTTCTGAAATAATAAGTGTATCATCGCCCGTCAAAGCATTATCCGCATTGTAATCATTGTCGAAATCAGACGCAATGATATCCTTAACACCCTGACTTAAAGTTATTGTTCCAATGTGCTTAAATTTGCCTTCACCTTCATTTGCAAGAATATCATAACCGGGAGTGCCCGCTGCGACAGTAACAGCAAGGTCAATCAACCCATCATTATTATAATCAGCACCATATAATTTATTGTGCGAAAATGTAAGGTCAATCGTATCACTCGATGTAAAATTAAAAAATCCTTCATTTAAAAGAATCTCAACCTGAGTTAATTCCAGTGCAGCAATATCAAAGTCGCCATCTCCATCAAAGTCAGACACAAACATATCTGTTACACCATAAGCAGTTTGACAACGAAAACCCCAGGCGAAATTCAATCCACCTTGATTTTTGTAAAACTTTATACTATAAGGAGCACTCGATGGAGTTGAATCAACCACAATATCAGGTAAACCATCCAAATCAAGGTCTAATATCGCAATGCAGTACTGTGAAGAAGGCGAGGGAATAGTATCCACAGGTACCAGACTATCAACATCATTACGCCATATCATTATCGTATCATGTGAAAGCGTAACAATGTCTGGGTCACCATCAAGGTCAAGGTCACAAACCTCTATATCAACAGGCGTACCCAATACACTATACCTTACCTCATTACTAAACTCTGCAATCCCTTCGGCTGCCTTTATCGTAAATTCAAACACATAAGGCACAAGTGGTGCACCATCCACTGACTTAATAGAATCTGTTAAAATTACTGTCACCTTCTCACCGGTATAGAAAGTTTCACCTGCATTCAATGTAAAAGTTGCTTTGCGTTCATTAGAATCGTAAGTTATCGTGCCCTTCCTTTCACCCGATTGTGAACCAATTACTTTAAAACTCGCACTATTTATTGTTGCAGATTCAATATCCTTTGAGAACCAGACATTTATCTGAGTTGCACGCGATACATTAACTTCATTATGAAGAGGTGAAGTTGAATCAACCTCTGGTCTTATAAGCAATCTTGCAAATTTAAGCCATTCACTACCTCCGTCATAATAGGATATACAGGGTAAGCCATTTGTATCAAGTGCAATTGATGTGTATTCACCGACTTTCGGCGAATCAACAACTTCTATCTCCCAGCTACCATTCTCAAAATGTGCATATTTGAGACATAAATTTGTAGCATCATAATAGGATATATGAGGTGAATTTCCACAGACAGCTATGCTCGTCCATTTGCCAACATCTCCCTGTGTATCAACTACCTGCGTCGTCCATCCCCAGCTACCCGAAGAATAATAACCTTTCGCATATTTTAAATCCCGCGAAGAAGGATTGTAATAAGATATATGCAGTGTATCACATTCGCTTGCAATTATGCTTGTGTAATAACCGCCTGCAAAATCAACCTGCTGAGCCTGCCATTTTGAACCATCCCACCATGCATGAGATAACCCATTAATCTGATGATAATAGGATATATGGGGATTATTAGATGTATCAATACAAATTGATGAGTATTCCCCGACCGGAGGTCCAAATGCTTCAACTACGATATAAATAGTATCCCACACAGCTCCTACTTTGCGTGCACACATAAGCCTTTTGTTATCAGCATCATAGTACGATACCCAGATGCGATTTAAAGAATCTATAGCAATATCGCACCAGTATCCATAATCATTTGAGTTAGGGTCATTCACGGTCTCTGTTTTCCAAAAAGCACCAGTCCACCACGCATGCTTTAACCTTGTATTCCCATCATCAAAGTAAACGATATGAGGATAACCTGCTTTATCAAGAGCAATATTCGAATACATACCAACATTGCCACTATCATCAACCGTATCAATATCCCATGCAGTCCCTGTCCAGTGCGCACACATCAACCACCCATTATTGGCATCATAATAAGAAATCCAGGGTCTACCACTATCATCAAGAACAACACTTGTATATTGACCACGCTGAACCCCAGAATCAACGACCTCAATCCTCCACCAGTATTCAGCCCCCCACAAATTTGCACTTAAAAACATAAAAATTAACCACCTCATAACAACCTCCTTTATCTATTTTAATCAAATTTTGACTTTGTCAAGCTAAAAATTAAAAATTTTTATCAATTTTTATCACCATTTTATTACCAGAAATTTGCGAATCGATTTGAATTTGTCAGCTTCCATTACGATGAAGTAAACGCCTTCCGGTAAATTAATTTTGAATTCAACATCATAAAAGCCAGGTGAACTTTCTTCATTGATAATTTCTTTGATGAATCTACCGGTGACATCATATATTCTTATATTAATGTGCGATTTCTCAGGAACAGCATAATGAATTTTACCGTGATTGCATAAAGGATTGGGGGTCACGCCTTTAAATTCGAATCTAACAGGTTTTATTTCTTTTACAAAAGGCGAAACAGCGCTACCTGATAGCAAAATATAAATCACCTGTTCATTCGGGTCATTGGAATAAATTTTAAGTGTATCCGTATAGTTGCCCGTATCACGCGGGATAAATCTTACAACCATTTTTACACTATCACCACTCCCGATACTGCAAGGTAATACAGGAGAAACTACAAAGAAAGGTGAATCTACTTTTGCACTATCAATTATAAGATTCGCAATACCTTTATTCATGCAGTAAAATTCAAAATCAGCACTATCTCCAACATTTATACTTCCAAAATCATAATTCTTATAAGATACATCAATATCAGGACCTTTGTAAATTACACGGTATCTCTTTGTAACATCAATGTTAGGAAAAACAATTATCGTATCCCATATTGAATCAACCTTTATTCTTTGATAAATATCATCAGTTTGAATGGTATCCTTTCCTGTAACTTCCTTCACATAAATTTCACCCTCGTATATTCCAGATGAAGTATCCGTTTCTAACAAACTAACAGCAATCCCTACCTGGTAAATGGATGTCTTAACGATGGCAATGGCTATTTCTTTCACATTCCTTAATCTATCTCTGCCGAATAATCTCAAATAAAGGGTGCATGGTTCCCATATGTTATCGGCTAATTCAGAATACATCGAATCAATATACACTTTTACAGAATCAACTTGAAGAGGCTCACCTGGCACACCAGACACAAAATCTTTTCGCCAGTTAGAATGGTCATTTAAGCCGTAAATCAATGATGATATTTCACTATCGGTTGTATCCCACCAGAAATTGTTCTTTAAATCTATCATAACACTCGATAAGTTATAAATCTCGGTATCGGGCTGATAGGTATTATAATAAACATTTGAATTTGAAATTTTAAATGTCACACCTGAATCCGCAGTGCTATCAATGAATGCAAGACCCGTGCGCGAAGAATGACTGCCATTATCAATTATAAAACACGAATCAATTACAGTTTTGCTTGAACAACTTTCAAATATTACCCCGCCTTCCAGTGCTTTGTTCATCGCAATAACACAATTTTTCATCAAAAGAGAAGCATTATCACAAATAAAAACACATCCACCATAATCACGAGCTTTATTATCGGTAATAACATTATTCGAAAGCACACACCAGGAATTTTCACTTATGCATAAAGCACCACCATGGTGATAAACACTATTGCCCTTTATAATGCTAGCCCTTAATATCGCGGAAGAATTTTGCAAAATGCAAATACCGCCTCCTTTATAATCGGCATGATTGTTTTTAATAATGTTATTATTTAGAGTTGCTGAAGAAGAAGCAAGGATATAAATGCCCGCACCAAGAGCACCCGCCCAATTCTTTTCTATAATATTATTGCACAATTCAGGTCTTGAATAACCTATAATGCAAATACCACCTGCATAATATCCCGAGTTATCTTTTATAATGTTACCGCTTAAATAAGGTGAGGAATGGTCAGCAATATGAATGCCACCACAAAAATAGTAAGCATAATTATGCGCTATTATGTTATCCCTCAATATAGGTGAAGCATATTCAATGTAAATGCCTGCTCCATTGTAGGCGGTATTGTAAACAATATTGCATGATTCAATAACAGGAGAAGCCCTGTATAAGAAAATGCCTCCACCTTGGTTGTGCGGTGGAGAACCGAACTCTGTCTTGCCATCTTTTATTGTAAAACCTTTTATCAGTGCTGCATGAGATGCAGTATCTTTGAAGCCACTTGTATCACAAAAAATCACATGCCATGCAGTGTCACTGAAATCTTCTTTTATTGCTGTAAGTGTGCATTTGTACGCACCACCTTCGCTTATCAATACAACAGAATCTCGCATTATTAAACCCGTATCGCCATTTATAGCAAGATGATATTTCCCGTTTTTAACCACTACAGTATCAATTCCAGGGTCATTCCATGCTTTATCTATCGCCACCTGTAAAGATTCGCCCTCTACACCAGAAGTATCCACAACCCATTTCTCAGCATCGGCATTAGCCATTAATAGACCCCAAAATACACATAGTATTAAAACACACTTCTTCATAACACTCCCTTTCTCTTTCTGAATTAAATCTCATCTTATAAAGATTATCTTAAATCTATGCAATTTTTTCATTGCTTTAAACTCGCAGAAATACACTCCCGATGGCAAATCTTTAATAAAAATTTTGTGAATGCCTGTTTTCTCAAAAGAATTAATTTTTTCAACACATCTGCCACATACATCATATATCTTTAAACTAACTTTTTCTTCTCTTGGCAAATAATAAGTAATAACACAGAAATCCTTACAGGGATTTGGATTGTATTTCACATAAAAACTGCCTAACTTTTCCTGAAGACCATATCCCCTTGCCGTTAATTTTAACACAGCTGGATTTTCATCGGGATCATTTGAATAGAACAAAAACTCGCCTTCAAGAATTCCCGTATCCCGTGGCGAACAATAAATTATCATCTCGAGAGTATCACCCTCTTCTAACTGTTGTGGAAAAGAAGGAGAGTAAACACCAAATGAATTGCTCGTCGAGATAACACTGTCAATTTTTAAAGGATAACTCCCGCAATTCCACACTTTTTCTCTTTTATAAACAGTTTGGCCTATGGATACCGTACCAAAATCACATACACTATCTGCAAACTCAATATCGGGCACTCTACTCTCACCAACCAAAACTACCGGTAACTCTTGGGCATCAATGTCATCTGAATAAATAAACAAAGTATCACAAAAAATACCTGTATCTTCTGGAGCAAAATATAATAAAACACCCACACTATCATGCGAGGAAAGCATATAAGGCAAATTATCATCAAAATCAAAAACATTTGAAATTAATTTTATACTATCAACTTTTAAGTCACCAAGTCCAATGTTATAAATCCACATTGTATCCTGTGAAAATTTACCTGCTATAACTGTCCCAAAATCATAAACTGCTTTCTCAACTTTAATATGTGCTACTGAAGTTAATTGATAGCTCTTCACTTCAAATTCAAGAAGTTCATAAGTCTTGCATTTATTTTTATTCATAAAAACAATGTACCAATTTGTAAGATGAGGCACTGGAAATTGAAAAGACACATATCCCGAATCTACATTTTTTGCAATGTAAACAGCATCAAAATTTTCACCTTCAAGATATTTTTTATAATTCTCCTCATCACAAATGAAAAAGTTTATTTTTGGCGACCCTTTTTTAAACCACTTTTGCGCAACTCCCAGTTCATTCGAAAACAAAGTTTGTGCTTCTGTATATTCATCCTCAAGTTTAAATGTTATCTCAACTCGATATTCTACAGGTTCTGTTATTTGGGTACTTTCTGCATTTAATTGCGGTAAAAATTCATCAAAATAATGCTCATAATAATAATGAGTATCTGGTTGCGAAATCGTTATTATCTGCATACTTCCACTTGAAGGATAGTTACCAATGTCTGATTCTATTTTTATGTAATAACTTACATTATCACCGATTATAAATCTTGCCAATCCATCTGTATTTGTGTAATGCCATCCGCATATATAAGTCCCACCATAAATATGTGTTGCATAAAGTTTTACGCATGCACCATCAACCGGATTACCCACGCTATCTGCAACAAACACGGTAAGAGTACAATGCGGGGTGTATCTTTGTGTAACATCGATAATGCATCCATCGCCTCTGAAAGCAAAAGGTAACACTGCCTTTCCGCCCCACCAGTTATCATAGCTTTCAGGATGATTTATATAAGTGTTTACAGGCTCCCATGTGTGCCATTCTTCGTCATAAAATTCATTCCATACATGATCATTGCAAAGTGTCAAAATATAAGTTGCAGGTATAAGAGCTGCTCTTGCAGCTGCTCCAGTAATATGCCCATGCTCACCACACCTCCCCATATGCATGTGATAAACACGAACAGGCTGCCAGGGACGCTCACTACCAGAGTTAAAAACCATAACATCTTTAACCCATTGAGTAAGTTTACCTATTGCACCGTTACCTTCTATTGTATCTTTCTTCATCGCCCATAATATTTTTTCATCCTTTAACAGGTCTTTTAAAGGAGTGCAAACATATCCTTCTTTAACTGTATCTTTACCATTATCCGATATCACTGTGCTTTCAACGGTATCAGGATAAAAGAGATAATATTCGCGCCAGAAATGTCCACGGGGCGGAGGCGCTTCCCCTGCACCTGTATGATAAGGGTCAGGTACCTTCGGGTCAATATAAAGAGGAGCCTCCCAGCCAATTACAGGATGAACAATATCCCAGTAATAAATCTCTTTCGGAATCTCAATCTCAAAAGTATCTTTCCCATGGTCAGATATTCTATATCTGCAGGTTGTATATTCTGGATATTCCACAAGCTCAACATAATCAAGTAAACTATCGCTTTTATAAATCAACTTCACATTTTCTACAAAGATCGAAGGGTCACCTACATAATGATAAAGGATAAGGGGGTCAAGCGTTGCTATCTGAAAAGCAATTTCATCACGATAACTTTTATCAACAGAAAGGATAAGGTCAGCATAAACCTCTTGACATTGAGCGTACATTTTCATAAAGTTCAAAGTTAAGCGACCTCGAAGCCAGGAAGGAGCAGAATCTATGGCTTCCTTTACAATTTCAGGTAAATCTTCTATTTTTATCCATAAAAAGGGTGTCACCTTAATTACAAAATCCTCTTTCGGCGAAATTATACATTTGCCACCTGCAGAATCAATTAATGTTCCCAGTATGAAAATTAAAATCACCATCATAAATTTTAAATTATATTTTCCCTTGTCAAGAAAAATGTTGACTAATCCATATTTCCTCTATAATTTGTAAGGAGGGGTTATGAATTTGTCTGATTTTTTTAAAAAAATTGGTATGCCTGAAGACGATGAATGGGGACTACCTTCCTCTGATAAGTGCTTTCCGGATGGTGCACACTATAGAATAGAAATTTCAGGCATTGAAAGACCGGAAGTTTGCGAAGCCGTGCTCGACGAAGCTGATAAAAGAGGAGTACCTGTGCATCGTTTGATATCAACTGTAATGGGAGCTACTCTTTTATCGAAAGAAGAGCTCAAAAGGTTTGCAAAATTATGCAAAGATTATGGTGTTGAAGCGATATTAACCCCTGGACCTCGTGTCTTCTGGGATACAGGGCGTCAGATTGCAACTCCAGAGGGAATGGTCTGTGGTCCGCGCTTTCGCAGTACTCGCTGGGTCAAATATTATGTCGAAGATGTGCTCAGATGTTGTGATGCTGGATTTAGAGGCTTTCTGGTGTGGGATGAAGGCGTCCTATGGCTTATGAACAAACTCAGGGAAGAAGGAATTATTCCCAAAAATACTGTTTTCAAAGTTTCGATTTATACGGGTCACGGTACACCTTTTTCTGCGAAGGTCTTACAGGACCTGGGAGCAAATACTTTCAATCCAATCGGCGATATT
>Ga0190367_1001156_pt1 | contig 16031 bp, 12 predicted proteins | sample 4872181011_MG_FD_171838 | JGI IMG/M metagenome (GOLD analysis project Ga0190367, IMG submission 171838) | Hydrothermal vent microbial mat bacterial communities from Southern Trench, Guaymas Basin, Mexico - 4872-18-10-11_MG | ecosystem: Environmental > Aquatic > Marine > Hydrothermal vents >...
AGCTAGTTCCTGCAGAACCTTGGCCGCTTACAGAGGATGCGGCTAAGTCTGTTGGGTTCCTCTACGATAAACGACACCTTTGGCTGAGAAGCTTACGTGTTCAGACGGTGCTGAGAGCGCGTGCAGAGTTCTGCAAGGCGGCACGAGAGTTTTTCGAAGCGCGGGGTTTTGTTGAGATACATGCACCTATCCTCATCACAACTGCTTGCGAGGGGGGTGCAACGCTCTTTCCCGTTGAATACTTTGATCGAGAAGCGTATCTGACACAGAGCGCACAGCTCTACGAGGAAGCGGCGATTGCTGCATTTGAGAAAGTCTACACTATCGGACCGAGCTTTAGAGCAGAGAAGTCACGGACGCGAAAACACCTTACCGAGTTTTGGCAAATTGAAGCGGAGGTTGCCTATGCTACTATGGAGGATATCATGCGACTTCAGGAAGATCTTCTAAGCCATCTCTGCAATCACATCGCGCAGAGGTTTGGCGATGTGCTGGGAGAACGCGCTGATAAAATCAGAGTGAAGCCGCCCTTCCCGAAGATCACTTATGATGAAGCTGTCGAAATTGCGCAACGAAAGGGATACGATGTGTCGTGGGGAGAGGATTTCGGAGCGGAAGCGGAGCATGCGATAGCTGAAGAATTCGAAGTGCCTTTCTTCATCTACGACTATCCACTGGTAGCGCGTAGCTTCTACTGCGCATGGCGCGAGGATAGACCTGAGATAGCGCTCTCTTGCGATCTATGGGCTCCTGAGGGATTCGGGGAGATAGCAACAGGTGGAGAGCGTATTGCCGATCCTGAAGTGCTTAGGCGACGAATCATCGAATTAGGGCTTCCTCTTGAGCAGTACGAATGGTACATTGAGATTCGCCGTTACGGGCTTCCTCGCCACGCTGGATTCGGTATCGGTGTGGAGCGCACACTTCGGTGGATGTTCAAACTGGATCATGTTCGGATGGTAGCGCTATTTCCCAGAACACCTACGCGCGTCGAACCCTAGCGCGCCAGTACAGGACAGAGGCAAGAGCCGCAACAATCAGCAGAGTAGCAAGAAGAAGGGAGAACGCGCGTGTTCGCCATACGTCGGGATAGGCAGGTAGCGTAACGGTGAGCAAACGGTTGCCGGTGAGCCGTAGCGTTGCGTTGTTCTTTAGCAAAACAGCGGACCAACCATATTCGCACCAATACTCGATGAAAACCGTGTAGTTTCCAATAGGAAGCTGCCTAAACGCAACTAGTCCGGTAGTGTTGGTTGAGGCGGTTACTTCCCAGCAGCTCTCTATGTTTAGGATTCGAACCTGCGCGTTAGAAACGGGATGCCAATACTGGTCGATGACGCGAACCTGTAGGTCGTACACGGGAGCGTGTAGAGTAACAGGTTGATTTTCGAAGACAGATTGATTGACGATAAGTGGGTTGCTTAGATTTAGCCAGGAGGCTTTCCATAGAACACTAACCGTGTAGGAACCGTTGGGTAGTTGAAGGGATGGTGAGTAACCTGTTGCGTTTAGGAGGAAGGGTCCACATTGTGAACGATTTGGTGCAGCGAGTACGAGACTCGCGCCATCGAGTGGGCGGTCGTTTTCATCCACTACTCGGATAAATAGGGGGTATACGTTGCAGAGGAAAATAGCGGTGGTTTCGTTTGATTGGTGGGGAGCTTGAAGGGGTATGTTCCAGTAGGGATGCTGGATTAGCGCGGGTCCGGCTACGGGAAGACTAGCCCACCACACAGATACTAGGTAGTTTCCATAAGGAAGCTGCTCGATGCGGCAAACACCATATCTGTCTCCTTTAACTTCGATACGTAGAGAGCCGTCTACTGCTTCGATGCGACAATAGGGGTGGGTGAGGGGGTTCTTGACCGCATCAGTAATGACTAGAAGGAATAGTGCAACTTTGCAGGAGATTAGGCGTTCCGCTGTTTGGTTGCCAGCGACAACGAAGTAGGGGTCTTCCCACACAGATTTGTTTAGGAAGGTTATGCGTAGCATGTAGGTTCCGTTTGGAGCATAGAGATGCGCGTAACCGCTAGCGTTGCTTACAGCAGTATACGTGTAGCCAGAGCGGGCTTCAACTATCTCAACATACGCGCCTGAGAGGGGTTTCGAGTGGTTTGATCGATCCATAAGCTTGAGGAGTGCGTGGTAGCAGTCGATGAAGAAGTGGGATGATCCTTGATACACATAGCCCTGATAGTCGATGAGAGCTACTTCTACCGCATATTGGTCAGCGGGTAGGTTTGAGATAGGTACAGAGGCTTCAAGCGACGCTGTGTCAAGGCTGCCTTCAATCAACGTACCGGTGTGAAGCCCGTATACGCGAAAATGACCTTCTGCGATAACTTCATCTGCTCTAAACGCAGTAGTTGCTTGAGTACGAATATAGAGAGTCTGTTGACCAATTAAGTTGGGGTAGAACAGTATGCGGTAGCTGTTTGCGTCGTATGTACGTACAGAAACGGACTCGATCAACCCGCTTGAGAAAACGGAGAGAAAGGAGGGTTGGGTTGGCGAAGAGAGTAGCTCAATCTGTCCTTCCCACGTGGATATAACGAGTAGCAGGTGTCGGGTTGCGTTAAGTTCTAGCGAATCGTGTTCCAAGCGAACTGTTAGAGGACCGGGGGTTGCGTTTACCAGAACTGTACACTCGGAGGTAGCGACGCGTTGTTGCTCTTGGGGAGTTACTGTGAAGAGGTCGAGGAACAAGGTGACTGTAGAGGAAGTTTGATTAGTGAGCCAGATAGTTAGATTGGTAAGCATCCCAAAGCTCAGCGTGAGGTTGGCGTGAATTTCTGCTAGAAAGCAGACTCCCTCTGGAGATACCTGTACACGTCCTTCTTCAGGAAGACGGGGGGAGAGCGCGTTAGGGACATAAGATCCGTTAGGTAGTTGGACGCTTTGGTTAACATGTAGATAGAGGTGCGTAATGCGGTAGGTGGGCGCTTCATGTAGTACGTTCTGCGAAGTAGCTACTGTAGTGGGAAGGGGGGTACGGAGTACGGATAGTAGTACGAGGGCTAGAGCGAGGGTGGCGAGTCGCACGAGGGGCTGGTTGGGTTTAGTTATAGGCGCTACTAGAGGCGGGTTACGCGATCTTCTTTAACTGGCGGCGGTACATTTCTACGATCTCCTGACTCGTAGTCGCATCCTGTGGTCCTTTATCTTCTCTATAGCGTCCAGTAAACCTAGGGAAGCGAACGGCGAGCCCCACTCCTTCACGGACGACACCGTATGCACATGTATGAACAGGACTGAGGGTTATCTCTGCTCCAGTGATTTCGATAACGCGAGCTGGTTCGAACCAAACATCAGCATTCATCTTGGAGAAAACGCGTGCATGGCGATGAGGTATCTTATAGGGGTCCAGCCACTCTGGAAGCCGTTTCAGGTCTTCGTCGGTAAAGCCGGTTCCAACCTTGCACAAAGTTTCGAACATCTCCTTGTCCGGATTGTAGGTTGCAACAAGCAGAGCACCGTAGGTTCCAGCGCGCCGCCCCATTCCATAGAAGGCACCGACAACAACAACATCGATCGTGTCTTGGAGCTCGCTCTTGTAGTCACGCTTGTATTTGATCCACAGCCAGCCGCGCGCACCAGCTTGGTATACAGAGTCGGGACGCACACTTTTGACAACAAGCCCTTCGCAGCCTTCACTAACAGCTTGTTCGAAGAATGCTTCGAGTTCTTTAGGATCATCGGTGACTATGGCCTGAGCGAGGCAGGTGTGCTCGCTCTCCTCGATAATCTGTTCAAGCACCTTACGTCGCTCAGGATAGGGCTTATCGATAAGCAACTGCCCGTCGATGAAAATAGCATCGAAGAAGAACAGCTTCACAGGATACTCGCGAATCGCTTCTTCAATACCGTACTTTCGTCGGCGGTGCATTAGCTCCTGGAAAGGTCGCATTTCTCCCGTATCGGGGTTTATCGCAACGCACTCAGCTTCGACGATCGCGTCTGTTGCCTTAACGTAGTTGCGGACGTATTTGACGACATCTGGGTACTGGTAGGTGATGTTTTCCTGACGCCGAGAGAAGATGGTTACTTCATCACCATGCTTGTGAATTTGCATACGCTCGCCGTCGTACTTGTACTCAGCAGCAACAGGCTTGCCGAGCTTCTTGAAAATCTCCTCAACTGAGGATAGACGCTGAGCAAGCATTACGCGGATCGGTACACCAATTTGCACGCTGATCCGCTTCACCCCTTCCACTCCTTCCTTCGCCAGAGTCTCAGCAACAAGTCCGATGTCGGAGCATAAGTTGTAAGCGCGTTCGATAACGCTACGCTGTTCGCGCCCGAGACCAAAGACTTCGGCAAGCGCGTCAAGAAGCGTCATGTCCGCAACTCCTAGTCGAAGCTTACCGAGAACCGTACGTACGAGGTAGCGGGCTTCATTAGGTGAGGCTCGAGAGAGGAGTCCAGCAAACGTGTTGATCTTGCGCTGGATAGCGCCCTCGCCCGAGTACCTACAGATCATTACAAGTCGATCATAGACTTCGCGAACAGTAAGCGGCTCTACTTCCTCGAAGAAGCCTACAAGGGATACGCGGCGTCCTTTTTTGGCGGAGAACTCGGCAGCAACCTCCCCCAAATCGCCTTTTTCCTTGTAGAGGCGATCCACATCCCGTTCACTTGCAGCGTAGGCGAGGGAGATCGCTTTGATGATGTTCCTATCAGCTAGCCCTGTTTCAAGACCCATGTACTCAGGACCGATGCGCCCCAGTGTGAGATAGCAGACTGCGCGAATGTCCTCTGGAGGAGTTTCTTTAAACATGCAAACGAGGAGGTCGGTCATTTCCAGCCTCTTAGTGGTCGCCTCGATCTTCGCATAGTATTCGACGAGCTTAGCGTAGGGCAGAGACATCTAAGTATAGGTGAGGGAACTAGCTAAAGTGCCTTTTGCTAGACCCTACCCCGAACAGCGTATCGAACCAGTCTTCTAGTTCGCGCTGACGTTCATGCTGAACTTTACGGCTTCGTCGCAGCAGGACAACAGCGGCAAAGAAGGGAGTTACTGCAATTATAGTGCCTAATACGAGAATGTCGTTTCTTATCAGACTACGGCTTAGGGTTGAAGCTACGACGGTAACGCGGATGGTTATGTGTAGCTGGATCCGACCTTCTGTACTGAACGGTGCACGCCATGCAGACACAAAGTCCGTTCTAGGGGTTAAGGGAAGGGTAACGATCGTGAGTGCGGAGTATACGGGACATAGGTCGATGAGGTCGCTTAGATCGTGGGGTTCGTTAACCCACCAGAGTGGGTCAACGGCTATCCACGAGGAAGGTGGAACGAGTACGGCAACCCACGCGTAGAAGAGAGCACCATCAATGGCTAACGTCGCTTCCACTCCTGCTCCCGCGTACTCGAAGGACTGGCGCTCAAAGGGGCTGCACACCAGCCCTAGGACGGTGAAGGAAGGAATTCCGCAAGCTCGAAGAAGGGCGGTCATCAGCACTGCTCGATCAAGTGCGCTTCCTGAGGCATTCCCTAATACCATAGAGTCGATGTAGAAGAGTAGTTCGAGGGTCTCGTCAGGATACTTGGGGGACAGAAGCGTATCGCTAACAGAGTAACAGCGTAAAAGCCAGGAAACAGTACTCCAGAGCAAGCCCTCGAGGTCGTCGGAGCTGTTCAGCAGGCTTTGAACCACCTGCGCTATTTTCTGATCAGAGGTGTTTAGTAGGTAGGGGGGGTTCCGGGTGTCGATCAGCGAATGCAGCGAAGAGTCTGTGAGAGCGGCTTGCCTCACGTTTTCGACAGGAGTAGAGAGAAGCGCTCTCACACGGCTGAGGTCCTTTTCGCATGTAGAGATGTCAGCAGCTAGAGAAGCGCTTACGGGGGAGCTGTTAAGTGGTGCTCCTAGCCAAGGAATGCTTGAAGTGTTTGCAAGCCGTATCGGAGGGAGGATGGGGTCCGCTTCTACCTGATAAACATCACCCGCTGTGAAGGAGACCTGTTGCTCGCCGATGGAAGGGCCGGGCTCGCTAAATGCTTGAGGTAAGGGGACTACTTCAGGTCTTATGGAGAGAAGGCGGGAGTGTGGGGTACGCGCTACAGCATCTAGGGAGATGGTAACTCTGAAGGATAGTCCCTGACCGTAGCAAGTGATGGGTAGGATCGAGAGTAGCGCGATGAGGAGGAGGGGTAGGAGACGCACCCCCGATATTGGTAAGGCTGAATTAAGCTTTGATTTAGGAGAGGAGAAGCACGGTGGCAAATGGCTACGTAGGGCGCGTAGCATTCGTCGACTTAGAGGAGAAGAAGGTGGTTGTCGATCACGTTGATTGGGATATCGCGGCGAGCTACATTGCTCGGTTAGTTTACGACCACGTTCCTGCATCTGCAGACCCGCTATCGGAGAAGAACATCGTAGTGCTTGCCACGGGACCTATTACCGGGACTTTAGCGCCTACGAGTGGTCGAATGGTGTTTTCTGGGATAAGCCCTCTGACAAACACCGTTTTCGATTCAAACGTGGGAGGTGTTTTTGGCGCTCTGCTAAAGCGAGGGGGGTTTGATATCGTTGTCATTAGGGGGGTTGCTGAAACACCGGTCTTCCTGAATATCTATCGGGGGCGTATAGACATAGAGGACGCGGGCGGTATATGGGGGAAGGATACTGTGGAAGCTACGCGCCATCTTCGGCAGCACTATCCGGGCAGTAGTGTAGCAGCGATAGGACCAGCGGGGGAGAACAGAGTCCGATTTGCCTGTATCATGGTAGATGGAAGACGTGCTGCAGGGCGAGGAGGACTTGGAGCAGTTTTGGGAGCGAAGCGTGTGAAGGCGATTGTAGTAAGGGGAAGAGGGGTTATCGCTGTAGCCAATTCTTACGCGTTTAGAAAGGAGGTAAAGCGGATTCGCGAGATTCTTGGACGCAACCCGATTACAGGGTTCAGTCTGCGAACCTATGGTACAGCAACCCTAATACATGTCATCAATCGTGCGGGAATACTGCCTCACCGTAACTTTCGAACAGGATTCTGGCAAGAGGCAGAAGCGCTAAGCGGTGAGGAGGTTACTAAGCATCTACAGCCAGTTGTTGAGGCGTGTTATGCATGTCCCATAGGATGTGGACGTACAGTCGTGCCAAGAAAGGGACGGTTTGCGGGTCAACGAGTTGGATCGCCTGAGTACGAAAGCTTGTGGGCACTCGGAGTGGATTGTGCTGTAGCAGATCTGGATGAAGTGGTAAATGCTATCGAGCTGTGTAACCGCCTCGGTCTTGATACGATTTCCACAGGAGCGGTGATTGCGTTTGCTATGGAGGCTCGCGAACAGGGTTATCTGAAGGAAGGTCCACGGTGGGGAGATGCACATGCTATTCAACAGCTGATAGAAGATATCGCATATCGAAGAGAACTCGGCGACCTACTCGCGGAGGGATCAATGCGCGCTGCGGAGCAACTCGGATGCCCCGACTTAGCTATGCACGTGAAAGGTCTGGAGTTGCCAGCTTACGATCCGCGAGGAGCTAAAGGTATGGGATTAGCCTACGCTACCTCAAATCGAGGCGGATGTCACCTACGCGCCTACCTTGTCATGAGCGAGGTTCTGAGTGTTCCTCGTTTCCTCGACCCACTTACGATAGAGGGGAAGGCGCGGCTAGTGAAACTACTCCAAGATGTGTTCGCCGTACTTGATTCCATGGTCGTATGCAAGTACACCGCACTAGCGCTCTTCGACACCCTAGAGTATGAGCCACGCTTCTACGCGCGCCTTCTTACTACCGCTACTGGATTCTATGTGGACGAAGAGGAGTTCCGCCTAATTGGAGAGCGCATATACAATCTGGAGCGGTTCATTAACGTAGAACGTGGATTTGACCGCCGCCATGACACGCTACCCCGCCGCTTCCTGGAGGTTCCCCTACCGGAGGGTCCGGCTGCTGGTCAGGTAGTTTTGTTAGATAGGATGTTGGATGAGTACTACCGGCTGAGGGGGTGGGATCCGCAGGGAGTGCCTATGGATGGGAAGCTGATAGCGTTGGGGATCATTCACGAGCCTCGCTGGCCAAAGCTACAGGTTGCTCTAGACTTGCGGAACCTGACTGAGGCGGTGCGTATTGCAAAGGCGTGTTACGCAGTTGGAGTAGACTGGATCGAAGTGGGGACGCCGCTTGTAAAAAGCGCGGGGATGGAAGCGGTGCGTGCTATCAAACGCGCGTGCCCTCACGCAGTGGTGATCGCAGATCTGAAGACGCTCGATACAGGGTGGTTAGAGACCGAGCTAGCAGCACAAGCAGGAGCGGACATCGTCAGTATTGCTGGGTTAGCGAGCGACCACACAATTCGAGATGCGGTAGGGTGTGCTCGTCGCTATGGAGTAAAGATAATGGTAGATTTGATCGAGGTTGCGGATCCAGCGAAGCGTGCAAAGCAACTCGAAGCACTAGGCGTTGACTACATCTGCGTACACAGTGGGATCGATGCGCAGCGAGACCGTGCACAAGAAATCGATAGGAAGGTGCAAGCAATTGGTCGGGTTGTTAGAACTGTCCGTATCCCGGTTGCAGTAGCAGGGGGGATTCGCCTAAACACAGTGGACCGAGTTCTGACCTCGGGGGCGAAGATCGTTATTGTTGGAGCAGCTATAACCCGCGCGGGCGACCCTGCTGCAGCAGCAAAGGCTTTCTTAAAGCGCTTAGCCCGCTATCGTGAACGTCGACGTTAGCGATCTAGCGGCGGAGAAGGGAGAGGCTCTCGAAAAGCTGGTTGAGTTCCTTGAAGAGCGGTTGGGGAGTGAGGTGCGTCTAGATGGAGATACACTCGTTGTTGAGGCAGAGATCACGAAAACCGACTTACGGTTACTTCTGAAGAAGTTTCTCTACAAGGAGAGGCTGAAAGGAGACTTTCGTGTAATATCGATTCCTGAAGGACTCAGGGTAAAGCGGCAAAAGAAGTACGAAGAAACTGGTTGAGGACTACAACGTTCGGCGTACTCCTCTTTGTTTTCTGTATGGTTCTGATAGGAGTGTACACCTACCTCGTTTTCCTCGCGGATCTGACCGTTGAGCAGCGGTATTGGGTGTTGGCAGTTCCCGTCTACTTGGTAGTGGTGGTATTTCTCGGGCTTGTTGCATGGGTGGGATGGAACATGTTTAGGACGCTGCCCTCGCGAGAGCTGAAGCAGCAGACAGTCGAGGAGTAGCAAAGAAGCGGCGGGTTTCTCCTTGCGCTTCTGCCTCTAATCCAGATACACGCACCAGAACCGGTAAGTTCCTTGTAACGACTCCAACAACGAGGCATACGCCACGAGGGAGATTAGGGAGAAGGTAGCGTACGGTGTCTACATCGATGCGTGAAGCGCGAGCAACGAAGCGAAGGTCGTTTTCGTTTACGAATCTGAAGAGAAAGAGGTTGTCTAGCTGTCGGTAAACGTGATCTGGTATACGAGATGGTTGGTTTGTTACGAATATAGTGAAGATGCCAAGATGCCGCATCCTGGTTACAATCTCCTCCCAGTGCGTGTCCCTGAGGTACAGGTGCGCCTCCTCCGCAACCAGAAAGAGGGGGGGTAGTGCACGCTGCTCGAGGAGGTCGGCTAGCTTGCTGAGAATGTATTCGACAATTACGCGTTGAAGCATAGGAGAGAGGCTGTGCAGATCCAATATGACCGTGTTTCCCTTTGCGAGCAAATCAGGGACAGGGTCTTGTTGGGCTGCTTGGTCGTTGAATAACTGCGTACTTCGGAGGTATTCGAGTCGGGAGTAGATCGCTTCTCGCACCTGATAGGATACCCCATTGCGCCGCATTACCTCTTGCATGAGCGCAGAAAGAGTGGGTGTGATTCCGCGCTGCTCTAAGTTCTGCCATGCTATCCTAAGAACACGCTGGGACTGCGCGGGTAGTTGGAGCGCGTTTGCGAGGAGTCGTATGAAGCTGCGTAGACCAATTGCTTCGACGGAAAGCTGGTAATTTTCGCAAGGGCGTAGGACGTGGATGCGGTTATGCCAGGGGGCAGGAGTTCCATCACGAAGATACCCTATTCGTGTGTACTCTCCGTTAACGTCGAGGACTAGCAGAGGGACGTTGTACTTCAAAAGCCCTAGAACGAGGTGCTTTGCTAAGTGAGACTTGCCCATACCCTTCATACCGGTAATGACGCTAACGGTTCCGTCGAGGCGTTCGGCATCGATTACGAACTCGGTATCTACGGAGCTACGCCAAAAGCTACCGATGCAGATGGGGTAGTGAACCTTCCCTGGGTTTAGGAGGGTGGCTAGCTGCTCGTGTTCGAGAACCTGGACTATCGACTGTACACGAGAAGGTGCGTAACCTACAAACTCGTCTAGCTGGTCGCCAGCGATTGCAGCGCGAGCCTCACATACGAGAAGAGAGGCATCACGAACCTCCGTTAGTACGTTAAGTATGCCCATCGGATCGTGGTCCTCTACTTCTACAACAAGCTCGCTCTCTAGCTCTTCACGTAGGTAGTCCTCTAAGAGACCCGGCAGGTCTGCGTACTCTATATCGATTATCTGTAGAAGAAGACCGCGGTCGCTTAACCGATCTTTTAGGAGGAGGTAAGCTCCGGGGCTGTATCTCTGTGGCTCTAGGGTGAGAAGGAGGTAGCGAGTTCCTGTCTTCTTTAGTAGCCTCAATGCACCGACCAGCTTAGGGAGTGGTGTGCGAAGGGTCCGAAGAGCCTGTGACGTAGTTTGTGTTCTCTAGTGACTGGGATTCCGTAGGTTTTTAGTAACGCACGGCGGATGGCGAGGACTTCTCCAGTTGTAAAGATGGCGTAAATGTGTGCAAGGCGTAATGGTTCGGGGTACCCATCGGTAAGGTCCGTAGCGGCGACGAAAAGACCGAGGTCCAGTAGCTCGGGAAGAGGGTTCACTACATCGATTCTAAAGGGATGGAGGAATACGTGAGTTGAGACGACAGCTACGAGTACGTGAAGGCTATGGGTTACGACTACTGCGTGTAGAGGAGGGAGGGTAGCACCCTCTTGGAGGAGGTGTAGAGCGATGCGAGAAGACTTGCACACGCCGAGTATCCGCAAGCAGCGTTTGCGAGCGATATCGGATAACGTATGAGGGATAGAGGGGTTGCTAATGGGTACTGCAAGCGCACCATCTACGAGAAGGATGCTATTTGGAGGCACGATCGAAGCGGCAGCAGTCCAGAGAGTGCGCTCAAAGGCATTGAGTAGTGTTAGAAGAGGAGGCTGTCGTGCATCAGGCTCGCTTAGACCTGCTAAACGACTGATGCGTCGAATCAGGTATGGGTAGGTAGTATCGGTAAGATGCACAAGAAAGGGCCCCCAGCGGATTACGCGGTAGCGAGGTCGCGGTTTAAACAAGCGGGTTACGAGAACAGCACGAAGAGCAACAAGAGAGCCCTTTGGTGTTTCACCGACCTGAACTACTGAAGCATCCAGTGCTGTAACGCATATGCCGCTACACGTTACGTGGGGGATGGGGCGAGGGCGTAGATTGCATACTTGAGGGGGAGCAGCATCAGGTAGCATCTCTGCTAGGGTTTGTGCTTCTTGTTCAATAGGAACAATGTAGCGAGGTTTATCTATCGTAAGAGTTTCTGCGAAAATATCTGTAAGGTTTCTAAGTAGAGGAGTTGCATCGGGTGCGACAGATTTTTTACTGATCACCATCACCATCAAGCCTATGCAGTGGAGGGTTAATAAATGTTGGTGTTCATCTTGCGCAATTCAACAACAAATTATCCTCAGGGAGCAATGACGCCTGAACAGCAGGTACGAGTGCGTCTTAAGGTTGGGGACGTTGAAGTAGAGATTGTTACATCAGATCTTGAAATGCTGGAGAAGGCGGTGCATCGGGTTATTGCAGCAGCACGGTCAGCAGTAGCGGCGACACCTCCGGCACCACCAACGGTGAGTACGCGTGTAGCAGGACGCCGAAGAGGGACGTGTAGGGATCTAATTCTTGAGCTCGTCGAGGAGGGGTTCTTCGATCAAGAGAGAAACCTAGGAGAAGTTTGGGAGCGGTTGCGTGTTAAAGGGTATACTTACGATCGGACAGCGGTTGCTCATGCACTTCTCGATTTGGTGCGGGAGGGGGTTCTTGTTCGCGAGGGGAGACCTCGTAGTTTCGTGTATAGGCGGCGCTCTACCGGCTAGCTCGGCGTTCGAGACCTGGTAGGATTTGGTGCTCGACATAGTAGAGACCTTTGTCGGTTATACGGAGGAAGGTTTCGCGTCGTTCGCCGCGTAAACGGTCTGCATATCCTTCTCGGACGATCTTAGGTATCTGATTGGTAACTGTGCGAGCAGCAGCACCGGTGACAAAGGGTAGTTCTTTAACTAGGAGGTGGGGAGGTTTATCAGGCATTACACGGTTACGGATGAGCGCAGCGGTGAGACATAGTAAGATTTTATCGAAGGCAGGTAGGTTTCGTGCAGGGTCTTTTAGAACAATGGCGCCATCGCTAGTGATAGTTAGGAAGGGGTATAGTCGCTCCGCGAGGGCTGCGAGATCGGGGTGATAGATGAGGCGGAAGGACGTGACGAGGTGGGGAATTATTCCCTCCGCGAGCGTGTACAATTTCCCGATTGCTTCTTTGGCAGAAGTAGCGGTGAAGGTTATCCTTTGCTCTCCCCACTCTATTTCTACCCGTATTTTTGCCTCTGGTTCGAGGCTCATACAGCGTGGGTAAAGAGTGTGGGTAATATACCTTAAACTACGGTAACCGACTTGGCCAGGTTGCGAGGCTTATCGGGGTTGTAGCCTAAAAGAACCGATGCGTGATAGGCGAGAAGCTGTAGGGGGATTATGTGTGTGATGGGGGTTAGAAGTGGATGTCCCGGGTCGGGTACTGGGATGAGGAACTTTGCGAGGTGTTTTACCTCCTCTACACGGTGCTTAGTGACGACAGCGGCGATGAAGGCGCCACGAGCCTCCATCTCCTCCATGTTGCTCAATGTTAGTTGGTAGGGGCGTTCCTCATCATCAACTACGAAGATTACGGGGTAGCCAGATTCTACTACTGCGATGAAGCCATGCTTGCTTTCACCAGCAGGGTATGCGATAGCAGGTATGTAGCAGATTTCGAGGAACTTGAGGCGCCCTTCCAGAGCAGTAGCGTGGCTGAGACCTCGTCCAAGAAAGCAGACACTAGTCTTGTCTTTGAGGATGGAGGCAAGTTTCTTTGCAAGTGCGTTTGTGGTATCGAGGACCCTTTGAACGACTTGAGGAATCCGCCGAAGACGTGCGCGTAGCTGGTTGTATGTTTTGTTAGAGGCTATACGAGCTGCTTCGAGAGCGAGCTGAAGACCGACGGTTAGCTGTGCGGTGTAGGTTTTGGTTGCTGCGACGCCAATCTCAGGACCCGAGTTTTGCCCTATGTAGATATCTGAGAGGCGTGTGAGGGAAGACCCCATGACATTGACGATCGCAGCGATTCGAGCGTTGCGCTCCTTAGCATAACGGACCGCCCGAAGTACATCAGCGGTTTCTCCGGACTGAGAAACAGCAAGCAGAAGCGTTCGCTCATCGACAACTGCTCCATAGTGGTCTTGAAACTCGGATGCGATTACCGCTGTAGCTTTGATACCTGCGAGCTTTGCGAGGTAGTAGGAGATAGCAAGCGCGGCGTGGTAGGAGGTTCCACAGGCTACGAGAAAGATATGATCTGCCTCAAGGAGGGTTGTAGCCATCTTTCGTAAGTAGGGTTTCTGAACAAATAACGCGCGTCGCACCGAATCGACCTGTTCAAAGATTTCCTTCATCATGAAGTGAGGGAACCCCCCACGGGTTATCGCCTCCGGGCTCAGGTTTGTTGTTAGAAACTCTATTGTGCGAGGTTCTCCAGTGTACAGGTCGATTAGCTCGATTCCATCAGGAGACAAGATTGCTAGCTCGCCATCGTGCATAGGGTAGTAGGACCGTGTGTAAGGGAGGAAAGCTGCTAAGTCGGAGGCGCAAAACGTAGCGAAGCTATTCTGTCCCAGTATTAGTGGACTCTCTTTTCGAGCGCAGTATAGTCTATCAGGATCGTAGGTGGTAATCAGGGCGAAAGCGAAAGCACCCTCGCAGCGTGCAAAGGCACGACGAACCGCTTCACGGACGGGAAGACCCTGTTTAATGTACTCCTCAACGAGGTGTGGAACTACCTCCGTGTCAGTACGTGAGCGAAATGTGTGACCACGCTCTACTAGCCACTCGCGAAGCTCTAGATAGTTGTCGATAATCCCGTTGTGAACAACAGCGATGGTTTGTGAGCAGTCAGTATGCGGGTGCGCATTCTCCATGCAGGGCGCGCCGTGTGTAGCCCAGCGCGTATGTGCAATACCGATACGTCCCTCCGCTACTAGCCCTAGACGCTTGTGGACTTCTTCCACCTCACCCTTGTCTTTCTTTACAAACAACCGTCCGTTCACGATGTAAGAGATACCGACAGAGTCGTAGCCACGGTACTCAAGCCGCTTCAGCGCCTCGTACAGCATGCTACCCAGCTGGCTTCCGCGAAGCACGCAGCCAAAGATTCCACACATCCGTCTTAATAGAACCACGCAGACTTAAACGGAGTTTCAAGTATACTTTGTGAATTAACACAAAAGTTGCGAAATGGTGTCCGATAGCCTCCACTACGCTATGTTCACAAGAAGGTGTTAAAAATCAGCGAAAATAGCACCAAACTTGAGCGGTCTGTGGAGTTGGTGTTGGCAGTTGCTTGAGCAGCTGCTATCTGATGAAGAACTTCTGATTCTAAAAGCTCTACTGGAGAAGCCAAACTACCCCCTTAAGCTTGCTCGCCAGCTTAACATTCCCCGACACCGCGTATACTATCACCTGGGAAAGCTGGAGAAGCTCGGCTTGGTGCGTGTCCGAGCAGAGCGTCGAATAAGGGGTACACGCGCACAGATCTACGAAGCAGTGCTACCAGTTCCTCATCCACCATCCACTATTGAGATTTCACGTGTAGGAGAGGCGATCGCGCGCATCCTCCGCCGCCGACCTTTCTCTGGTTTAATAGTAGTGGGAAGTCCAGAGGTACACGGAGCGTACAAGCAGCGAGCGAGATGCGGACACCTTGCTGGAAACATCGCAGTAGCATTGGGGACAGCAGGGCTTTTGGACCCACAAAACCCGCCGCAGATCGTTCTAGATACGGAAGTAACGGAGGGAGAGCTTGCGTCTTACGACCTTATCGTAATCGAAGGCCCAAAGGTAAACGCGGTCTGTGATCGTATAAACCCGCATTTGCCTGTTCGCTTCGTATCACAAAACGGATTTCGTGTCTACTCCGAGATATCTGGCAGGGAGTATCTTGAGGACGATGTTGGCGTTGTATGCGCGGTACCTAGTCCCTTCTCCGTTGAACGACGACTGATAATGCTGGCGGGACTGCATATTACAGGTACACGTGCAGCAGTTCTTGCGTTCACGCGATTTGCAGATCGGCTGCTTCAGGGGGTTGAGAACGAGGAGCGGCTTGCACGTGTTGTGTTAGGTGTTGACGTGGATGCAGATGGTCGTCCTGATGACATAGAAATTCTAGAGTAGCTACTGGGTTAAAGCGCGGCGTACTTCTTCTTCAACTAGTTGGCGAAGGAGACGAGGGTCTACGCGCCCTCTTAGTTTCCTCATCAACATACCCATGAAAGCTGATACTGCGCGCTCCCCCCGACGCTCAATTACATCCCGATTCTGCGTAATAGTTTCTGAAACAATGCGACGCACCTCCTCCTCAGATAGCATCTGCAGACCTAGCTTTACAACAGCTTCTTCCACAGAAGTACTGGGGTGCTCTGCTAAGTACCTCACAAGCGCCAAACAGCCGTCCTTAGGAATCCTGCCCTCAGCAAGGAGCTTTAGAATTTCGATGAGCTGCTCGTTGGATAGCTGGTCGGCAGCGACCCCCTCCTTTTTGAGAGCAACAAGTCTCTCGGTCAGGAAGGAAGCGGTAAACCGGGGTGGAGCACCGATGCGTACGGCCGCCTTGAAGACATCCATGTAAGGACTGTCGAGAAGCTGTTCGGCAAGCTGTTTGTTAAGGTCAAATTCCTTGATGAGCTGCTCAACCGCCTCGTCCCAGGT
>Ga0190367_1001157_pt1 | contig 16028 bp, 28 predicted proteins | sample 4872181011_MG_FD_171838 | JGI IMG/M metagenome (GOLD analysis project Ga0190367, IMG submission 171838) | Hydrothermal vent microbial mat bacterial communities from Southern Trench, Guaymas Basin, Mexico - 4872-18-10-11_MG | ecosystem: Environmental > Aquatic > Marine > Hydrothermal vents >...
GTATTATGGTGGGGGGTGCGGGGTACTGCTTGTTTATTGTTGACGTTTAATGTTGGTGTTTAATGTTGATGTTTAATGTTAGGGTGCAGGGATCCATTCTACGCTGAAGTGGGCCCGGGGCCCTGGTATGTCGCGGTGTATGCGTAGGGCCATGCCTTCTGGTATTCCTTGTGTGAGTATGGTGGCGAGTTGGTGTACTAGGCGTGACGGCGTAATGTCCCAGTAGTATGGGTAGGCTGGTTTTGTTTTGGGGTCCACGTGGAGTCGGATGGCTATGATGGTTTTTTGTGGTGGGGCCCCGGGCCAGCGGGGTACAATTGTCATCTTGCCTATCTTGTAGGCTGTAACCTTGAAGGTGGCTGGCTTGCAGGGTTGAAACTCGTATATTTCGTAGGGTGGATCCAGCCAAGGCAGGGCTTCCAAGTTTAAAGCGACCATTTTAAATATTCACCTTTTTAACCGTGCCGTGTTTTGGACACCATGCTATGATTTGACCCCAAACATTGATAGTCAGAATTAAATCAGACTTACATATTGGGCATTTGGGCTTCTTTCGGTTCTTCATAATTTTGTCGACATCCACTATAGTATTCCAGCCTCCTTGAGTGCCTTAAGTTTACGGGCTAACTCAAGAAGTTCAGGGTCCAGTTCAGATGTGGGATTTGAACCCACGGCGGGACCGGATCCGGCGGGGGCTTTAGGCAGTGTCGGCGTTGAGGGTTGCGCCATGGCTTGTATTTGGGCTGGTTGGGCTGCTTTCATGGCGTCCATGTAGAAGTTGTATGCTTTGTATAGGATTTCCATGGCTTTTCTGGGATCTCCTAGCTGCTGCATGAAGTACATGAGGAAGTCGTAGCAGTCCTGGCAGATGGCTGGCATTCGCATGTCTTTGCGGGGGACGCTGCGCCGGCAGGCCATGCAGTTGCCATACATGACTATTTCCTGGGCCTCCTCGGGGGTTGGAGGCGGAGGCAGCTCTTCAGGCTCTCCTTCCTTGTAGACTTCTTTTAGGTCCATTAGCCGGCGTTCCACATAGTAGCGGAGTTGCTCAACGGTCCAGCCATGAATCAGAGTTGATTGTAGGGCGGAGTCTATTTCCATGGGGTTTGGCAGCCTCATGGCTTCTTTTATGTGGCCTACTTTCAGCTCGCCTGATCGCAGCTTTTCCTTGTAGTGTTCAGGCAGGTCGTTTAGCACTAGGTAGAAGCGGATCCACTGTAGTGTGTGGCCTGTGGCCGCTGCAAGTTCCTCCTCTGAGGCGCCGGCGGCCTTTGCCTTTTTAAGCATTTGGGCTACTCCTATGGGGTCCTGTGTTCCGCGTGCAGTGTTGGCCAGAATGTTTAGCATGCTGATCTTCTTTTCGTCTCCCTCGGTGATTACGGCTGGAATTTTTTCCATGCCAAGCTTTTTGGCGATGAGGGTTCTGTGTTCTCCGTCTATGAGCAGATACTTGCCGTCTGGCAGGGGCGAAACTAGGATGGGAACTGTGAAGCCGTGGTTTTTTATGCTGGCTTCTAGCTCGGCTTCCTGTTCAGGCGTGAAGGTTGCGCGTGCACGCTCTTCAGGGATGACTATGCTTTCTATTGGGATCTCTTCTATGCGGACCATTATGAGGCCATCTCCTCTGTTCCTAGGCCTAGCTTAAGCTTTTCTAGGCTTAGGTAGGTGAGGGCTGCCTCGCGTGTTATGCCTATTTGGGCTGCGAGCTCCATGAATTTCGATTCGCTTATCTTGCCTTTTCGGTAGGCGTAGCGCATGGCGGAGAGGGCTTCCATAACCATGTTGTAGTCGCGTTCTAGCTCGGCCATGATCTTGTAGCGTTCTATTTCAGCCTGCGAGTAGCCTAGAAGCCGGAGCTCCTGCTCGAGTTCAGCCGGCGTGGTTATGCCTTCACGGTAGCGTCTTATGGCTATGCTGCATCCCATGGCTCTTACTTCTTCTTCGGGGGTGGATTGCACCGGAGTTTTTGTTCTAGACTTTTCGTATAGAAGAATGTTCTGTACGAAGGCGTCGCTTAGCCCCAGCTCCGTCAACTTCTTTCCTAGTTCTTCCAGGCTGATTTTTCCGTAGCGGTATTCTGCCACTGCGGCGTCTATGCGCTGGTCTGTTAGCGTGTAATATTGCTTTAGCTGGCCGGCCTCTACGATTAGGTCTATCTCGTCTTGTGTCCATCCAAGAGCTTTTAGGCGTTCTCTTAGGGCGGTTTCAGGTAGCATGCCATGTGTGAACAGATAGAGTAGCGCTGTTTTAACGCTGTTTTTCTCGTCTGCTGTAAGCCTTGCAGCTTCAACGGCCTCCTGCTCTTTCTTCCGGAGCTGCTCCCGTTCTTGTTCGGCCTGTATGAGCGTCTTGTCTATTGATATTATCGTGTCGATTTCGGCGTCTTGATACCCTAAAGTTTTAAGCCTTTCTCTATATTGCTCCTCGGTTATCACACCAAGCTTGAAGGCTCTGGATAGGTCTGTTCTTGTGAGCTGGCGGGTTTGCCTTCTAAGTTCGGCTTCAAGCCTCTGTTTTTCCCTTTGCTTGGCTACCTCTATGAGTTCCTTGTCGATGGCCACCAGCATGTCGATGATGTCGGGTGGATATCTGAGCTGTTTTAGGGCTTCCCTGTATGCGTCTTCGGTTATCAACCCCATTTTGAAGGCTCTGCTGAAGTCCGCACGGGTGGCGTTTCTCCACTCGATTAAACTTTGGCTTTTAACTTCCCTTTCCCTTTCGATGTCTGCCGCTTGAAGAATAAGGTCTATTTCCGCCTGGCTATAGTAGAGTTCCTTCAGTTTGGCGGCTAGGGTTTCCCGGCTGATTTCGCCGTCTCTATATTGGTAGCGGAGCTGCGTTAGAAGTCTTGTTCTCTCGTCGGTTAGCATTTGACGCCAGATGCCTTCCGCCACGCTTTGAACCCAGTCGGGGTGCATCCCACGCTTCCTGGTAAGGTCTATGAGTGTTTCCTTGTCTATGAGGCCCCAGCGTAGCATCCAGCGCTGCTCGATTGCACCTGGAAGCCTGTAGCTTAATTCGAACATTATTTGCTGGTCTGCCTTTTTATGCCCTGGCCAGGGATCCGGCCTGTAGTCGTGTTTAAGCACGAACTTTTTGAAGTCTTCCTCGTCTATTATGCCGCGCCAGAAGGCCTCTCGTAGATTCTCAAATGATGGAAGCTGCCAGTGGGCTATCCAGTAGCGGTCAGCCCAGTACTCGCTTAGGCCCTGCTTGGCAGCCCACTTCTTCATTTCAGCCAGCTGGGCTTCGGGGCCCTCAACCGGGTAGGCTTCGCGTACGGCAAACCTGATCAGGTCGCTTATTCCAGGAATGACATTTGCCAGGTCCAGGTAGCCGTCTATGACGTTGTCTGGATATCCCATCCTGGCCAGGAAGTCTCTATATTCTCCATCTTTGATTAGGCCTCGGCGGTACATGGCTTCTAGGTCTTCCTGTGGTGGTAGCGCCGTCCGAAACATTCGGTTGAAGCACTGCTCTAGGGGCCGGCGTATGGATGTGTATATTATTGTGCCTAGAATGGCCGTGGTTAATAGCTCAGGGTTTAGCAGCCTGTTCAGGTAGTGGCCGAGCTCGCCTACTTCTATGCCTGTTCCAAGTATTTTTACGCCTGCCACGCTTAGAATGGCGTTTATTCCGAGTCCTCCGCTTACGAATGGTACGGCTATTTCGAGGGCCGCGGTCCACTGGCCCTGCTGTATGCGGCGGCTTACGGATGAGAACCAGCCTATCAGCATTTGCCAGAAGCTTTTGACGGCGACTCCGATCCAGTTGAAGAGCCATTCCAAGCCCTTAACTATGGGCTGCACCACGGTCTGGTTTAGCCAGGTGAAGAAGTTCATGATGGCTTGGCCTATGCCGGCTATAAGCTGGCCTATCCAGGATATGGCCGACTGGAAGGCGCTTGCTATAGCCTGCGGAATAGCTGCTAAGCCTTTTGTGATGGCTTCTAGAGTTCCGCTTACCTTTTCGACTAGGTAGTTCCAGACGTCTGTTAGCGTTGACTGTACGGCTGAGATTGCTGTGTGGATTACGCTGCTTAGGTAGTTGTAGACTTCTGTTATGCGATTCCAGATGTGGCTGACGGCGCCCCTTATGGCTTCGTAGAACCATTGTCCCGCCGACAAGGCGGCTTTCAATCCTGGAACGACTATGTTATCCCAGAACCAAGTTAGGGCGTCTCTTATGGGCTGCACTATTGCGCCGACTATTTGGCCTGCTATGTCGGTCCAGCCGTGTATTTCAGATATGCGGCCTTCCCAGAAGGCTATGATCTCGTTGCGTAGATATATGTCGCTGCGGACGTCGCGTATAAACCAGTTCACCTGGTACTGTTCATGCCATAGCTTCACCTGTAGGTAATGCAGCTTTTTGGCTGCTTCTTCAGGCGTAAGGTTGTTGACTTCTCTTAGAAGGGGCATTTAGAGGGTTATCTCCTTACCTACGAATCTTGAGCGTTCGGATTCCATGGCCTTTATGGCTTCGGTTATTATGGCCAGCTGCTCCTCTTCCGATTTGCCTTCAAGCTTCTCGTAGGGAATGGAGACTACGCGTGTGCGCATGGCGGCGTCTCTATAGGTGATTATGGCGTCTTTTTTGCCTATTCTTCCAGGCTCGGCTGATGGGATAACAGTCATGTCTATTATGGTGTATTTCTGGCCTTGAGCAACCATCTATCCCACCTCAACCTCGTACGCGTATTCTTCCACTTTTTCATGTTTAAGCTGGGCTTTATGGCTGTATCTACAGTAGATGTCGTGGCAGTAGGGTGCTCGGCTGCAGGCCCAGCCTATTTTTAGGGCTCCATCCTCAAGCTTCAAGCTTATAGGAGCCAAAACAACGGTTACAGTATGCTTGACTCCGTCTTCTGTCGTGAAGTCGTGGCAGGGAAAGCTGCGAGGTGTAGGCTTGTTCAGTTTCTCCATACCCTCACCTACCTTAAGGCTTGTAGGTTTCGGCGTTGAGGGCCTTCACGCCGAAACTGGGCTAGCTGGGAGCCTTCTTATGGGTGAGCAGTCCCGCAAGCTTGTCGATTACTACGCCTAGGAATGCCACTAGGCTCATCTGTCCAAGCTGGTCGGTTGGAACGCCTACGGCCTGGCTGATCGCGCCTAGAATGAAGCCTATGACAACTGTCTTGCCGAACTTTTCTGGAGTGAAGGCCTCGCCCGTCTTGGCTTTTGCTATGGCGTAGCAGAAGGCGCCGTAAACCAGCATTATGAAGGCTCCCAGTATTGCGTTTTCCATAGGCCCTCATGAATGGCTAGGCGTAGAGCATATTTAAAATTTTAGAGTTTAACTCTAAATTTTTCGACAAAAATTGTTATTTTATGCCTTGAATAGTTTAACTTTTGGTAGCGGCAGCCTTGAAGCATAATGGCCTACTGCAGTATTTTACGTCTGTGGAGAAAAGTACAATAAATTCTCTAAAGTTAAATAGTGGCTTCTGGCTGCTGGAATACTTTAAGTCATCTCTCTCCGAGCACGGCCTAATACGCACTCGGATAAAAATTAAATGTCTGCGCCGACACTGGCCCATTCATGCCTTGCTTGACGGCGGAGCCTTCCATTACAGGCGAGGAAACACCATAGTTATTCGCAGAGTGGACATTCTGAAGGCTCACGACTACGCCTGGAAGAATTGCTGTCTCCGCGACTATCTGCTTTTCCGGCTGCCCATGAAGATTGGATTGCGAACAAGCGAGTTGTGCACTCTGCGAATAGAATGGATAGACTTCAAGAATAGAGGCTTCCAGGTGCTGGACAGCAAGAAGAAGAGGCTTTATCCGTTGCCTTTAGACGCCGTAAGCCTGGAGCTCATCAGAGAGCTTATAGGCGAAAGAAGGGAAGGCTACGTCTTCACTAGACGTGGAAAGGGAAAGTATCTCTACGCCGGCAAGCCGCTCAGCAGGATAGACGTCTACCACATTATTAGGCGGATAGGCCTAGACGCCGGCGTGCAGGGCCTAAGCCCAAGGCTTCTGAGGCATTACTTCGCGGCTGAATGGGCCTACATCAAGCATGGAAACCTAGAGATTTTGCGGCGCATCCTACGCCACAAAAGCCTGGCAACCACGCAGTACTATCTTTCACGCCTAGTCTTCTGGGAGGATCTCCAAGCCGAATATGAGAGGCTGCAGGGCCTACCCTTCAGGTTCAGCCAGGCCAGGCCTGAGCTCGGAGACTTCTATAGGCGGTGGTGCAGCCGCTGCGAGCTCGAGCCCATCTGCAAGCTCTGCGACAAAATGCCCGACTACGCAACAGGCTGCCGCTACTTCAAACCCAAAAGGGAGGTGGTGGAGCCTGGGAGCTAAATGGATTGTAAGATTAGAGGTTGTAACCCATCATCCAGGCCATGCCCGAGATGTGATGCATAGGTTCTTAGACATAGCCATGGCAAGCCCCGAAGTGGAATTAAAGATCATATCCGAGTTTCAGAGGGAGCCGGAGGATCCAGAATGAAGGCAAAGGTTAGGCTTAACCCCAGCCGCAGCCTGCTTGTACAGGTGGCAGACGAATTGAGGGCCATGGCCGACGAGCCCCGGGACAAAGCAAATGAGCTTGAGGATCAAGGTGAGACCTTGCTGGCTAGGGCTGCACGCCACTACGCAGACTACCTTGAAGGAGCAGCCAGGGAGCTTGAGAAGGAATGACTCGATATTTTCACTTGTATGCTGATGGGAAGACGGTACGCGAGATAAGCCGCGAGGAATACATTAAGATAAGCAGAGTATGGGGTAGAAGCAGTAGGCCGCGCAAGCTTTTGGCTGTGTCCGAAGACAGCGTTATGATAGAATATATGGACAAATTCACCTGGATCCCTATGTCTCAGCTGCTTGAAGTGTTAAGGCGTGTCGGTGCAATTCCAGCCGAGACCAAGCAAAGTTTAGACAGTTAACCTAGGTTATGTGGTGTACAAGTTTTGACTCTGCAATTTTCAGCCTTTCCGCATAGTGGTAGTTAAGGCGTGTCGGCGTAGAGGGTCATTTATGGTTAGACACAGCTCGAAACTGGAGTTTTTGCAGGATATTAAGACCAGTGTGATTAGTCGGGTGAGTGCTCACGGCCGAGGCCTCTACATTTACCTGCCCAAAGACGTTGTGGAAAGCTTCGACATTATGGCAGGCGACAAGCTGGAAGTGGAGCTGCGACGACACTGGAGACCCCGCATAGAAGCTGAGGGAGAGTGAGGGAGCTTATGGATCTCGAGGAGATGATCAGGAAATTTAATGAGCTGGTTCCTAAAGCTGCCAAGGTCCACAATTACACTTGGTGTGTCAAGCGGAAGCGGCCTATGCCTACGGCTCACCTGAAGGGAGAGGAATGCTGCCGCTGCCCGCATTTTGTTCTTAACGGCGGAACTTGCGATCCTCTCTGAATTTCTAGGAAGTGAGGGGTTTTGAAGGACTTAGCTAGGAAGGGCACGATTATTTGGGATAATGATCTTTTGGATAGGCTTTGCGCCGCAGCTAGGCAGCTGGGCATGAGGCAGTACTGGCCCGAGTACATGAAGAAGGTTATACGTGAGTTGGCGGAGGCCGTAGGTATTGAGCTGCCTAGAAGAGCTTAAGCGTAGATTGAGGGTTGTTAGGCAGTGTATGCGTTGCGGCGCAAGGATCACAAGCAAGTTTCAGCCTAAATATTGTCCTTTTTGCGGAGGGCCCATAGCCGAAAAGGTGATTGTGCTTAAAAATGAAGCAGAAGGCCAAGGAAGAAGGCCAGGAAGACGTAAGGTTCACTGATTTGCCGCCTGATTTGCAAGTTACGCTGCGGCGCCTAAGCAGAGCCGGCGTAATCTACCTGGGCAGAAACGGCTGCGGCTTCACCCGAGCCTTCCGCAAAGCCTGCATGGACAAAGGCACCTGGAAAGTCATCGAAGAAAACCTAGGCTACGAAGACCTAGAAGTCAAGCTTCTACTAGAAGCCATAGCCCTAGAAGGCATGAAATGGGCAAGCTACAGCCTAATACAAAAGAAATACAGGAGCGTGAACCCCGAAATAACCATATAAAGCGAAACCAACCCTTCACAACCTTCAGCCAAGAACAAGTAGCCTAGAGGCTCTTTCTTTCTCCTCTTTCTCTTCTCTCCTGCTCTTTCTCCTTCTCTTGCTGCTTCTACGCTGCCCATCAGAAAAAGTGAGGGGGATTTCTTCTTCTTCCTCTTATTATTATTACTATTTATGTTACTGGCCGCCCACTATCCATGTTAATCCATCGCCTAGGAAACGCCTTACAACTGGCGGAGGCGCTACGCCCCATGAGAAGTTTTCTATTCGGCTGTTTTTATCCGTAGTCCCCCAATAGAACCAAGCTTCTGTAACATCGAACAAGAAGTTATACCTACGATAGGTGTAATAATAAACTGTCCAAGTTGCAGCGTTCAGCACGGAAGCTCCCAGTTGCTCTGTTACAAACTCATCGTGAAGATACCAAGCACCTCCATATTCACGCACATAAACTCTAACTACTATGGCGTCCGTTGTTATCAGAACCCTAGCCGGGCAATCCCAAGTTGCAGACTGAATCCCCTCTCCGTCAGCCGCTCTAGAAACTATCGCAACAGGAGTTCCGCTTGTTATTTCAGTTTCCGTGCCGTCTACTGCACGTCTCCAAACTCTGATCCCCCACTCAACAGGCACATTTCCGCTGAAAGCTCGCTTATGCACTTGCTCAACATCTGATTGAGTAGTGCCTAATATATACGCTGTTAAGCCGTTGACTGTGTGTTCGTCTCCACGCATATAACGCGTTTCAGCAGGCATTCAAAATCATCTCTTAAAGATGTATTCTAAAATTGTATGACTGCATAGCCACTTGTCTAAAGTCTCCGCATTATTGTTATGTTTCCAGAATGCATATCCATCCCTTAATCGTACATGCTCCATCCGCGTAGACCTCGATAGTTTCATCGGTGCCGCCTATAGGCATCTCCATTCCTACACCGTTCATGGCTACTGCACCCTTTACTGGAAGACCTGCGATAAAATTGCCGCTTGTTTTAAAGCGGAGTTCCCAATTCACATCTGAATCGCATTTTAAAAAGAAGCCTAAAACCTTAGCCTTTTTTCCAGTGGAAGGCGTATACACGTCTTGGCTTCCGGCTGCAGATAGATTTACGTTTATGTGGGTTATTGAGCCTTCACGCTTAATTTTTCTGGTTAATTCACTTGAAAGTGTTGAGTCTTTAGCTAATCCAACCTGATCTTTGCCTATTATTATGATGTAGGGAGGGAAATCGCTCATTCAGCTACTCAACCGCCTTGACGAACAGCTGGTAGTCGAAGCTGCGGTCGGCTCCAGGGGCCGAATCCATGGTTAGCTCAACCTTCAAGCCGTATCTGGCCGGCTTGGTTGTTATATGCAGTAGGGGCAAATCTTGGGCGCCTGAGTAGGTTTCCTGGGCGTAGAGCACGTAGGATCCTCCGGACTTTATCATCATGTATTCGCTTATCTTGATTGATTCTCCGGAGGCTAATGCTGAGAGGTCTATGAATCCGTCTACGCGGTGCTGCTTGCCGGCTATGGCCATTCCAGACGTGTCAATTAGGGTTACTGTCTTAGGGTAGGTGTCTGTCGTTGCAAAGGTGGCTGTTCCTTCCGTTGGTGTCTGGTGGGCTTCCATGCTGGCTAGACGGTCGATTCTTGTAGCCCGCTCTGTAGTGTAGCCTTGATCAGTCATGGCTTCCTGGATGGTTGATTTTGAAACGGCTACTCCGGGATAGTCAGGCACGGCATATCCCTCCTAACCTAAATTTTTACATTTTACTAAACCATTCCACTATGAATTTGGGGTTTTCCACCCCGGTCTGGGCTGAATTTGTAAATTTCAGGTCTATGTATCGCCTTTCTATGACGTAGCCGTCGTTGACTTCATCGCTTGTGTACTCCACATAGCTGCCGTCATCAAATACCATTTTCAGGGTCCAGCTGCCGGTTCCTTTCTTTAGCACGTACAGGCTTACGAACGTAGTGTCTGAAGGCAGCTGCTTATGCTGAACTAGGCTGTAGTCTGTTCTGGCCTGGCTGAGATCTAGCTCTATTTTTTTAGCTCTGTCCGGGTAGGTGATTGCTTCTACTTTCAGTTTTCCGCGTAGGCTTTTAGCCTTCAATTTTGATCACGTAGGCTAGGCTTAGGCTGAGCTTGGCGTTTTCTCCGACTACTACTACCTTTAGGGCTTTTCCTTTAGGCCCATATTTTGGGATGGGAGGGTTCCATTCTGCGTCTCCCATGTAGGGTATTAGCCGGTTCCAGAAGAGGCTTGGCTTATCAGCCCACTTAAAGCCGGCTCTGCATTCAGCCTCGCCTTGATTGCCTATCCAGGCGTAGACTATTCCTATGCTGGCCAGGGGATTGGGGGCCTCTAGCACTGTGAACTCTTCTTGGCCTTCAAGTTCTAGGTCCAGCCATTCAGGCTCCGGCTCCGGAGCCGCAGGCCTAGCCGGAGGAGGCGAAACAGCTGGAACCCAAACTGGCAGCACCATCTATTTTCCTTCCAGTACGCCTTCAACCAGCTGGTCGGTTATTTTCTCCTTGATTAGGGCTTTAAGCTTCTTTTTGCATTTTGGGCAGAGCCTATCGTAGATCTCCTTAACATTTAACTGAATGCTTAAGCCTGCCTGAGCCATTTCACAGGCCTCGCGGAATTTCCCTCACCATAGAAGTCCCAAGCTAAACTTATAACGGTTAGGCAGAAGCAAGCAGCCAAACCAACGGCGAATAGGCGATCACGGTCCATAATCTCACCCCCATTAGGTGATTACTTCATAAGCAGCAATAGAGCTAACCTCAGCAGTAGTTGCAGTGTCGAGGTTTTCTAGGTAGATGCGAATAGACTGCTTAAAGCATATGTCGAAATTGAAAGCTATCGCATACCAATGATTACTAGTATCCCAGTAGGCTATGGAAATTCTAGCGTATGCTTTTGTTGTCTCCAAAGTAGAGGCGCCAAGCTCAATCACTCTAGCCGTTATGTCTTTTCCATCGACCACGATATGCAGCTTGAGACTAGAAGGATCTACGCCTTTTGTGGAAAACTGCAGGCACGTAACCTTTCCGGTAGCATTAACTGAAGGAAGGATATCGATGGATTCTCCGGGTTCAACCTCAACAGCTGTCTTTTTTACTATATCGGAGAAAACGTTTGGGACTTCTATGGTGTTTAGGGTTCCTGTTACTGGGAGGTCGCCTACTGTCTGGCCCGTCATGTCTAGGCGTATCCAATAGCGATAGTTTGCAGGCGCCCACGTTATGCCGTCTGAGCTGCTGTAGTAGTCGTAAGGCTCGCCTGTGTCGTAGCCTACGCGTGGATAGCTGCTTGTTTCACCTAGCACCCAAACAAAGAGGCTGTCGTAATTCCAATAGCGCTTTATTGTTACGGGTCGCCATGCGGGTGATACCCCCGGGCCTACAGTTAGCTCGGCTGAAATTATCGGTGCCATTCCCGGCTGCGGGCTAACGTATATGTATAGTTTGCGGCTGACCGTATCTGGATTGTCGCAGTACACTTCTATTTCTTTAATGAAGCCTCTGCATCCGCGCGGAAAGTATTTTCCCCGGCGGTAGGTTGTTCCGGGCGCCATCATAGCTGCTGATGGGCCGTTGTTGGCTATGACGTGTCTTTCTTCCGTGTAGGCTGAGGCTGTTAGCTTGTCTATTATGATGTTGGCGCCTGTTTCTGTCTTTATGTTGATGGCTACGCTTGAGCTGGCTATATTGACGTTTAGCGTTACGTCTTGGCCTGTGATGTTCACGTTGAGGGTTATGCTTTGAATTATTTCTACGTCTACGTGGCTGCCTTCAGGGGTTTCTATGGGCACGGTTATGGTGCTGCCTGTGATGTTCATGTTTATAGTGATGCTGTCTTGAATGGCTACATTCAGATTTTGGCCGGCTGGATTTGTTACTTCAAGCGTGGTTGTGCTGCCTGTAATGTTAACATTCAGCGTGGTTGAGGCTTGGATGGCTACATTTACGTTTCCAGAAGCGTCTAAAGGCTCTTGAACTGATATTGGAATGTTAATGTTTGAGCCTACTATTTGCACGTTTAGGGTTGTTGAGCTCGTTATGGAAACATCTAGGCTTTGGCCTGAAGGGTTAACTACCTCTAGCGTGGTTGTGGATCCCACGATGTTGACGTCTAGGGTTACTGAGCTTTGGATCGCTACGTTTGCCGTGCCCTGCTCATGTACTGGCAGCGTTATGCTTGAGCCTGTTATCTGCACGTTTAGGGTTATGCTGTCCTGGACCGCCACATTCAGATTTTGGCCTTCTGGGTTGGTGACTTCCAGCGTTGTTGAGGATCCGGCTATGTTTATGTTTAGGGCTGAGAGGCTTTGGGCTGCTATGTCGACTGTGAGGTTTTGGCCGGCTTCCGTTCTCACGTAGAGGTAGGCGTTTTGCACTTCAACGTTGAAGGTTACTGTTTCTGATACGGCTGCTATGTTTACGTTTAGCTGGCTTAGGGTCTGCGCCGAAATGTCTACTTTTAGGGTTTCTATTACTTGGGCTATTATGCTGACTGGAAGGGTCCAGTCCGGATAGCCTGTTGGATCCCTGCGTAGAACCTGCTTGCTCATAGGGCTACCTCGATAAAGCCTTCAGGCGTTACTCTAAATTTTACTGTCTTTTCCTCTTTTATAGGTCTTGTTTTAAGCCTTAGAAAGCAGCTGTGCGGGTAGGTGTTGTCTTTGTTTTGGGCTACTATGCGGAGTTTGCAGGGTGTTTCAGGCAGAGGCCACTCTTCCTGGAAGCATATCCATTCGTTGTCTCCCTTGAAGACTTGATCCTCCTCGCTTGGCCAGATCTTCTTTTCGCCATAAAACACGCTTACTTCTAGTAGGCCAGCTGGGCCTGGAGGAAAACGGAGAAAAAACCAGGTTACTGCTTCGCCTTCTATTTCAAGTTCCTTTTCGACGGTTTGCTGCGCCGGCACGGTTATGTCTATACTGTAGAAGGGCATGGCTTTATGCGCCTAGGCTAATGTGCCTGCTATGGCTATTAGTATGCTTATTATGCCGAAGGCCACTACGCTGCCTAGTATGTACCAGGTGCGGCGCTCTATATTTTCAAGTTTATGTTTAATCCATTCATTTGATTCTTCCAGTTTTGCCACTCTTTCGGCTAAAGCGGTTAGGCCAGGGTTGTGTTCGTCCGTCATTCGAGGCAGCCTCCCACCAGGATGAAGGCTGCCTGCGGGTTTGCAGTGTCGTTGTTTTTGTAGTGTAGGATCAGCCTTTCCTGCGATTGTAGTATGCGGCTGCTTTTGTCTCTTAGCGTTAATGCGTCTCCGCAGTATACGCCCTTGTATGGCGCGATTTTTTGGGCTCCGCGGTAGAGGCTGAGTTCAAGCTGGAAGTTTTGGCCTGAAGGAAACCGTATGGTTATGTCTGTTAGCTTGAAGATTTGGGCTCCTGGAACCGTGAAGAGTGTTACGTCTCCTTCTGCGCCGGCGGCTGCTTCAAGTTTATACCCTACGCTAACGTATTCAGCCATTTACAGACCTCCATTAAGACGTGTCGGCGTAAAGAAAGGGGATGTTTGGCTGGTTTACTCGTACTCGAAGACTATGTCTATATTGATCGCTGAGCCGGTGTTATTTGTGATTTTTACGTATATTTTGGCTCCTTTTGCCACTGGAAGGTCGGGTTTCCAGCAGTATTCCAGGTTTGTGCCTATGGCTGTAGCCGGCACATAATCTTTAGTGTAGGGTACGTCTGCTATCTGGATGAAAACCTGCACGTTGTTTAGGCTGGCTCCGCCTCGCTCGTTAAGCATTACCTTGCGGATTACGATGTCGCGGTCCGGAGTCCACTCTTTCTCGGCGTAGTCGCTGGCTGGTATGCTGCCTGTGTTTAGGCTTTTGAATGTGGTGGGCATGGCTCAGTCTAACCTCGCATGATGTATTCGACTATGGCTTTGAGGGTGATGCTCCAGCTTGAGCCTGAAGCCGGCGCCTTGGCTGCCCCGCTGTTGTTTATGGCTGTAACCTTGAAGGTGTGGTCTCCTTCAACTTTGATTGGTAGGTCCTTAAGCGTGAACGGGATTTCCTCGGTTGTCGCTGCAGGTGGAGAAGGCATGCTTAGTACGTCTATGCCTTTCTTTCCTGGATCCGTTGTTAGGATGTCTAGTGGCGTGCCGTCAAGGTAGAAGATTATTCCGAAGTCTCCTTCAGCCACGGTGTCTCCGCTGATTGAGGCCATGACTACGTTGTTGAAGATGTACTGTTCTATGGTTTTGGGCGTTAGGCTGTAGACTTCATATTCTGCGCCTGTAGCCCAGGATACGTCGGCTCCCACGTCCTTGCTGCCTGTAACGTAGGTGAGGTAGTGTTTTCCTTGCTCGTTGAATCTGCCGGCGTATTGGGCCGGCATGGCTTCTCCTGGAGCCAGCTTTCCGATGAGGCCTATGCAGCGGAACTTTGCGCCGCTTGCTCCTTCAACACTGAAGGTCTTGTTTGGCGGGACCACATAGAAGAGGTTGCCTAGATCGAGTGGGCCTAACAGATTGCTTGAGGTTTTGTGTAGTGGGGCCACGCTGTTTATGATGGGGCCTGTGTCTACGCCGTCAATTTTAAGTTTGGTTGCAGAAGTTGCATCGGTTCCTATCTTTTTGATCACATAGAACCGGTCGTTTGGCAGTTCATAGTTTGTGCCCTGCACGAATATTTTGTCTAGTGGGTAGTAATCGACCATGGCTTTTCAGCCTCCGCAGCTGTTTTGTCCTGGGAGCCTAGCCGGCTCACCAGGTGCCCTTGAGGGCTTTGAGTCCACGCAAGTTCTCGATCATGCGGGCTTCCATGTCGGCGTCTGTCACGGCTGGCATAGCGTCAATCTTGGATAGGTGGCTTAGCAGCTTGGGATGCCAGGCGTCTATGAAGGCTGCGACTTTGGCTTCACGCTTTACAACGCCTGGAACCAGCCTGTCGGCGAATGCATGGCCATAGGTGTTCCATTCGTCGGCTGTTACTTTCTGAAGTTTTGCTTTTCTGCGGCCTTTTTCTATGGCTTCCTTGATTCTTTCAGCCCATCTGTCTTCGGCGTCTATGGCTGCTTTGATTGGATCCTTCTTGGGATTGTCAATGCCAAATTCGTAGTTTTTCTGTCCTACTGCCTTGAGGTTTCCGATTTGGCGTTCTCTCCACTGGTCGGGCGGAATTAATCTAGTTATGTTTACGGGCATTTTTCCTTTTCACCTCAAAAGAAGCTAGCAAGCCTTTTAACATAAACGTGTCTAATATATAGTAGAGGCCTATGCCGACCATACCCGTATATTTAAAGGAAAAAGTCTATTGGAAAGTTGCTAACTACGCGAGCTTATGGGACCTTTCAGTTGGGAAGGCTGCAGCCAAAATTATTGAAAAGGGTCTTGAACAATTGGATAAGGAGAAGAAGCGATGGCAAAAAAGAGGAGCTACCGCATAGTGCATGAATCGTACCTGGCTGAATGGCTAGGCATTACCTATCCGCCCGGCACATGGCGTACAAACGTCAGGCTAGGCGACAAGCTGCTAGGCAGGGAAATTCAAGGCTTGACTGAAGAGGAGCGCAGGGCCCTCATGCCGTTTGGAGCCAGCGCAGACGCCATAGTATGCCTACCCACGGAAACCCATATAATAGAAGCCATGGTCCGACATGAACCCGGAGCCATGGAAGACCTCCTAAAATACAAGGAACTCCTACCCTACACGACCGGATATGAAAAGGCGGCGGAGAAGCCCATACGCCTAATAATCTTAACGCCATTAGAGCTAGGCTGGTACGAAAAATTCTACAACAAATATGGCGTAGAAGTCGCACACTACAGCCCACTATGGATACGCGAATACTTGGCAAGCTACCCACGCAAATACTGGCGCGGCAAGCTCAGCGGCCTGCCAAGCGCATAGGACCCCCACACCCTTGGATTTTTGCAGTGTAGCGCCGATCAGCACAGAAAAAATTCAGGTGTAGCCGTTTAGAAGCGTTGCGGCTCAAATTTTGTTTAGTTGTGAAGGTCTCTAATTTTTTGGGTGATATGGCATTTTAGTAG
>Ga0190367_1001158_pt1 | contig 16010 bp, 11 predicted proteins | sample 4872181011_MG_FD_171838 | JGI IMG/M metagenome (GOLD analysis project Ga0190367, IMG submission 171838) | Hydrothermal vent microbial mat bacterial communities from Southern Trench, Guaymas Basin, Mexico - 4872-18-10-11_MG | ecosystem: Environmental > Aquatic > Marine > Hydrothermal vents >...
CTCGGAGGCCATGGGTGTGCTTCCGCGTGGTTCGACTCTCTACGCGGATGGCGAGTTTTTCGTGAGGGGGAACTGCGTGGAGGCGTTTCGGAGGGGCATTGACTTTCAGGTGAGGCCGCCACGCGTGTTTTCGTGTCGTGTTCTTCGTCGGGCGGCCGAGGGTTTTTCGGCCCGGAGGTATCGCAGAAGGAAGAACGGAGAGCGTGGTGCGGCGGTGTTTGACAGGGTTCGGGAGATTCCGTACAGGGATCCTGAGAGTGTGGTATCGTTTGTTGTTTTCAGGGCGGTGGCGCACAACGTTAGGCGGATGCTGATGCTGGAGGCGCTGGCCGGCCTCTTTGTGCGGATAGGTGGCGGGGGTGATTGAGGTGCAGGGTTTGACAAAAGACAACCTTTTGGTGGGCTCACTCATAACCTTAGTCTTTTAAGTCTCTGGAGAAGGCTATTGGGAGAATCACTGATATGCAAAGCTATGGGTATACTTTTAGATTGAGCTGTTGCGATAACATGCTCATCGGGCACTTTATTCGTATGTAAAACCACAAGCCCCGGCTTCTTCAAATCCTCGTCCAGTAATAGGAGTGGTGATCGTCCTGTACTCACATTAACTATTATCAGCGCCCTCTTAGATGATACTTCAAACAGTTTACTTAGTGCGTTTTTCGGTAGCGTTAAGAGCCCGGTACCCTCAACTGCTATATAGCCATAAAGTAATTGCGATGAACTCTCCGAATCTGTGAGAAGTTCAGCACCCAGTGCTTTACAGATATCGTTAACGGTCGTTGGGGCGCTAAACTCTCTTATATCTAGGATTATATCTATGGGCACTTCCGCACCTGCCAATCTCTCAAAAGCTGTGGTTATTTCCCCGCCGTTCTCCTCATCTATCAGCAGGAGCGCCTCGACAAACCTCTTTATCATTCTCGTTCCTGGATACTTTCGTCGCCCACTTTCGTAGTCGCTTATTACTGATGGTGAAAGGCCCAGATAGTTTGCGAGTACTATCTGTGGAATGTGAAATATCTCTCGCCATTTCTTTAACATCTTACTCGGGTCGTCCGATAACGCTATTTCACCTGCTATTCTCCGTGCGAGTTTTACCTTCGAATAATTATCAAATGCCATGCCCACTCACTGCAATTACCTTTAGAACGAGGAGATACCTGAAAAAGTTTATAAAGAATTTCTCGACAAGTGCCGAAGATTTGGTGGGGCCGCCGGGATTTGAACCCGGGAGTCGGCCCGAGGGTAAGAAACCCTCGGCCCACCGGCGCCCTTGACCGGTGTTATACCTGAGGCCGGCATCATACCAAGCTAGACCACGGCCCCAACTCATTTAAAGTTCTGGTAGTCAAGTGTTTAAATAATTTTCTTCCGATGATGGAGAAGGTGTAAGTTTGGTTAGGTATTTGGAGTTCTTACTAGAATAAACACTTTATTGCACTTTTGGGCGAACAAGACGAATTATTAAGTGTCAAGTAAGTATTTGCACTGTAGTGGCATGTAAAAACGTCAAAAGATTATTCATCAGAATATGATACGATCAGAACTCGTAAAAAGGGTAATTTGAGTGTCAACTGCTGGTTACGATGCCATATCTGCATGTTTCAAGTGTATGTCAACGTGTTCCATAGGTCATCTTGAAACCTTGTTTTTGAACGTAGATTTCAAGCAATTGTATCATTAAATCGTATCAAGATACGTGGCTCCGCATAATCATGATACCTGATACGCGCTACAACAATTTCTCGTAACCTTCAGAAAAAGTAATAAACTCTGTCACTTATCTATTGTAACTTGAGCCCAGTGCGGCCGTCGTCTAGTCTGGTCTAGGACACCGGCCTCCCGAGCCGGTTACCCGGGTTCAAATCCCGGCGGCCGCACCAACCCATTTATGAAACTCCTTCTATTCTGTGAGCGAGGATAGTAGTCACTTTGTTGTCTCGTGGTGCTGGACATGTCTTCTTATGCGAAGAAGGTAAGGGAAATTGCAAGCCTGATGAAGCACAAAGAGAGAATAAGAAATATCGGCATAATAGCGCATATTGACCATGGAAAAACAACACTAACAGACATGTTGCTTGCAGCCGCAGGATTGCTATCGCCAGAACTAGCGGGTGAAGTAAGAGCTCTTGATTACTTAGAAGAAGAGCAGAAGAGAGGAATAACCATAAAGACGGCAAATATTTCGCTAGTTTATTCGTATAAGGGTGACAAGTACCTAATAAATTTAATAGACACGCCTGGGCATGTGGATTTTTCCGGAAAAGTCATGCGGGCTCTTCGCGCAATAGACGGCGCCATTGTTGTTGTAGACGCCGTAGAGGGAGTAATGGTACAAACAGAAATCGTTACACGGCAGGCACTGATAGAAAGGGTGAAACCCATACTTTTCATTAATAAACTTGATCGCTTGATAAGGGAACTGAAGTTACCGCCTGATAAGATGAGAAAGAGACTTGAGAAGATCATAAGAGATTTTAATTCTTTGATAAGCATGTACGGTGAGCATCCGTATCGTGAGAAATGGAGAGTTAGCGTACCCGATGGAAGCGTAGTGTTTGGTAGCGCCCTTCATAAGTGGGGTTTTACTGCCGAGATCCTAGAAAGAAAAGGACTAAAAGTCGGTGACATAATAGAGTTTTATAACAAAGACGAATTAAATGAACTACAGAAATTGTTACCTGTTCACGAAGCAGTACTCGACGCAGTAATAAAGAATCTTCCCGACCCCATTTCTGCACAGTCTTATAGAATTCCAAAGATATGGCCTGGAAATCTAGATTCCGAAATTGGACATGCACTTTTGAATTGTGATGAAAACGGACCAACGGTAATTTGTGTTACGAAAATACTGGTTGATCCTCACGCTGGAAACATAGTTGTCGGTAGAGTTTTCTCTGGTGAAGTTCACGAAGGAGATCCCCTATATGCAATTGTAGCTGGAGAGAAAGCACGAGCATATAAGGTCTCGTTATTCATGGGTCCACATCGGTATCAGATTTCCTCGGTACCCGCTGGTAATATAGTTGCATTTGGAGGATTTAATGAGGTAAAGGTTGGAGATACAATTGTTGAGGAGAAGTTTAAGGACTTTTGTATCCCATTTGAGACAATAAAGTATCTTGTCGAGCCCGTGGTTACGGTCTCATTAGAGCCGGAGAGAACCGCACAACTGGAAAAAATGTTACATATATTAAAGGAATTGGAGTTTCAAGATCCAAACCTATCAATTAAAATAAATGAAGAGACCGGAGAGTGCCTATTGTCAGGATTAGGGGAACTTCACTTGGAAATAACAATAAAAGAGTTGGAAAAACAATGTATCAGCGTAATGGTATCACCACCCATCGTATCGTTCAGAGAAAGCGTAAAGAGAGTTGGTTCGGAGGTTGTTGAGCAGAGTAGTAATTTGAAGAACGAAATAAAGGTTCGTGCGCGTCCTCTTAGTGAAGACTGCATAAGACTGCTTTCTGAGCATGTAATTCCTAAACTTTCGCGAAAAAGGAGCAAAGAAGGAAAGTTTGTCGTGTCTAGGCGAGTATTTGAAGTGTGTCAGTTGAGTGGAAAAATATGGGCCATAACTCACCATCCAAACATTCTGGTGTCTCATATACCAGAAACTAAAGAAATTTTATCGGTTAAAGATCAAATCATAGAGGCGTTTGAGGATGTTTGTAAATCTGGGCCTTTGTGCGGGGAAACTCTGAGGGGGGTTCTTCTTGAGATACTAGACTTAAAAGTTAGTAGGGATCCTTCAGAAAGGGATCCCCTGCAAATAATTCCAATGGCGTACAAGGCATTCATTAAGTCACTCAAGCAAGCCGATCTAACATTATTAGAGCCAATTTACCGGATACAAATAACCGCACCACAGGATGTGATCGGTAAGGTGCTGAATTTGCTAAATCAGCGAAAAGGAGATGTCGAAAGACTTGAAAGCGACCCATCATCCCCATTAATAATTTTAACTGGATATATCCCTGTCAGGACAAGCTTTGGTTTATCGACTGAACTTAGATCGAGAAGTTCAGGTCGTGCTTTTCTTCAAATGTCATTCTCTCACTGGGCGGAGGTCCCATCGGAATCAAGAGAACAAATAATAAGGGAGTTAAGAGCGCGGAGAGGAGAATTGTATGAATGAAATGCTAATTATTATATCACGTCAAGAGGGGTAAATGTCAGGGACAAAAATTAAAATACCAGAAAATGCTACTTTAAATCAAAAATTGCAATATCTAGCGTGGAAATCGAAACCAAATAATAACTCTCAGCAGATTTCACGTTGTTATAATTCTATTTCCACGAAGACCTCCGGTGGAATCTTTATACGCATTATTTGTCGTAGCGTTCTTTCTTCCGCGTCTATTATTATCAGTCTTTTATGAATTCTCAGAGAGTAATGATCCCATGTTTTTGAACCCTCGCCACAGGGAGATCTGCGTACTGGCACCTTGAGTTTTCTAGTTGGCAAAGGAATAGGTCCCGAAATGGAAACGCCGGTTCGTTTGGCTATCGAAACTATTTGACTTGCAACTTGTTCGAGTTGCCGTGGGTCTGTGGATGTTAACCGGATTCTCGCTTTAGACATCAGTTATTACCTCAAAAAATTGTTGATTGAGGGTTTATTTCGCTGGCGTGACCTCTTGTACTATTCCGACGGCGACCGTTCTACCCATGTCTCTAATAGCGAAGCGTCCGAGAGGCTTTATTTCCTCATACTTCTCGAGCACTATCGGTTTCAGTGGAACGAATTTCACTATCGCGGCTTCTCCCTGCTTTATTATCGATGGATTCTCTTGTACCACCTGACCTGTTCTGGGATCCAGTTTTGCTATCAACTGCTCAAACCTCACTGGTGTGTGCGCGGTGTGTGCATGAAGGACCGGGGTGTAACCAGCCGCTATTGCCGTGGGATGCCATACGACGAATATTCTTCCTATGAATTCTTTCACAACCGTCGGGGGATTTGTTGGATGTCCTGCGACATCTCCTCTTCTGATGTCCTTTCTTGACACTCCCTTTACGTTAAATCCTATGTTATCGCCAGGTTCTGCCTGTGAGATTCTCTCATGGTGCATCTCGATGGACTTCACTTCTCCCTTTATCCCTGGGGGCTCGAATATTACAGTATCGCCCTCCTTAAGAACTCCGGTCTCAACTCTACCAACGGGAACTGTTCCAACACCGGTTATCGAGTAGACGTCTTGGATAGGAATTCTAAGCGGCTTGTCTATGGGCTTCGGTGGCACTTCGAATGTGTCGAGAGCCTCCACGAGTGTTGGTCCATCGTACCATGGCATCTTATCGCTCTTTGTGACAATATTGTCACCTGTCCATGCGGAGACGGGAACGAATGGCACCTTCTCCAGTCGATAACCTATTGTTTTAAGCAGAGCTGAAACTTCCTTCTTTATCTCCTCGTATCTTTCCTTGCTCCAGTTCACTGATGGGTCGTCCATCTTGTTCACTGCTACGACTATCTGATCAACACCGAGGGTCTTAGCAAGATAAGCATGTTCTCTTGTCTGCCCACCTGGTCCAATTCCCGCCTCGAATTCTCCCTTCTTGGCGGATACTACAAGCAGTGCACAGTCTGCCTGGCTGGCACCTGTAATCATGTTCTTTATGAAGTCTCTATGTCCTGGGGCGTCTATTATCGTGAAGTAGTACTTTCTGGTCTCGAATCTCCAGAACGATAGGTCTATCGTTAGTCCTCTTTCCCTTTCTTCCTTAAGTTTGTCCATTATCCATGCGAACTTGAAACTCTCCTTACCTAGTGCTCTTGCCTCTTCTTCGAATTTTCTTAGTGTTCTCTCATCCACGTATCCAGTAAGGAATAATAGGTGCCCCATTAGGGTCGATTTCCCGTGATCGACGTGCCCGATGACTACAAGGTTCAGATGAGGCTTCTTCTCAGAGGCCATCGCCATCCCTCCGAAGATGTTACTGTTATGGTGTGTACCAAAATGGTTGAGAGGCTTAGAATACGAATCATCAAAGGGAATATAAATTCTTACATTGGGTGTCTACATCGGTGGTTCGCAATTATCTAAGGGGTTTTTCCTTCTTACCCTCCAAAAGGGCCTCAAGCGAGACGCCGTTAACTTTAACAACCTTATACTTAACTCCTGGGAGGTCTCCATAACTTCTTCCTTTTCGTCCGCCAATGCCCTCTATTATGACCTCATCATGCTCATCTATGAAGAGCAATCCACCGTCGCCTGGCACAAATGCCGTGACCTGCTTCCCGTTCTTCACAAGTTGCACTCTAACGCACTTTCTTAATGCGCTGTTCGGCTGGCGAGCCTCTATACCTACCTTCTCTATAACTATGCCCCTAGCTTGAGGAGCTCCCTCAAGCGGATCGGTTTTTATTCTAAGTCCAAGCATTCGGCGTTTATAATAGTAATCCTTCCACCGGAATTTCTTTCTCTTCATTATTAGTTTTCTAGCCGCAAATTCTCCGACAGGCGATTTTGAACCGGGCATTATTCATTACCTCGATCATACTTTTGGAGGAAACATCATTAACGCATACGGGTGATTATCCTGAATGATTTCGGTATAGTACATAACACGACTTAGGGAATTTAAAGGTGTATGATCAGTGACCGTATGTGAAGTAACTTAAATCAAGCGGAAGAGTTTTGTGTGGAGTCGAAATCGGAGGCGTAATATTTAGTAGCCGATCCGATTAGGACGAGAGTGCACTGCCGATCTTCAGATACGATTCTATGATCAAATTCAACTCTTATTCTCCGGAAAAAATTACTCTATTATGACGTCATCTATACCAAAGTGACGTTTTGCAAGTATTCTCGCCTTAGCAACGTTCTTTCCATTCTTTCCGATAGCAAGTCCCTTGTATTTTGGATCAACAGTTACTATTGCCACCTTTCTACCATCTTTGCGCTCAGTTATGTGTACAGACTTTATACGTGCAGGCATGAGGGCATTTTTTATAAATTCTTCGGGCTTATCGGAGTACTCAACAACATCGATATCCTTTTTGAGTATCTGCTTTATCCTTTTTATATTCTCGCCGCGTTTCCCAATAGCGAGTCCCAGGTCACCTGCTTTTACCACAAAGATCAAACGGTTCATATTTTCGTCAATTACACAGTCCTTTACGAGGGCTCTTGTGAAGGTTTCGAAGAGCGATATATACCTAATTTCCTCCGTTGTTAACCTAATTTTACTACTAGTCATGCTCACTCACTCTCCTCTACAAGTTTTAATATATCGGAATCTCCCGGATCTATAATAGCTAATGAGGAAACCATGAACGGTTTGCCGCATAGGGCTCCTAACTCAACACTAGAGCCCTCAAAAACATATAATGGAGTTTTGGAGAGTTTGCAATAATACATGACTTCTTGTTTTATTTCCTCCGGCGCTTCTTTTGCCAAAATTATCAATTTCGCTCTTCCTCGTCTTATCGTGTCAAGAGTACGCTTGGAGCCCAATATCACCTTACCGGTTTTTAAGGCCATTTTTAATGATTTCTCAAGGTTTACCACCGCTATTCACCTCCACTTTTCTTCACTAGGGGCGTCATGAACAACTCCAACATCCCAGTACCAAGGGGGATCTCCTGACCGATTATTATATTTTCTATCACTCCTTGCAACTTATCTACTTCTCCACGTGCGCTCGCATCTAGCAACTGCTTAACCGTAACCTCAAATGCGGCCCTCGCAAGGACGCTTGGTTTCTCACCGCTAATGCCATGCCTACCTATTTGTCTAATCTCACCAGTTGCGGTCATTATGTCAGCCACTAGCATGATATGTCTAACATCCACGTCAAGACCCTGTTCTCGCAGAACGCCCATAGCTTCCTCTATTATTGCGGCCCTTGCTGCTTCTATGCCCAGTACCTCCGCAATTTCATGGATGTTATTTGTTTTTGTTCTCCGTTTATCAACTCCGGGCACCCTTAGTACTTCATCCAAGTTCGAACCTTCAGTCTCTAAGACATATTCGACCTCGCCATCTCGCATCTTCTTGCTTATCACAACTCTAGTTATGTTTTTAATTCCCTTGAGATGATAAGATCTTACTTTCTCGACTAACTTCTGAAGTGCAGTGATTGATCTAGCTTCAGGGGTCTTAGGGGTCACAATTATGAAATTATCCCTCACCTCAACCTGTACGTCCTTTATTCGTGAGAGTTTCTTCGCAACCTCGTCAATCGTCAATCCTCTGTTCTCCAATAGATGTTCATTTACTAAGATTACTACGCACTCGTTTGTTAGATCCATTCTTATATCATCAGCGATGGACTCCACTTTTGTCATCTCAATATTCCTTGCTACCTCTCTGGCCTTTTTTTCGTCTGTTCTGTAACTCTCTTCCAGATAAACTGTCATTGTTGGTGTTGAAGGATTCCTTCTTGCGTCAACTATCTCTATAAGTCGCGGAAGTCCCAAAGTCACGTTAAGTTCTCTTACACCAGCAAAGTGGAATGTTCTTAGGGTCATTTGTGTGCCGGGCTCGCCTATCGATTGCGCAGCCACGGTACCAACGGCCTCTCCAGGCTCCACCTGTGCTAGGTTGTAGTATTTTGTGACTTCTTTAAGTAGAGTCTCAAAGTGCTCCTTGCTGATTCCGACCCTCGATGCGAGATCTCTCAACTTGTCTATTAACGATTTAGGAAGAACTCCCTCCCTTTCCAAGGCCTCAAGTCTTTTGATAACATCCTCGTCTACCTTTCTTCTTTCGGGGACTATTTCGTCCAATAATTGCGGTAGCACTTTCTCTAGAATGGCGTCAACATTTACTGCCGACCCGTGATCGCTCTTCATAGGATCTATGCCATCCTCGCCATACCTAAACTGGACTATTTGCCCATCGGCTGTTCTGACGGTACTGTCATATTCCACCTTTATGTCCTGCAATGCATTTATCAACCGTCTTTGCATGTAACCGCTTATCGAAGTTCTAACAGCCGTATCCACGAGTCCTTCTCTTCCACCCGCGGCGTGGAAGAAGAATTCTATCGGATTCAGTCCTCTTCTATAACTCGAGAAGACGAACCCTCTGGCGCCAGCGCTTAACCCATACTCGCGCCTGAAGTGTGGCAACACGCGATCTCTATATCCTCTCTTTATTCTCTCTCCTCTGATGGACTGCTGTCCGAGACATGCTGCCATTTGTGTGATATTCAACTTTCCTCCTCTTGCCCCTGTCTCCGCCATTATGACAGCAGCGTTGTTAAGTTCCTCTCCAAGGTACTCTACTGCTATCTCACCCGCCTTGTCTCTGGCCTCCTGCAACACTTCCATGATCTTTAACTCAAGCGTCTCCTCAAGCGTCTTTCCTGGAAGCCTTTCTAAGCGTCCCTCTTCATAATCCCTTATTAACTCATTAACTCTTTCCTCGGCCTCGCTCAGTATCTTCTGGATTTTCTCAATTATTTCGCTCGGAATTTCTACATCATCGAGACCCATTGTAAAGCCTTTCCTTGAAATGTGCTCTATGAGCATCTTGCCTAATTTGTCCAAAAACTCTCGTGCAGCATCATATCCGTGGTCCTTCGTTATCCTGTGAAGTACGCTGTTAGGCACGAACGCCCCTATTCCCTTTTCGTCTATTGAGCCGCAGAGAAGCTTGCCGTCTCTGATGACAACATATGCATCGTATGGGCAATCGGTCTCTTTACAACCCTCACGGCAACCCCTGCAAATGTTAGCTCTAAACGAGATATTTATCCCCTTAGGAAGTAGCAAGCTGAAGATTTGTTTTCCTGTCCAGAGTTTTACCGGCTTCTTTATTGCGGGCTCTGGAAGGTCTCCCTTATAGCCAGCAACTGTCAACAGTTGGCAAACATCATCCTTTGTGAAGAGGGCATCCTTTCGGGTAAGCAGATATGCCGATGTTATATAGTCTTGAATGGCTCCAATGATGGGGCCTCCGTATCTTGGAGAAAGTATTTGATTCTGAACTCTCATTAATATTCTCGCTTCCGCCCTTGCCTCTTCGCTCTGAGGAACGTGAAGATTCATCTCGTCTCCGTCAAAGTCAGCATTGTACGGTGGGCAAACGCAAAGATGTAATCGGAAGGTCCTATACGGCAGGACCTTCACTTCGTGTGCCATTATTGACATCCTATGTAAAGATGGTTGCCTGTTGAACAATACGATATCTCCATCTCTCAAATGCCGTTCAACTATGTATCCGGGCTCTAGCGACTCAGCGATCGCCTCTCTATCCTTAACGAATCTCAGGTCTATTCTTCTGCCATCTGTCCGTATGATGTAATTTGCACCCGGATACTGATCCGGTCCTCTTTTTACAAGCATCTTTAACTCTTCGATATTCCACTCGGTTACCTTCTCGGGAACGGTCAATATCTTTGCAACGAACTCAGGAACACCAACCTCATTAATACTCAAATTAGGATCAGGAGAAATGACAGTCCTAGCGGAGAAATCTACACGTTTTCCTGATAGATTACCTCTAAATCTTCCCTCTTTACCCTTTAACCTCTGACTTAGCGTCCTAAGAACCCTTCCTGATCTGTGCCTTGCGGGAGGAATTCCAGAAACCTCGTTATCGAAATATGTGATCACATGATACTGCAATAACTCCCATAAATCGTCGATGATTATCTGAGGTGCTCCAGCCTCGATGTTCTCCTGCAACCTGCTATTTATTCGTAGGATATCAACTAACTTATGTGTAAGGTCGTCTTCGGATCTCACACCAGATTCTAATGTTATACTCGGCCGTACTGCTATTGGAGGTACTGGAAGTACTGTTAGGATCATCCACTCTGGTCTTGCGCGTTTGGGATGGATCCCAAGAAGGTAACAATCATCATCAGGAATTCTTTCGAATCTATCTCTTATCTCCACGGGAGTGAGCCTTCTAAGTCCCTCTGGGGTCTCCTCGTAAAAGGTCGTTGGTTTTTCAAACCTTATCTTGTATTGCTCGGCACCGCAATGAGGACATTGTTTAACATTTGCAACCTTCTTTGCAACCTCCTCGGAAATCTCCTGCGCAAGGATAGGCCATTTATCCATGTTTTCGCGTATTCTCTTCAAATACTGATTTATAACGTCCTGGGGTAATAAAACTCTACTACAAACTCTGCAGATGCACTTAAGGATCCTATTTATTATCTTGGCGAAACCAACATGAATAACGGGTCTTGCAAGCTCTATATGTCCAAAATGACCTGGACATTCTCCCATTCTGTTACCGCATGTACCGCATCTTTGTCCAGGTTCGATGGTCCCGAGACGGGGATCCATAAGCCCAGATTCAATAGGAGTACCATCTTCATTATATGTATCCGGAGTAAATATTCTCGCTACGCTCATTTTTCGAATCTCATCTGGGGAGAGAATTCCAAACTCTATTGCACTAATCCTCTTAGGCACACGTAAACTCATAAAAATCCCCCCTAAGTTCTCTCCTCTAATCTGAGTCTAGGAGCTATACATAACGACATTAGTTCTTGTAAGAGTAACTTGAACGCATAGGATGTAATTACCGGGGCAAACTCTCCATCCTCACCATGAATTGGACAGATGTACTTATTTCTATTTCTGTCGTAGTAAGCTATGAATCCACATTTCTCACATACTATTATTTCGACTTTATCGGATTCCTCGAGCAATCTATCCTTAAGTAACATTGCCGCTCCATATCCGACTAGGCAGTCTCTTTCCATCTCTCCAAATCTAAGTCCTCCCTCCCTCGCTCTTCCTTCAGTTGGCTGTCGAGTTAGTATCTGAACAGGTCCTCTTGCTCTCGCGTGGATTTTGTCAGCAACCATGTGGTGCAATTTCTGGTAATAAACAACGCCTATGAAGATGTCAGCCTCAAACTTCCTTCCTGTGATTCCGTCATACATTACCTCCCTTCCGTTATACTTAAAGCCCAGACGTTGCAATTCCGCCATTAGGTCTTCCACCTTCTCTCCATAGAACGGTGTTCCATCGACCTTTCTACCAGCTAGCGCTGCAACTTTACCTGCAATGGACTCTATAAGTTGCCCAAGGGTCATTCGTGATGGAAATGCATGCGGATTTATTATCAGATCGGGAACTATGCCGTCCTCCGTAAATGGCATGTCTTCCTGCGGCACTATCAGTCCGATCACTCCCTTCTGCCCATGTCTCGATGCAAATTTGTCGCCAAGTTCAGGGATTCCAAGCCTTCTGACCTTCACCTTCACAAGTCTATTACCATCAGCTGTCTGTGTTAGTATAACAAGATCGACGATTCCCTCCTCACCATGCCGCAGGCTTATTGAGGTTTCCCTTCTTGCGCCTGGTCTTACCTCGAATTCGGCATACTCCTCTAAGAATCTCGGAGGGCTCGTTCTTCCTATAAGCACATCTCCTCCCTTAACTTCAAGCTCAGGCTCTATTATCCCATCCTCAGCCAAACACCTGTACACGTATTCTGCTCTGTAGCCCCTTACGTCTCTAGGCGGTATCTCGAAGCGATCTTCCTGTCCTCCTGGGAATTTCCTCTCTTCTGCCTCGTAACATCTGAATGTGGTCGAGCGAGCAAGTCCTCTTTCGATAGAAGCCTTATTTATTATGAGAGCGTCCTCAATGTTATATCCCTCATACGATAATACTGCAACTATGAAGTTCTGTCCTGCTGGTCTCTTATCGAACCCTGTTACCTCAGCCCCCTTCGTTGTAACCAGAGGTACCTGCGGGTAGTGAAGTACGTGGCTTCGTGTGTCAACTCTTAATTTAAAGTTAGCTGCGGCCAAACCAAGAGCCTGCTTTGCCATACCTGCTTCATAGGAATTCCTCGGAGACTGGTTATGCTCAGCATACGGTATTAAGGAGGCGGTAACCCCTAAGATCATAGGAGGGTATATCTCGAGATGCGTATGCTGTTCTGTGAGGTCTTCAGGGTCAAGTGCTATGTACGCGTTTTCTTCCTCCTCCGCATCAAGGAATTCGACTATTCCATGTTTCACGAGATCCGAGAACTTCCACTCCCCCTTTCTTATCTTCTCCACATGTTCTGGCCTTAATTTCGGTTGTCCGTTTTCAACGATGATAAGTGGTCTGCGCGCGCGTCCCGAGTCACAGTTGACATAAACTTCCTTTACACCACTAGTTTCATAATAAGCGACGTTCACCTCGGGGTCTATATGACCCCTCCTTCTCAATTGTCTAATCTGAATTGCCAACTGTTGCCCATCGGGGTGGTATCCAATGAGCCTGCCGTTAAGGAAAACTCTCGCATAAGTGTTCTTCTCGGAGCTGGTTTCCTCAGGTGGCTTTACACCCAGTTCATATAGTTTTGACTCTATAGTTGACTCGTCAATACCAACGGATATGCAAACCATGAGCGCAAGGTTCTTAACAAGTCCGCAGTTTGGCCCTTCAGGGGTTTCATTTGGACAAATCTTACCCCAATGTGTCGCATGTAAGTCTCGTGCCTCAAAATGAGGCTGACTTCTACTTAATGGTGATACTATTCTTCTAAGGTGACTAAGGGCGGACATGTAATTTGTTCTATCAAGCAATTGACTAATTCCTGCCTTTTGTCCAGGCCAGTTTCCTGTGGCAAGTGCATGCCTAAATCTTTCAGTAATAACATCTGCCCTTACAACAGTATGTAAACTAATTTTCTTAGACTTGTCAACCCCCTTCTCTATCTGGTACTTTATGTCCTTGCATAGGTTGTTAAACGCGTATCTGAACAGAGTTTCTAGAAGATCTCCGACAAGTCTCAGCCTCTTGTTTGCATAATGATCCTTATCATCCGGTTCTCGTCTTCCTAGTACAAGCTCCAGCAAACGGCGCGTCATTAACGCCAAAAAATGAGCCTTCTTAATGCGGTCTTCTTTGGACGTTCCAACATGTGGCAATAGATACCTATCCAAAATCTGCTCAGCGCGTTCTATTCTTCTCTCTCTTGCCTGTCCAAGTGCGACTCTCCTACCTATATAATCAAGCGCGTCCTTTATCGTCTTTTCAGGATTTCTGGGATCATACACAACTTTAGCTGATCGTGCTTCTTCCATTGATGGTATGAGTTGGGTTTCAATTTCGGTATCCCCCTCAGCAATCGCCTCTATGATTTGCTTGTCCGTAACTAAGCCCAATGCCCGCATCATTATTACTAAGGGTATCTTTGTTGGAAGGGACGGCATGGATACCTTTAATGTTCCATCACGAGATCGTTCTATACTCACTGGTGCTCTAAATCCCCGTCCACTGGAGAATACTTTAGCAACATGCGTCGCAGTACTTCCACTTGGCGCTACTTCGACGATAATTCTATTCGGTGCTAGATCCTCTTGAGTTACGATAACCCTTTCAGAGCCATTTATTATAAAGTAACCTCCGGGATCATTAGGATCCTCCCCCGCCTCTATCAACTGATCTGGCGTCATCTTTGACAAATAGCACTTACATGACTTCAACATTATTGGGATTCTTCCTATAAAGACCTTCTCGGTCTTCCCCTCTTTGACCATTCCTGTTTCATTATCGACATATATTGGGGTCATTTCAAGATAAACTGGCGCAGCATACGTAAGGTTTCTAATTCTGGCCTCCATGGGATATATTTTTCTCGTAGAACCATCTGCCTCCCTTATCATTGGCTCTCCAACTTCTATCTTCCCGAATTTTATGTATTTTAGTGAAGATCCCTCCTCTTCACGTGCCTCTATCTCTATCTGTCCAATCTCGTCGACAATTGCCTGCATCCCTCTAGTTATGAACGCATTAAACGACTCCAATTGTTGCTGTACCAATCCCATCTCTTTAAAGTAAGCCTTCATAACCTCCCAACGATCCTCCGTAGTGAGATTAATCCTCTGCATACAGACACCCACCCAACTTATTTCTCCCTGCCTTTCTCAATAACATATCTATATGCAACATGAGTACCCGCAGTAGGACTTTTTCTTATAACTTTAATTATGTCTCCAGGTTTTGCACCAATTATTTGGACTATGGGGTCAGAATCCTTTATCCACGGAAGTTGTTCGGGCTTTATGTTTAAATTTGCTAGCAGTTTCCTCGCCTCCCTCTTACTGAGAATAATATGCTCTGGAACAAGTTCATGTTCGAGTATTTCGACCATTAACACCCTCTTTTTACTACTCATCTGATAACTCACCAATCCGAGTATGGGTATCATTCATATCATCATATGCGTGTACCCGAGAATCAGAATGCATGTACCACATCATACCCGTTATGGATATCTTTCCTTGATCACTTTGTGATCCGTAATTTACAAATAAGCGTATATATTTTTTTCTAAAGTATTAGTACTTCTGAAACTTCTTCTCGGAGAATGCGAAAGGTTTATGCGGCCGCCCGCCGGCACCTAACAGTATGAAACCCCGACACAACTCCACACAGGCGAAACGCGCACCGGCGGGCGACCGAAATACGGTACGGCGGGCGCAGTATTTAAGCGTATCGGCGGTCGCGGGGGCGCTCCCGCGCTCCATACGCGGCTACAAGATCGATCGAGCGTCTCTCTCCTGGATCCTGACGAGCGCTACTGTCTCCAATGACTTCGTGACGTCCGCCGCGCGGCCGCTTCATGTGCATCCCGACTCGGTGGCCTTCCAGCTGAGGAAAATAGGAATGCGCGACGCCGAGAGTCTCAACGAGATCCTCGGGGAGATCGCCGCCGGAGTGCTGCGCCTCAGGAGGGTATTGATCGCGATAGACACAACCGAAGTTCCCTACTTCGGCACACGCGACGAGTGGGTCCACTACTCCCCCGCCAAGAAGTGCTACGTGCACAGGTACGTCGTGGCGGCCGCCATCGACGGCCCCCGGAAGATCCCACTCTCCATAAGCCCCATCTCCATGTTCGACAGCCGCGCCGACGCCGTGGAGGCGGTGCTTCGTGACATCGAGAGGCTGGGGCTCGAGGTCGAGGGAGTCTACATGGATTGTGGCTTTTTCTCGGTGGAGGTCATGGAGGTTCTCGCGAGAAGGAACATCCCGTTTGCGATCGCCGCCAGGAGGACGGCGGGCATAAAGAGGGTTCTGG
>Ga0190367_1001159_pt1 | contig 15999 bp, 15 predicted proteins | sample 4872181011_MG_FD_171838 | JGI IMG/M metagenome (GOLD analysis project Ga0190367, IMG submission 171838) | Hydrothermal vent microbial mat bacterial communities from Southern Trench, Guaymas Basin, Mexico - 4872-18-10-11_MG | ecosystem: Environmental > Aquatic > Marine > Hydrothermal vents >...
TATGCCATGTTGAATGTTATGCTTAACGAATCAGTCTTTGCTCCATCATTTGAATAAGCACAAACTTCTGCATCAATTGAGATGGTAATTTGAGTATTTCGATGTTCTAGAATTGTGCCACAAAGCATAAAAATCAATAAAGTTAAAAACGAGTAATGCATAATCTCTCACCCCTTCGGGGGGAATTCCGGGGGAAGGGTTATGGACATATTCGGTACCTTGATGAGAAGGGAATCTCTATTCCTGAACAGAGAAGTCCTTAGACCTTCATACATACCAGATGTGCTTCCCCACAGAGAAAGAGAAATAACCCATCTGGCAGAAATCTTCCTCCCTGCTCTTAAGGGAGAACAGCCGTCCAATGTATTCATCTACGGGAAAACTGGAACCGGGAAAACCGCAGTAGTTAAATTGGTTGGTAGCAAGCTGATCGAAAAGGGAAGGGAAACGAACCATCTCATAGACTTCATCTACATAAACTGCGAAGTTGTAGATACCCATTACAGGCTACTTCAAAACATAGCAAACCAGCTGATAAATTCTTGGAAGGACAGGATACCATTTACGGGCCTTCCAACCGATGAGGTGTATCTTAGATTGAGAGAAATCATGGATGAGAAAAAGAGGGTAGCGATAATTGTTTTAGATGAGATAGACAAGCTGAAGGGGGATGAGGCGCTGTATACATTATCAAGGATGAACGGAGATCTATCTAATGCAAAGGTTTCCCTCGTCGGTATATCAAATGACCTAAAATTTACCGAATTCTTAGATCCCAGGGTTAAATCCTCACTTGGGGAAGAGAACATGGTCTTCTATCCATACAACGCCCAAGAACTGCGAGATATACTGGAACAGAGGGCAAAGGCCGCTCTCAAACCGGGTGTTCTTTCAGATTCCGTTATCCCTCTTTGCGCCGCCTTAGCTGCCCGAGAGCATGGAGATGCAAGGAGGGCTTTGGATCTACTCCGCATAGCGGCTGAGCTCGCGGAGAGAGAAAATGCGAAGAAGGTTACGGATAGGCATGTGAGGAAAGCGATGCACAAGATCGAGCTCGACCACATTGCAGAGGTCGTGAAAACCTTGCCCCTCCATTCAAAGATACTTCTCCTTGCAATACTTAGAGAAGAAAAGAAGAGAAAGAGCATGGGCATGAATCTCTCTCTTACAACTGGAGAGGTTTACGATACTTATTGCAATATGTGCAAGAAAATGAGCATAGAGCCATTAACACAAAGAAGGGTTGGAGACTTGATTTCGGAGCTAGACATGCTTGGTATAATAACGGCTAGAGTTATTTCAAAGGGCAGATATGGCAGAACAAGGGAGATAAGGCTCTCCTCCTCAGCTGAAATCCAAAGGATCCTTCAGAATGATAGCAGTTTGAGACCCCTTCTCCTCTACAGGGGAGAGCAGATGAAGTTAATCTAAAGATAGGTTTCACCCTTCCTTAGTGCTTCAACCGGTGCCATGCTAGATGCTCTCTTCGCTGGTATGGATGCAGAGGCTATTGATAGCAGGATGGGGACGAGAACAACCACTGCTATGGTAAACCAGTCTAAAATAAAACCAACCTTTAACTGTGTGCCAGCTATAAATTTCATCTTTACCTCATACATGTTTACCAAGTTTATCACTAAGAAGGATATTAAAAGACCAGCGATGCTCGATAAGGAGCCTATGAATATGCCTTGATACATAAATATTTTGAAAATCGTCCTGTCCCTCGCTCCAAGTGCTTTCAAGGTTCCTATTTCCCTAGTTTTTCTGATTATGATCGAATCCATCACATACTTTATTGCAAAAGCACAGAGCAGGAGGGTTACCGCCATGCTACCCCATATTAGAAATGTTATGGTATCCTGCATAGAACCGGCAACGAATACAAGGAAATCATGCCACGTAAATATGTTCATGTTGGCGGGAATTATCTTTCTCAAATTTTCTTTAATTTTCATTGACTCTCCAAATGGATTGAGGTAGTCGCGCTTTTCTGGAGCATCCACAACTACGACATCCCCTATATTCCTATTGACCTCTATGGGATTGAAACCCCTTACCGCACCGATTCCAGGTATCTTCCACTCCTTTCCAGTTATGTTACCATATCCCTTTATTTCCCTGAGAGAATCGGCATGCATGAACCATATCATTGCATCTGCAGTTGGTGTCCCGCTTTCGTAAAGCCCTATTATCTTTACCCTAACTGCAGCATAGCTCGTTCCCCTCGGTTCCATACTTATCAACAAATCCAGCTCTTTACCAACATCAATGATAGAGGGATGCACCCTCGATGCAGCAAGCCCAGCAATTACGGGATAAGGCTTTTCTTTTACTAGTATCCTCTGGGCAGAGCCGTAAATAATATCTGGTAAGTTGCCGGGGACTTTCAGCTTAATGTACATCGGAGTATGTCCCCTCAAAAAATCATCATTTTCATCAAAGAACCTTCCCTTGACGATTTTTCTCCTCAAAGAATCTGCATCTGGATCATTTACTGGATCTATGCCCTGTAACGTACAGCCATCTGCGGGTTCTTCTTTAGAGCCTATGCCATATGTAGCTTGTGCAGTTACCCTTACAGCAGCTTTATATCCAGGCAACTTTTCCTCTATTGCTCTAGCTATTTTCCCCGCATGCATAATTGTTGTTTCGCTTCCGTAGATGTCTCTTATATCGCAATCTCCATTTGTTATTACCGCATCACAAGTAACGAGCTTTGTAGTTTCATTAACAACTTGCATCATGTAGCTGAGGTATGCATTTTCTAGAAGAAAAGATGACATCGTGAGGGCTATGACTAGTATGATGATGGTGTAAATGATTTTGTGTTCCTTAATTTCTCCAAGAGCAAATCTAGCACTTATTCCCATAGTTATCTGATACGATCGTTCCATCCCTGATGGTGATTATTCTGTCACCATACGAAGAAATGGATTGATCATGGGTTACCGTAATCACAGCTACTTTCCTGGTCTCATTTATCCTCTTTAGCAATTCCATTATTTCTTTACTGTTCTCACTATCTAATGCTCCAGTAGGTTCGTCTGCCAGTATGATTACTGGATCATTTATCAAAGCCCTAGCTATAGCCACTCTCTGCTGTTCCCCGCATGATAAGCTTATACTTCTATGATTTTCTCTATGACTTAACCCCACGCTCTGCAAAAGTTGCCTTGCTTTGTTCTTAACTTCCTTTGGTTTCTTACCAGCTATTATAGCTGGAAGCATTACGTTTTCTAGAGCGCTTAGCCTAGGTATGAGGTTGTAGTTTTGGAATATGAAGCCCATCTTTTTTCCCCTGAAATCTGCAACTTCCTTACCAGTTAACTTAGAAGTGTCCTTTCCCTCTACGTAAATCCTTCCATGGGTTGGTCTATCGAGAAGACCCATGCAGTACAGTAAGGTCGATTTTCCGGAGCCAGAAGGACCAACGATACAAACAAATTCTCCCGGGAAAATATCGAGGGAAATTTCTCTTAGGGCTATCACTTTTTTTCCATATTCCTCATATACTCTTGTTACCTTCTCAAGCCTTACTATTGGCCTATCCATAGTAGTGTTCCGTCTCTTTCGATTCTACTTCTAGGTTTTTCTTTGCTTCTGCTAACACATCTATAGCAAGGATGGCATGAAGGGGTATTATCCTTATGTTTTTCTTTCTCCCCCTCTGACGCTCTATGCAAATGCCAACCTCGTCTATTCCCAAAGTTGCGTACCCTCTAAATACGCCTTCCGTCTCCATGAGTGTATCCTTAGCCCCAACAGACAGAACCCTATATTTGGAGCCTTCGATTAACTGTATTCCTCTCTTGTTTTTCACAGCTTCCCACCCCTCTCATCTATAAGCTTTTGGATGTGCTCAACGGTCTTTGCATAATTTTCGATGGCAACCTTTAAATGAGCTTCCACAAAACTCCATGCTTTTTCAAAGTTCCCATACCTTAATCTGTAACCTTTTTTGTTCTGCCCGGATTGATCAATTATCTGAACATCCTCTATTATATCTAGACCTTTCAGTTTGTTTAAATGCCTGTAAACAGTGGGTTTTGATACCTTCAGCTCACTTGATATCTCCTCTACCATCCATGCTTTATCGGGTCTCTTTATGAAAAATTCAAAGAAAATTTTGTATGGTATTTCTGGATCCGAACCTTTATTGAGATAGCCTATTTGGTAAAGAAATGTTTTCAGAGCTGTCTCTAGATCTTTCTCCCCCGTAAGAGGGGTATTGCTTACAACCCTTATCTCGAAGGTCATGTTAACCTCCATACAAAAATAAATTTATAACGTTTACTACTTTATGGTGGAAAGTGTCTCAGAAAAATTCTCGTTTGTCACTTTTTCCATGCTAAAGATTATCTTTGACAGAAGGGATTTAATGTAACTATCGCTCGTCGATTCGTAGAGATTTTTCATATTTTCCAGAGATGTTTCATAGTCTTTTACCCATATCTTTTCAAACCTTTCTTTGTAGCTTTCGTTGTGAAGCAGGACTTTTTGCATTAGATAAGCCTGTTTCTGTAGCTCAAAATCCAGTAAAGAAATTGCTGTTTCATTTCCTTCTCTTTCTTTCTCTTCAACCTTTTCAAAAAATATTTTCTCCACTCTTTGCAGGAAGGTTAGCAATCCTTTGTATCCATACTTCTTCAATAGATCTTTTGCTAGCTCTGCAGCCGTTCCGTCTGTGTAGGGCTCATAGATAAAGGAAGAACATAGGTGTACCGGAACGAATATGCTGGCACACTGATCGGGAGCAAACCACATACAGCTCAGATTTGGATTTCCCTTTGATATATGAAAAATGACGGCAGCTCTATTCTCCCCTTCGCTCATTCCTCTCAGTCCATCTAAGTCTTCCGAGGTTAATCTGGATATTTTCATTAAGTCAAGCACCGTAATGTTTCCGTACTTCCTTTCGAGCTCTTTCTTTATTCTTTCTTCCCACTCCCTATACTTGTACTTAACGACAATCGATTTTCCTTTATTCTTAACCCAGAAATGACCGATAACCTTACCCTCGTTTTTTTCAATGGCAGTTTTTTCTCCAAAGGGTATCCCCTTTACGTAAATTCTTTCTTTTTCTACTTTTACAATCTTTATGCCAAATAGGGCGCCAAGACGAATGACCTTCCCTTTTTCTATTTTCTCTTCCCTCATCTCATCGAATGAAGATGCGACAAAAAATCTCTTTAGCAATCTGTACTTCCAAAGTTCTTTTGGATAGTTGGACATAACGTAGATACCTTTCACTTCTTTCGCTTTAAAATGGACAACGTCTGCTTCAATTACATAAGCCTTTTTTGGACCCACTACAAATAGATTTTCAGATATCTTTGGGGCATGCAAGCCCTTGACCACTTCCTTTAGAAGGTTGATAGCTTCTTTCTCATTCTTTGCACTCTGATATGCATACCTCAGCCAATCGAAATCGTCCCAAGCATATTTAGTTGGATTTATCCAGTATGAAGGTACATCTGCATCCCCAAATGCAATCCCTGCATCATTTAAAGCTGCCCCCGCCTTTATTATATTTGGTGGGGTATCTCCCTTTGTTGCAAGACCCAAAAACTTCCTCTCTACTTCAAAATTTATTTTCTTTCCCGTCCATGGATGATGATAGCTGTACCTGTAACCTTTATTTACAATGAAAATCACTTGGGGGCCTTCCCTGCTCGGATCCCTTACTTTCAGTAAAAGATTGCATCTGTCTCTTGTTGCCTCGCCAGTAACGATTACATCTTTACATCCTAGAGCTGTAGGAAAGAGCAAGAAGGAAATCAGAAGAGCAATTGCAAGTACTTTCATCGTATTCTAATATACTTGCTATTAAATTTAATTTTGCCCAGACCCCTTCATTTCGTGTGGAACATTTTTGGTGTATATTCCATTTCATTTTTATCTAAAATAAAAAATAAAATTATTAGAATTTGAACGTGAAATTTCTAAATCGAAAACCAAAGTTACTGAAAAATAAAGAAAGTTTCCACACGAAATGAAGGGGTCTGTCTAGTCTTTTACAATAATGACATCTCTTACGGACTTTACTGTGTCGAATTCCAGGATTATATGACCTTTGTCATCCATATGGTAGAGTCTTGTGTCAATATCTTCGGAAGGCTCTATGAGCAAATTCTTAAGTTCTCCAGTTTTTAGATCTGCAGTTATGTTTCTTAGTACTCCAAGAAATAATCCTCCTTCACTCATCACGGTTTTTCCTCTCAATTCGTTTTCAAGTATCCTCAATTTATCACCTCTTAGAGGTACTGAACTTCTATTTCTTTTAAATCCTTTTTGCCGATCCTGCTACTCAACTCCTCTCCTATCTTCTTATAATAGTCCATCATGTCCTTAGTTATGCTTCCCTTGATTACCTTGAAAGCTTTCTCAAAGTGATCTAAATGTACTTTCCTTGCATCCTTGTTTTCTCTCAGAGCCGTCATCGCTGCTTCTCTACACAGAGCTTCGAGGTCTGCTCCAGAGTAACCTTCGGTTCTTTCCGCTATATCGTTTAGATCGACGTCATCACCCAATGGCATATCACGCGTATGGATCTTCAGTATCTCTAACCTTGCTTTTTTATCTGGAGGAGGTACGAGAATCAGTCTATCGAATCTTCCAGGTCTAAGCAGGCCAGGATCTATGATGTCAGGTCTGTTTGTGGCGCCGATTACTACAACACCTTCCATACTCTCTAAGCCATCAATGCTTGTCAATAGTTGGTTGACTATGCTCTCTGTAACGTGAGAACCAGAGTATGTACCTCTTCTCGGCGCAATTGCGTCGAGTTCATCCAAGAAAACAATGGAAGGAGCAACCTGTTTCGCTCTCTTGAACAGCTCTCTTATAGCTTTCTCGCTCTCACCAACCCACTTACTAAGGATTTCGGGACCTTTAATAGATAAGAAGTTTGCACTGGATTCATTCGCTACGGCTTTCGCAAGGAGAGTTTTTCCAGTGCCTGGAGGACCATACAGAAGTATACCTCTTGGAGGCTTAATACCCATCCTTTTGAATGCATCTGGTCTTTCAAGAGGCCATTCCACAGCTTCCCTCAAAGCTTGTTTTACATCTTCCAGTCCGCCTATATCATTCCATGTGACCTTTGGAACCTCCACAAAGAATTCTCTAATTGCAGAGGGTTCTATATCCTTCAAAGCCTTCTTGAAATCTTCCATGGTTACTTCCATTTTTTCTAAGACTTCTGTCGGTATGGGCTTATCGAGGTCTATCTGTGGCAAGTATCTTCTCAGGGCATTCATGGCAGCTTCCCTAGCTAGAGCAGCTAGATCAGCCCCGACAAAGCCATGCGTAACATCTGCAAGGTAGTCTATATCGAAGTCCTTACTCTTTGGCATACTCCTGGTGTGGATCTGGAGAATTTCCTTCCTTCCATTCCTGTCTGGTACACCTATTCTTATTTCCCTGTCAAACCTCCCTGGTCTCCTGAGAGCTGGGTCGAGCATGTCCGGTAGATTCGTTGCACCGATAACGATAACCTTACCCCTTCCCTTCAGTCCATCCATTAACGTTAGAAGTTGAGATACTACCCTCCTTTCGACTTCTCCGTGAACCTCGCTTCTCTTTGGTGCAATCGCATCTATCTCATCAATGAATATGATGGAAGGAGCATTTTTTTCAGCTTCTTGGAAAACCTTTCTCAGGTTTTCTTCACTTTGCCCATAGAACTTGCTCATTATCTCTGGACCATTTATGGTGTAGAAGCTTGCACCAGATTCATTGGCTACCGCCTTTGCTATTAAAGTTTTACCCGTCCCCGGAGGTCCATGGAGCAGGACCCCTTTTGGAGGATCTATACCCAACCTATCAAACAATTCAGGATGTTTCAATGGGAGCTCTATCATCTCCCTAACCTTGAGGAGCTCCTCATGTAACCCTCCTATGTCCTCATAGCTTACTCTAGGTGCCTCAAGCTCTGCTATAGATGGAGGCTCTTCTTTCACTATTAACCTTGTATTTTCAGTTATCAAAACTATACCTCTGGGGGATGTATTGATTACACCAAACGGCAGAGAGCTACCAAAGAGAGCTATACCGGGAATAATAACGGTATCTCCCTTAACTATGGGTCTCCTCAATAAACCTTTCCTCACTAAGTTTTCTATCCCAACACCAAATCTAACCTGCTGCCCCTCCGATATTAGTGGGGCGAGAACAACTTCTGTAGCTTCCCTAACTTCAGCCTTTCTTACTCTTACGGAATCTCCTATGGATACCTTTGCATTTTTTCTGGTCAAATTGTCAATCCTTATTATCTTCTTTCCTTCATCGTTTGGATGAGCTCTCCAAACTGTAGCTGCGGTGGTCTTTCCTCCTCTTATCTCAACTATATCTCCTATGGAGAGATCGAGTTCTATCCTGGTTTCGGTGTCAAGCCTTGCTCTTCCATAACCCACATCTTGCTGGAAAGCCTCTGCTACCTTTAGCAACACTTCCCTTTCCACCATCTTTCACTACCCCTTCCAACTCACATAAAACCTGTTGAATATAAAACTTTCTGTCCATGTAGATAGCTACCTCAGAAGAATCCTTATATAGAGTTTAATCTATTCTTTACTTATAGCCCCGTGGTGTAGCGGTCAAGCATGGGGGGCTCTGGACCCCCTGACCCAGGTTCGAATCCTGGCGGGGCTATCCACATATTTTGGGAAAAAGAATAAAAATACTCCCTCCAATAAGGTTGTGAATGAAGAGGACAGGGATAGCAAATTTACCGCTCCACCCAGGGAGAGCTCCAAGGTGGCTTTTTGCGAGAATGGTGAGATTATCGAGGGCAATTATGGATGTACTAACCATTGAATATGGAAAAGATGAAATCCTTAGAAGACTATCTGATCCTTTCTGGTTTCAAGCATTATCATGCGTTTTAGGGTTCGATTGGCATTCATCTGGAACAACTACGGTAACTTGCGGAGCTCTTAAAGAAGCTTTGAATCCAGAGGAACATGGAATAGCTATTGCGGGTGGAAAAGGGAGAGTATCAAGAAAAACACCAGATGAGATAGAAGACTTTGGAGAAAAACTAGCTCTATCTACTAGCATGATAGAAAATTTGAAGTACGCAAGCAGAATGGCTGCAAAGGTTGATAATGCAGCGATTCAGGACGGCTATACTCTATACCACCACGTTCTCATCTTTTCAGAGGATGGTAAATGGACGATCATCCAGCAGGGAATGAACGAAAATAACCACTACGCTAGGAGATATCACTGGTACTCTGAGAATCTTAAATCATACGTTAATGAGCCCCACTCCGCTATAGTTGGAGATAACAAAGAAAGAATCGTTCTTGATATGACGTCGAGCGAGAGCAGTGAGACGAGAAAGGTGTGCGTTGATATAGTGCGTGATAGTTTGAAAAACTTGAAGAGAGACTGGGGGCTGCTAACAAAGGGAAACTTGCAAACTTCTTTAGAGGAATGGAAGAATTCGATGGAAAAACAAAGGGTAGAACTCCTAGATATGCCTAGGAATATAAACTGGGGTTTGATGAGGAAAATTCATGAATTTCAACCAAAAAATTATGAAGAGCTTTTGTCAATCAGAGGAGTAGGTCCAAAAACTGTAAGAGCGTTAGCTCTGATTTCGGATCTCATCTATGGAGCAAAACCTTCATGGAAAGATCCCATAAAGTACACGTTTGCCGTTGGAGGTAAGGATGGAGTACCTTTTCCAGTTGATAGAAAGGTAATGGATGAGTCCATTGAGATATTGAGGCTTGGCATTGAAGAGGCAAAAATAGGAAATGATGAGAAACTGAAAGCTCTCAGAAGACTTAGAAATATCATACCAAACCTAGAACAAAAGTTTTAATTCGGTCTTTTTAATTCCATGGGAATTTTATCGGATAGGGACATAGAGGAAGCGATCAAAGAAGGAAGGATAGAAATAGAAAACTTTACTGAAAAAAACTTGACCCCAAATGGTTATGATTTAACCATTGCTGAAATCTACGTAAATGGTAAAATTTACAGGGAGGGAAAGATAAAGATACCTCCAAATACATGGTTTGCGATAAGCACCAAAGAAACCATAAGGCTTGGACCAGGTATTTGTGCACAGCTGTGGATCAGATCGAGCTATGCAAGAAAAGGTATTTTGGCAAGTTTTGGAAAGGTTGATGCGGGCTTCAAAGGAACCTTAACCATAGGATGCTTCAATGGGAGCAACAAGGAGGTAGAGATACCGGTTGGAGATACGTTCTGCCAGATCGTTTTTGAGGAGATGAAAACAGAAGCATCAAAAACCTATGAGCAGAGATCTGGAAAGTATCAAAATCAAAAGGGACTAACGCTTTAATCCAGAACTTTCCTTGCAAAGGTTAAGTAACCGGTGTGTCCAAGCATCTGAAAACTAGGTCTAACTCCCTTCTCAAGAACAACTATCTCTCTCTGTATATTTTCAACCGTCCTTATTTCTATGAACTTGCGCTTTCTCAACTCTTTCACAGTCTTTTCAACTTGAGAAGTTAGTGGAGTATAGGAACAGAAATAACCTCCAACCTTGAGAGAATTCCAGGCGTGATCTATCACATTCCACGGATTTGGTATGTCAAGAACAACCGCGTCGACTTCCTTCTCATCTATGCCTTTGGTTATATCCCTTTCTTTTATCTCGACAAACCTCTCAACGCCAGCATTCAAGATGTTTTCTCTCGCAAACTCGAGGAAATCCTTTCTTTTCTCATAGGATATTATCTTCCCATTTGGTGCCACTATCTGAGCCATAATAATAGTTAATGATCCAGAGCCAATGCCTCCCTCAACTACCACACTTCCTGGAACTATTGAACAGTTTACTATTATGGTGGATGCATCCTTTGGCAGGATTATCTGAGCCTTCCTCTTTATAGAGCCCCACCTGTCATATGAGGATGGTTTAAGAATCCACGCATGCTTATTTCCAATTGAAATTTTCCTTCCATATTCCATACCTATAAAGTTGCCAGTATCAAGTATGCCAAATCCCTTTACCTTTTTCTTGCTTCCATCTATTACTAATAAACACCTCTTTCCCTTCTCATCCACTATTGCTACTTTATCACCTTTCTGAATCACGCTCATAGCAAGCCACCAGTTCTCCATAAGAATACATTTCCAGATCGAGCAAATCCTCCCACAGGTATTTACAATCACAATGAGCCCCCTCAAATACTCCTAAATCCTGTTTCAAAGAAAATTCCTTTATGATGTCTAGGATCTTATTACTGCATTTCTTACAGTTGTGGGCACCTCTTCTACTACCTTTTCCAGTGACATCGCACTTAATTTCTACGTTTCCCAATTTCTTGATTTCCTTTATGGTTTCTATCACGCTCCACAACCAAGGAGGGCGATACTCCTTTCTCTTCCACAAATACTCAACGAGGGTATTCCTGTGTACGGCAACGGGGTTGAGAGAGATGACATCGGTAAGCTCTCTTATTTTCTTTGCAGTTTCAACGCAATCCTTTATCGCTTCTATTTCCTTCAGGAAAGGAGGCTTGAGCAAAACGTAGGTTTTTATCCTTATCTTTTCCTTCCTCAATATCCTAGCTGCTCTCTTGTAATCTTCAAACTTTAAGCCTTTATTTATACAGTACTTCAAAATTTTCTCATTTGCGGATTCCAAACCAATGCTAACCTCCAGAATCTTATCTCCAATAACTTCCTTTAATTTCCTCAATTTTTCCTTTGAGATAAATTCTGGCCTGCTTTCCACAGATATTACCCTTAAATCCTTTCTTTGAGAGAGCATTTCCATCACTTTGAGCTGAGCATCAAAAGGAACCTCTTCTTCATCGAGAAAACTCCCAGATGTGAATATCTTTATACAATCCTCGTTACTATACAACGATAAAGCATGCCTCATCTGGGTTAAAACTTCATCTGCCTTCACATCCCTGTTTAGGCTATCGTTGAAATAACCACACATGCTACAACCAGATTTTTTACTCCAGGAGCATCCACCCGTTCTGAGGACAACAACAAAAGATTTTCCCACTTCACCAAGAACCCTATCCTTCTCAGACCATACCCTGGCGGGCAGGTTTGGGTTGAAATTTTTCCTTCTGGCATTTCTTTTAATTTGCTTTATGATGGGCTCAATCTCTATCATACATCTTCCTCATCATCATTGCAACAACTATTGCCACCGCAAGGAGAAGGAAGTCGAAGCCAGGTATTAGTGAAAATCGTTTTGGCTTTGGAAGTTCTACCTCCGCCTTTGGTCCTTCCTCACTTCCTATTGACGGATCGTTTTCGGTTGAGAATGTGTAGAAAGAACTGTCGACGACGGTATTATTAAAGCATTGATTAAAGCAATGCCTAACTTTGAGGATTACCCTTATGCTGACATTGCTATTAGGAAACCATCCCTTGTAGATTGGAGAAGTCTCGTAGAAATTTCCACTCCTTGTTAAGTTTATCGTTTCGTTGTTGACTATGCAGATAGGAAGAAATTTTTCACTTACATTTTTATCGATGTAGAACCTTATTGGAGTTGCAGAGTTTACCTTCGTTCCATTCCTTGGATAAATGAGTTTTATTGCATCCTTTGAGTAGGAAAATGTTCTTTCTAATTTAGTTATGTGGTTGTTGACATCCTCGACAGTTAATTTTACTTTGAAGTCACCGATCAGGTTTAATGGATTTGAGTAATTCCATATGTAGATATTTCCCTTTTTCAAATAACTAGGATAAATGACCCCTCCTCCAGGCTCAATAATGGTTAGATTTATCTCCTTTATACCAGCATTGTCAGCGATGTACGCAGCTATAATAATACTTCCTCCAGGCTCCTGAACGCAAGGTAGCAGGGCTAGTTCCACACGAGGAGGGGCATCATCATAGAAAGGAGGATTTACTAGAATTGTGAAAACCATTAGCCAAGTGAGGAAGTAAGTGAAGAAAGTTCCCGCCCATTCTTTTTTTCCAAAGTCGGATACATCTATGTTTAATTTTATCATGAGATAACGCAAAAAAGGAATCATGAAGATACCAAACAGCAGGATAAGGGGCCATCTGTAAGGGGAACTCATTCCGGACCAAAGAAAGAGAGAAACCCCGGCTATGAAGAAAGCAAAGCAGAAGGAAAGGAAAACAACCTTGGTATTTCTTCTCTCTTTTCTAATGAATGCCTTTTCATCGAATTCCGGTATTTTGAACTCATAGCCTTTCTCCTTCTCCAGTTTTCTTCTCCTAGCCATCACTATGCGATTAAAAGGCTATATTTAAAGACTTTTCTAGAAGTTGTCAACGCTTGTTACAAAAGGTTTAATAAACGCAAGGTGCAGAATCTTTCTGATGAGTTTATAAAAAGGATAACTATGAAAAAGATAGATGTGGCGATACTGGTAATTGTAATAATCATTGCTGTAGCCTTCCTCTACAAAGTTGGATACTTCTATCCAGAGAAGGAAGAAGAGAAAGAGACCCCACCATGCTTAAAAAATGTAACTGAGAAAAAACAACCCCCACCCCCACCAACAATCATACTTCCATCCAGAAGAGTTTTGACGGGAGAAGATGAGGGATGCCACTTTCATTCTCTTATGGTTAGCAGAGAGTGGTGGACTTTCACTGCAAACCTCGATGGAGAAACAAAGAAATGGTCGATCATCATCAGTTTCAATCATATGGCTTATGGAGATCTGTTTGGCCAGCTAAAACCAGATGTATTTGTTTTGGTGCTATCTGATGACAAAGGAAACGTTTATGGTGGACTCATCAATGAAAAGAGGGGCACTTTGATAGCAACTGCGCCAGGTGTAGATATTACTTTTGGAGAATCCTGGGCGCAAGGAACTTATCCCGAATGGCATGTTCATGCTGAAATGCATGAAAAACATTCCATCTCTGTAGATCTCGATTATTTTTCCCATTCCCTCCCCCTCTGGACATCAAGCTCAAGGATAATCAATGTATCTAAAGGAAATTTGGCGAGTTATATACTTCTGGGATGTAATGTTACGGGAAAAATATCTTTAGATGGAGTAGTTTACGAGGTAACTGGAAAAGGTTTTTTTGAACATTCGTGGTCTCCATTCTATGTTAGGAAATTCCTTGTAGATGGGTGGGATCGTTTCTACATCTCTTTAGATAATGGCTGGCAGATATACATAAGTAAATGTTACCCAACACCCAGTTCGATTTCTTCAAAGCTTCACAAAATCATAACACTTGGCGAACTCGTGATTACTCCAGATGGAGAGAGTATAACGGAATTCAAGACATTCGATCTCAAAATAAAGCAGAAAGAGAGGATATTCATATTCACCAAGTTCCCTACCTCTTTCTCGCTCAGCGCAGAGAAAAAGATGAACATCTTGCTCCAGCAGATAGACCTAAAGATAAATCTGGATATAACAACGAAGGGCACTTTTCAAAAAATATGGAAATTCCCTACCTACGTGGGGACAAAAATAGGGATGTGCACCGTTAGTGGCAAGATATCTTGGAGAGAAAATTCCAAGGATATCAGTTTAGATTTGAACGGTTACGGTATAGTGTGGACAACTAGGGCTCTTCCTTGATCTCTACGATACCATTGTCTGCATCCATTATTACATATGCTCCATCCGGTATTTTCTCTATATCTATTCCATCTATACACGGTATACCCGCAAGTATGGCGCCAGTGGCAACGATGGTTTCGGTTTCCTTATTGATGATACCTAGAGGAGCTACTCCGTTCTTCTTCAGGCCATAGATAACATAAGATCCAACCGTTGAGCCTTTCCCACATGGAAACACAAGAATCTTATCTTTCACGCTCTTTCCTTCCAGTGGATGACCCTTTTCTATCACTATCCCCGTTTTCATGTCAACGCCTCCATAGAAACCTATGGGTTCCTTAGAAACCAAAGCCCTTCCTTCCGCCTTACCTGGAGATATCACCCTTCCCTTCATGTTATCCTCTCCACAAGTTCCTCCATGCTTGCAAAGACGACCTTTTGTTTACAAAAACCGGGAAGATAGTTGGCAGCTTTGCCCGAGTTGACACCAGTTGTGCTATATCCCATTTTCTCTATTGGAGACACTACCATACATGTATCGGAAACCACATAGCCACCAGCCTTTTCAATGATTTCCGTTAAACCAATTCTATCTGAAAGCTCTTTTACGCTTCTCGAAGTGCATATCCATAGCGGTTTTTTCAACTTTCTGTTCGAGAGCAAATTTGCCAAATCCATGATCTCTCTTATAGATGCATGTGGACAACCAAAAATAACTATATCCGGATCCTCTCCACAATCTAAATCTTCATAAACCTTCTTGATGTCTCTTTCCTCGATGCTGATTTCCTCTATTCCATCTTTCTCAACCAAATCGGCTTCTGGTGTAACCCCTTCTATATGATAAAGGGCAACCGCTCCGCTGGCAGCCATTGCAGCTCCGAGCGATTTAAGCTGGTCAACGTTTGCGTTTTTGATACCAACGAAGTAAGGTATTTTGTTCTTTATCTCCTTTCCTATCACATAACCAAGGGCTCCGTAATCAGATATCCTCGATAGTTTCGCTTCTACCTTCACTTTAACGTTTGGCTGTCTATTTTCAAACCTGTGTAGCCCATAATCTGGAGTCCTCCCACATATGGCAGCTGCAAGCGCGGATGGACCACCTTCTCTGTTGGTTCTTGCTCCAATAACAGAGTTTGCAAAAGAAACCGCGGAAGATTCAGACCATGCTATATGTTCCCTATACCTTGGTAGATTTCCAGCTAGATATGGTGTGCAGGTTGATGTTATGACAATCCCCATTTTCCGAAAAGCCTCTATGATCCTCAATTGCTTTTCTGCAAAGTCTTCTGGAAAGCCAAGCCTTTTCCACTGTTCAAGATCCATGCCAGCTGGATTGAGGAAGGAGAGAACTTTCACCTTCGCTCCCTTTGATGTCATGTCTTCAAGGAATTCAAGACCAGGATCACCGATCGATTTATACGATACTCCAGCTATCTGAGCAGAACCTATAGGTATCATTTTTTCAGCTCCATATATA
>Ga0190367_1001160_pt1 | contig 15984 bp, 21 predicted proteins | sample 4872181011_MG_FD_171838 | JGI IMG/M metagenome (GOLD analysis project Ga0190367, IMG submission 171838) | Hydrothermal vent microbial mat bacterial communities from Southern Trench, Guaymas Basin, Mexico - 4872-18-10-11_MG | ecosystem: Environmental > Aquatic > Marine > Hydrothermal vents >...
CCCTAGATCAGCCTAGCCTGCCCGCGCGTCCTCCCGTAAGCACTGCCCCACGAATTCCCTCAACTTAGAGGTAATAGTCCTCGGGTCTCCGACCAACAGGCGTATTTGCTCCCTCTCCAAGCACTTCCGGGCTTCTTCGTCAGCGCGCAGGGCTAAAACGATATAGCAAGTGGGCTCGATGGCCGCGCGCTTATCTAGGAGCTTGAGGGCTACCTTGGCATCTACCTCGGGCACGCAGTCTACGACTATCAGCGCATCGCCGAGCCTTATCATGGCATCGAACACCAGGGCTCCTTGGTCGGCAGCTACTGGGGCGAAAGTCGTTAGTGTGGCATCTTCAGGTACGGCGTCTTTCAGCGCCTGCAGGCTAGACATTATGAAGTAAAGTATCTCGTTAGCGGCCTCCGTGAGGGCGTAGCGCCTGAAGGGGACATAAAGCGAGTCCTGCACGAGGAACTCACGGCCGCAGGCCCTACAGAGGAAAGCTATAACCGGCATCTCGGTCCTCTTCCCACAATCGCAGCACGCGAACATCACCCCTACTACCCGGTAGTCTTTCTCCCTCGTCACGAGCTTACGCCCGCATCCCTCGCACACTAGCTCGTGATCGCTATCGGCCTCGAAGACGCAGCCGCACTTCAGGTCGGTGATCAGGACACGTTTCCTCATGTCGGGCGAGGCGCAATAAGGGCAGTAGTAGCGCACGAAGACGTCATTTGACGAGCAATAGGGGCAGCAAACCACGTAGAAGGAATCGATCTCACGAGCTATCCCGGCCTCTACTGCAGCGCGTAGCCCAGCGGGCGCTCTCTCACCAGGCCCTACCACGATGCCAGCGTCCAGCAGCCGGAGGAGGAGTTCACACCCCTCTTTGGCCCTTAACAGCGCCTTTATCGCATTGCACAAGCTGTAGCTGCCTTCGGACATTTTCCCTAGCCTAAGACGGGAAGGGTGCTTAATTAACCTGTCTCTCCACCTCTCGGCCTCACGAGGAACTCGCAGTATTTATCGCCTTTTTGCCACGCATTTCGGCTCTATGACCTCAAACTCACGGCCATAGGCCTCGCCGAAGATGCCTGCCAAGATCCCACGCATTAGATGGCTCATGCATCTGTCTTTCTTGCTCACGTAGGACGCGCACTCGAAGTTCCCGTAGAGCCTTATCACGAACTTGAGGGCTTCCTCATCGTATTCCACGATCTCATAGCCGAACCAATCAGTCGCTACCTTAAGGGCGAGGGAGGTCTTCACGAGATCGCGTTTCTCGAGGTCTTAAGCTCATCGGCTAGTTGCTCTGGCGTCAGCTCGGGATCGGGCTCAGCCGTTACTAAGCCGGATAGTATATTGATACCGTACTCGGCTATTTTGGAGGCTATCTTGGCCAAGCAACCCGGGACATTCTTCCCCATGACCACTAACTGTGATATAGTCCTCCCCGGGGCGTAGATGGCACAAGGTATGACCCTCTGAGGTTTAACAGGCGTGAGCAGCATCATTCTGGTCGCCGCTCGGGCCGAGCAACGGTGTTATATAAACTGTCGTCTATTAACAACGGGCCTGGCCAGGGAGCAGATTACTGGCCAGATGTAAAGCGCAAATTTAAGCCGAACTTCTTAATGGCATCTCGAATTATATCAGCGTGGTCAAACGCTAATCGAGCTGGCACGGCCTTGAAACACCCAACGGCAGCGGCATCGCTACCGGCTCTGAACTCGCCGCCTACCTCCTCGGCTAGGAAGGCTATGGATATCACGTGTCCCCTGGGATCCCTGTCTGGCCTAGAGTAAACGCCCACTAGCCCCTTCAGCCTCACTTTTAAACCAGTTTCCTCTTCGGCCTCTCTAATGGCTGTGTCCTCCACGCGCTCACCATACCTGACGAAGCCGCCGGGGAGAGCCCAGGCCCCTTTGAAGGGCTCTTTACCGCGCCTGACCAGCACGAGAGAGCCATCGGGCCTTATTATTACGATGTCCACGGCCACAGCGGGTCGCGTTCTCCCGGCCAAGGCTCGCCCCGCCCCGGTGCCTAGGTCAGCGGCGAAGCCTGAAATACTTAAGGCCCCTGCCCCGGCCCAACTAGCGGTGGCATGGATTGAGCGTGGCCGGGGAGGGTAAGGCGCCCTCCAGGCGCATAAGGGTCCTGATAGCCAAGCCGGGCTTGAACAGCCACGATAGGGGCGCTAAGGTTGTGGCTAGGGCGCTTAGGGACGCGGGCATGGAGGTCATCTACACGGGCCTCCGCCAGACGCCAGAGCAGATCGTGGAAACAGCCGTCCAGGAAGACGTGGACGTGATAGGGCTAAGCATCCTCTCTGGTGCCCACATGACCTGGGTGCCACGCGTGATAGAGCTCATGAAGGAGAAAGGCATCTTCGGCGAGGTCCTGTTGCTCGTGGGGGGCATCATACCTGAGGACGATATCAAAGCCCTGAAGGAGATGGGCGTGGACGAGGTATTCGGTCCCGGCACGTCTACGGAGGAGATAGTCAAGTTCATAAGAGAGCACGTCAGGAGAGGCTGAGCTCGCTTGAGGGCAGAACTCGTTAATGCCATAGTGGGCGGTGTGCTGAAGGGCGAGAAGAGGGCTATAGCGCGCGCCATAAGCCTGGTGGAGGATGGCGCCTCCGAGGCCGAGGCCATCTTATCGGCCTTAGGGCCTCATGTCGGCAAGGCCCACGTGGTGGGCATAACGGGCGCCACGGGCTCCGGCAAGAGCACCCTTATCCATAAACTCATCCTGGCCTACAGGCGCCGGGGTCGTAAGGTAGGCGTAGTGGCCGTGGACCCCACCAGCCCCTTCACGGGCGGTGCTTTCCTGGGCGATAGAGTGCGCATGCAGGATGTCACGTTGGACGGGGGCGTCTTCATAAGGAGCATGGCCACGCGCGAGAGCATAGGCGGTATAGCCGATGCCACGGAGGGGGCCGTCAGGATACTCGACGCGGCTGGCTACGATATCATCCTGGTCGAGACCGTAGGGGCTGGCCAGCTCGACGTGGGCGTGGCCGGCATAGCACACACGGTGGTGCTCGTTCTGGCACCGGGCCTGGGGGACGAGATACAGGCCATAAAGGCGGGCATCATGGAAATAGCGGACATCTTCGTGGTAAATAAGGCTGATAGGCCTGGCGCCGATCAGACGGTAGCGGACATCATGTCAGCGCTTGAGATGGAGGATTACGGTCCAGCGAGCTGGAGGCCCCCGATAGTTAAGACCGTGGCCCTTACGGGCGAGGGCATAGACGAGCTGATAGAGCAGATAGAGCGCCACAAGCGCTACCTAGCCGAGAAGGGCATAAGGTTCTCGGAGAAAAAGGTGAGGGCGCTGTTAGTCGAGGCCCTGAGGCGCGCTATAATGTCCGACCTATTGCCCATGATAGTGAGGAGCGCGAAGTTCGACGGGGCCGTTAAGATGATAATGAGCGGCCGCCTGACGGTAGGGGCCGGGGCCGACCTGCTGTTGGCCCCGCTGAAGAAGTTCCTGAGGGGATCGCATGGGGAGGCCTAAGCTTGATCCGGGCTTAGTGGAGGTCTACACGGGCGACGGCAAGGGAAAGACCACAGCTGCTCTCGGCCTGGCTTTGAGGGCCGCTGGCCGGGGCATGAAGGTCCTCATAATACAGTTCATCAAGGGCGGCTTCGATTACGGTGAGCTCCATGTGCTGGACAGAATGCCGAACATAGAGGTCAGGGCCTTCGGCAGGGGCCGCTTCATAACCGCCAGTGGGCCGAGCGAGGAAGACCTGAAGGAAGCCAGGAAGGCCATGGATTTAGCCAGGGAGGCCGTGCTGAGCGGCGATTACGATATCGTGATACTGGACGAGGTGAACGTGGCCCTCCACTTCGGCCTCGTGGAGCTGGAGGAGGTGCTCGATTTAATAAAGCACAAGCCCAGGCATGTGGAGCTAGTCCTAACGGGCCGGAGAGCGCCTAAGGAGCTCATAGAGGCCGCCGACCTCGTGACGGAGATGAAGGAGATAAAGCACCCTTACAGGCATGGGATGCCGCCTAGGCCGGGCATAGAATTCTGAAGCTCTGGCCTCAATTGAACTTGGCGGCGGAAATAGCCCTTATTTCATCGTAAAGCTCCCTAAGTATCTCCATGTAATTTGCCCGGCCCTCTTCCACGGCTCTCATGGCTTCCTCAAGGCGCCTTGTGGTCTCCTCGGAGACATACTGGCCGAAGCGGCTGTCTAGGTATTTGAGGACCGCTCTTCCGAGCCAGGTCGGGTAGAGGCGCCCCTTCTTATCGCGCTTCACGTAACCGCGCTCTAAGAGAGTGGCTATTATCTTGGCGTAAGTCGAGGGGCGTCCTATGCCCCTCTCCCTCATCATGGCGACTAGCTCCCCCTCGGTGAAAGGCTTCACCTCGGCTTCAACCCAGTGCTTGACGGTTTTAACACGCGTTCTGCCCTCGGATACCCGTGGGATAAGCTTCACGGGCCTCATGAGCGTGAAGCCTGGTTCTAGGACCTCGCAGTAGCCCTCGACAGCCACTTCTTGCCCGGCTACCTCTACCACAGCCTTCTGCCTGACCAAACGGGCTTTCTTCATCTGGCTGGCGATGAAGCGCTTGAATATGAGGTCGTAGAGCGCGTAGTGCTCGCGCTTTAAGCGCCTCACCAGCCTTATCACGCCCATCTCCACGAGCTGCCTGAGCCTGCGGGCGTCTATGGGCCTGGTAGGCCTTATACACTCGTGGGCGCCTTTCTCTCCCGTGGCCCAGCTCCTGGGCGCGAAGTAATCCTCGCCCCAGTGCTCGGAGATGTAATCCTTGGCCACGCCTATGCCAGCCGAGGAAACACGCGTGCTGTCCGTGCGGTGGTAGGTGATGAGGCCTGTCTCGAAGAGCTCCTGGGCCAGCTGCATGGTCTGGCGTGCCCCCAGCTTCAGGACGGCCGAGGCCTCCCTCAGCATGGCGTCCGTGGTGAAGGGCGGGGGAGGCGCTAGCTCGACTTCCCTAACTTCCACGGTTTTGACGGTGCACTCGGCTTCCTTCAGGCGCTTGGCCATTTCCCCGGCCTCACGGGCCGACATGCGCGGGTAGCGGACCACGATCTTCAGCCCGTTCTCGAGTTCCAGGCCAAAGCAGTCCTTGAAGCTCTTCCGCCAAGCGTCATAGCGTTCTACCACCCACCTCAGCACGGGTGTCTGGACGCGCCCTGCCGAGAGCGTCCGGCGCCTCATGTATTCCTGGACCTTGTGGCTCAGCTCAAAGCCTATCCAGCGGTCCTCTATGCGCCTGAGTATCTGTGCCTCCACGAGCTTCTCGTTTATGTCCCTGGGGTTCTTCAGGGCCTCTAAAAGCGCCCTCCGGGTTATCTCGTGGAATTCCACGCGCCTTATCTCCCTCGCATGGGGTGCTAAGTAGGTAGCTATGTCCCAGCCTATCTTCTCGCCCTCAGCATCAGCGTCGGTGCCGACTAAGAGCACGTCTACCTCGCGGGCTACTGCCGCTAAGGCCTCTAACAGCTCAGCCTTATCGTCTAGTTCTGCCCCGCAGTTGGGGCAGCGCTCTAAATTGTCCGTGTATTGCTCGCCGCACCTCCGGCAGCGCTTTATGGTAGCGTAGACGGGCACGAAATGCCCATCGTGCACTTCAACGCCATGGAAGCCGCCTTTCGTCACGAGGTCAAAGACATGGCCTTTGCTGGCCACAATACTCAAGAAGTAATCGCCCGTGGAAGCCTCAAAGACGGTGAGAGGCCCTATCTCGCGCTTAGTGGGCTTCCCGAAGAAACGCGCTATTGTCCGCGCCTTAGTGGGCGATTCTACGACTAAGAGGGCCGTTTTCATGGGGTCCTTAAGCTCTATGGCCAACTCGCCCGCCATGAGGCGCCTTATGAGTTCCCTATCCCTGTCCACCTCCGCCATTATGGCTTTCAGGTCGGCTTCCTCTAGCGCCCGCCACTCCGCTTCCTCGACATACCACCTCAGCGCCCTCCTCAGGCCGTTGAAGGCCTTCTGGTCGTCCACCACCAACACGGCCAGGCCTTTAGAGATGCCACCGGCGTAGAGGCGCGAGGTACGGCCCGAGGCCTGGAGGTAGCCCACGGGGTCCGGGACCACCAGGTAAGGCTCGCCAGCGCGCTCGTCCAGGCTCAGGTGCGGGCTCTGTTTTACGGCCTCACGCACCTCTGGCCGGGCTAACAGGTCCCTGAGGAAGCGCCAGACCTCCTCGAAGAGCTCCCGAGCGCGTTCCAAGAAGCCGGTGAGCTTCCTGCCCTCAACCAGCGCCTGTACTACTGCTTTTAGCTCATCGCGCCTTAATAGGCCAGATATACGCCTCAGCCGCGCGATATAGGCATCTGCTTTATCGGCCTCCGGCCCGGCCAGTAAGTCCCTGAGGTTGGCGAGCAAGATGACGGCCCTGTGGGGCCTGAACTCCGAGATGGCCAGGCTTATGCGCATCTTCGGGACGCCGGCGAAGACCGCGTACCTTATCCTGGCTGGCAGATCTATGCCGCGCGCCAGGGGGCTCCTGAAGGACGCCACGCCCACCAACACGTCTAGCTCGCCGGACACGTAAGCCTCTATGACCTTCTTGCGGGCCCTCGTGAAGGCCTCGGCCCGCACCCCTCTGGCCTTCAGGAATTCAGCCAGCTCCTCTGCGTATGACGAGCCCTTATCAAGCGGGACGAACACGAGGCCGCCGGTCCCAAGCTCTCCGACGAGCTTGAGCACTTCTTCCTCCACCGGTCCCTCCGGCACCACGAAGACGTTCTCCACGTTCCTCAGCCCTTCAGCGCGCCCGCCTAGCTCAAAGCCGAGGAGCTCGCGGAAGAGCTTGATGCGCTTGGTGCGCTTAGCCCTTATGGTAGCGCCCGAGACGACCAAGATGCCCTTGCCAGATGAGGAACGGACGGTTTCCAACTCGGCCTCCAGGTCGGCCAGCTTCTCCCTCAGCTCGTCCAGCTCGGGCCCTTTCTCCCCGGCCCTGAGGCGCCTGGCCACTTCCGTCCTCAGCCTCAGGACTTCAAGCACTTTCTCCACGGCCTCAGCCGGTATGCCCAAGAGGCGTAGGACCACGTCCACGTTCTTAGAGGAGCGCAGGAAAGCATCTACATCGTCCACGAAGATAAAATCGAACTTCTGGCCTTCTAATAACTCGTGCCTGCGGGAGAGGAAGAAGGAGGTAGTTATCAGGACGTCAAAAGCCCCCTCGCTTATGGCTTTAAGGGCTTCCTCCGCGGCCTTCTTGGTCAGCATGGAGTGGTAGCAGACCACGTGGACCGAGGCACCAGCTCTCTCGGCCAGTGCTCTCGCTCTTTCATGGACCTGCTTGGCTAAGAGGGATGTCGGCACTAGTATGTAGCTCCTCCGCCCCTTGGAGGCCAGGTAGAGGGCCAGGGCTAGACCAAAGGCCGTCTTGCCACTGCCTGTAGGAGCTACTATAGCGAAGCTCTTGTCGGCCAGCGCCCGCCTAGCCCAGGTCCTCTGGGCGCTCCACGGTGGGCAGCCCACCGCTCGCCTGAAGAATTTCTCGAAATCCGCTACTTTAGCATGGAACTCAGCTAGCTCGCCGTAGCGCTTGAGTGTCCCGAGCTCCTTGAGCTTCTCCAGACAATAAGAGATGATTTCCTCCCTCTTGAGACCCCTCAGCTCTTTAGCGAGCTCTTCGTCTGGCACCGGGAGGCATTTCTCACATGGAAGGCCCATCAAGAGCCTGGAGTCGCTTATCCTCCCACCGCAGTTCGGGCACACGCCCTCGAATACGGCCCTCATCATCTATCCACGATTTGGCACTAGAAAAAGCCCCCTATAAGTATGCCGCCCCCTGCTCCATTCTAAAGCGGGGGCGAGCACGCCCTACCGCTATATACGGTCATCGGGAGGGGCGCCGTTGCGCGGCTTACGCCTGCGCCCCCTCTTGGCCCTGCCCCCCTGGCCTTGCTTCCTCAGGCCCCAGGGAGGCCTGAGCCTTACCTCGGAGATATCCCCCTTCACGAGTATATCGGGCACCTCGTATTCCTTCACTATTGTGGTGTTCCCCCTCCTGACCGTTATCTCCATTCTAACCCCTTCGCCAAAGAGGCCCTCGAAGCCAAATGAGAGACCCTCTAGGGGCCTGAACTCTACATTAGCCCAGTCGGCCTTAGAGAGGACCTTCATAAAGGCCAGCAGCTCCTGTTCTGACACGCCTATGAGATTGGCTAGCTCGTATAAGCGGCGTGCTACCTCGTCTAGCTCGCTCCTTACGCGCTTCATGAGGGCTCGGCTAAGGGGCGGGCCGGGGTATAAAAAGCTGCGTCCGGCGGGCGTCAGCAGGTCAGGTGGAAGGCGGCCACCACCCTCCGGCCCTGCCCGGCCAGCTCATTGTAGGTCTTCCATGCCTTACGCGTGCTCTCTATCACGACCTCAAGGCCACGCTTCTCCAGCGCCTCCCTGACCTCACGCGGCACCCTCATGAGGCCTGCGTAGCCCGTGCCTATCACGAGCACCTCCGGCTGGGCTTCTAGGGCTTTCTCTAGGTCCTCTAAGTGGAGCTTATGGCCTTTCTTACGCCACCAGCCGTCTAGGACGCCATCAGGCCTTATTATCACGTCGCTCGTGTACCTACGTCCATCGATGATGATCTCGCCGAAGGAATAAGCCTCGATCTTGGGGACTCGGGCCTTTCCTCCGCCCGACATACGGGCACCACGCCTCCAAGGCGCTAAAGCCACCCGCCTCCTTAACGCTTGCCCTAAGTTATCAGGCTCGGAAATCCGTGAGCCTTGCCTGGCCTAGGCCCGTGAGCACCCACGTATAAGGCCTCTTGCCCCTCCGGGCCACTATACCCTCCTTCTCGAGCGAGGACAGATGCAGCCTGACAGAGGAGCGGCTTAAGCCCGTGAGCTCGGCCAGCTGGGCCACTGTCAAACCTGGATTGCGTTCTAGGGCAGCTAGTATCTTGGTCCTGGCATCTAATCCAGGCCTCACGTTCCTCTTGTGCGTCAGGTAAGCCTTGGGATGGTAAGCCATCCCCAGCCATCTTGGTAAGCCGTCTTTAAAAGAATTTTTAATGGCGTTTGTATGAAGGGAACTCAAGGGTCAGGCAGGCGTCCTCAGAGCCACTCGGCTAGGTCACGTCTCACGGGCGTCCGGGAGGGCATGGGGAAAGCAGGTATGCCTAAGCGGCGCCTTATCTCCTCGGCCAGCACGGCCCCCGAGCCCATACGGTAGTTATCTGTGATGACGAGCTTGGGGCGGCATTCCTCCACGTAGGCCAGGAGGCCCCTGAAATCAGCGTGGTCGCTCAGGCCAACTATGTACTCCCCCTTCCGCACCTCCCTCACGGGCCTGCTGAGCTCCCAGCCGCTGACCGTTATGCGCATGGCTATCCTACGGCCCCTGATACGCCCAGCGCTGGAGAAATGGTAGAAAGCCACGTAGGGCTCGCCGCGCTCCACTAGCTCGCGTGCCTCATCCGACCAGGTGGGCAGGTAATCGCCCAGTATCATGCCGTAGCGCTCGCATACCCTGGCGACCTCGTAGACCTTCTTCGGCAGCACGAATGGTGCCCAGATGCCGCCATCCACCAGGAGCTGCATGACCTCCTGGAGTTTCCCGTGGTAACCGAAGATGTAAACGGGCCCTTCTTGGAGGCCGCGATCCACTAGCTCCACCAAACGGTCCTCCACCTCAGGCTCGAAATCCCTCACCTGGCTGGGGCGTCCGTAGGTGGCCTCTATGACGAGCACGTCGGCTTCAACGACGGGCGTGCCGGGGAACTTGAAATCACCCGTGTAGAGGAGCCTAGTGCCTTCCTCATCCTCGACCAATACCTGCGCGGCCCCTATTATATGCCTGGCTTTGAGGAGTCTCACGACCTCGCCACCGGCATCGAAGGGCTGGCCGTACTTGAGGCCCAGCACGTTAGGGGAGCTCAGGAGATCGCGCCTCCTTAGGACCGCCAGGAGGTCCCGTGTGGCCTCGGTCATCAGGACCCAAGAGCACTCCTTGAGACTCCTAGACAGGCCAGTTGTGTGGTCATTATGGGCATGCGTTACCACCCTCACGGGCCTAGAAGGCTCATGAGCATCACAGGCCACGTTCTTGCCGAGCAGGACGGCTCCTCCCCTAGCTATCCTGGCCTTCCATATCAGCTCCCTCCTCGCCGTATCGCCCAAGGCAGGCCCTCTCCGTGCCCAGCTCACGGCTTAACCGTGGCCTTGAGGGTTTCTAGGCCGAAGACCCTTACCTCGAGGGGACTCTGGAGGACGTAATCTACCTTGCCCCTTATTATCACCACACGGCCCCTTATCTCGGGTCCCCTCCACCTGACTAGCCCTTCCTCGCGTTCTATGAAGCCCAGGGCCTCTAACACGCCTAGTGCGCCATCAAGCTCTGCCCCGCCCAGGCCGGTTAAGCCCGGGAGCTCTTCAGCCGCTAGCTCGCCGCGCTCAGATAGGGCCTCAACGAGCTTCCCATAGGCCTCTCTCGGAGCCATCAGGTCATCACCCCTCTACCCCGCGCCATAAGGCCTTTATCTCCCCCTCGGAGAAGAATATACGCATTTCCCTCTCAGCGCTCTCGGGGCCGTCGGCCGCGTGGATGATATTGGCCGTGATATCGAGCGCGAAATCCCCCCTTATGGTCCCCGGCCCGGCCTCAAGAGGGTCCGTAGCGCCTATCAGGCGCCTCATGGCCTTGATGGCCCTCGGCCCCTCCACCACCATCAGGAGCACGGGGCCAGATGTGACGTGCCTCACTAAGCGCTCGAAGAACTCCTTGCCCCTGTGGACCGCGTAGAGGCGCTCGGCTTCCTCACGCGTCATCCTGTGGAGCCTCATGGCCTTTATCCTCAGGCCCTTCCGCTCTATCCGCGCTATTATCTCGCCCATCAGGCCCCGCTTGACCGCCTCGGGCTTGAGGAACACAAAGGTCCGCTCCACCTCGGCCATGCCCTAGCGCCCGGCATGAGGCCCCGAGAGGGCAGTGTTAAAGCCTTGCTGCTAGCGGCCTCTGACCCTAGCCCGCCCGGCCACCGGTAGCCGCACCGCTATCTTCTTCGTCGGCCGCCGCGCTCCGAGCGGCTTAGGCGTTCCTCAGAGATATCTCTTACCTCAAGCAGGTGGGGGCCGAGGGGCCAGCGGTGGCCGCCGGGGAGGAGATAAGGCTAAGGCCCATAGGGGTTGTGAGATCGCCATATAAGACACGGGCTGAGGCGCCCAGGCAGGGCTGGCACAGACCGGACGTGATATGTGAAGTGGTGATCTTTGAGCCCTACGCGGAGGCCTTGAAGGACGTGGAGGGTTTCTCGCACCTCATAATCATTTATTACTGTCACAAAGCCCAGCCCTGGCAACCGCTTATCACCACGCCCTGGGACACGCGCCTCCACGGCATCTTTGCCACCAGGTCGCCGGACAGGCCCAACCCGCTCGCTGTTTGCGTGGTCGAGCTAGTGGAGAGGCGTGGTAACGTGTTAGCCGTGAGGGGCCTGGACGCGCTGGATGGCTCGCCCGTCCTGGACATTAAGCCCTACCTGCCAAGCGTGGACGCCTTCCCAAGGGCCAGGGCGGGCTGGTTAGAGGGCCGGCTGCCTCCTAGACCAGGAGATATGGCGAAAGAAAATGGGTAAGATGAGAGCGAGCCCGCGCGAATGTTATGCCATTAGCTTCTAGCCTGGAGGAGCTCCTCCAATATCTCCTTGGCCCTGTCCACACGGATAACGCCTTCCTCTAGCATCCTCTGGACCACTAAGTCCACGAGCTCGCCCTTGGCGCCCACGCTCATAGCTATATTGCGGGCGTGGAGCTTCATGTGCCCCCTCTGGATGCCCTCCGTGGCTAGGGCCCTCAGGGCCGCGAGGTTCTGGGCCAAGCCCACGGCTACCATGACCTCGGCCAGCTCGCGGGCCGTCCTGACGCCGAGTATCTTGAGAGCCAAGCGGGCCAGCGGGTGGACGCGCGTGGCCCCGCCTACCACGCCCACGGCCATGGGCATCTCAAGTGTCCCGACCAAATCGCCGTCCTTGTTTTTCTCCCAGGTCGATAGGGGCTTGTAGTGGCCGCCAAGGGCTGCGTAAGCGTGGGCACCTGCCTCCAGCGCCCTATGATCCTGGGCCGTGGCGAGCGCGACCGCTATCACGCCGTTCATAATGCCTTTGTTGTGCGTGGCCGCCCTAAACGGGTCGCCTGCCGCGAAGGCCCAGGCATCTACTATGCCATCTACTACTTCCTCGCCTCCCACGGTCTCCTTATCCACTACTACCCAGGCCCGAGCCAAGCGCCTCACGGCTAGGTTTGAGATAATGCGGAGCAAAACGCGGCCGCCCGTCAGGCGCTCCACGAGTGGGGCCACGGCCTCCGCCATGGTGTTCACTGCGTTAGCGCCCATGGCGTCCTTGCAGTCCACGTAGAGCTCTACAATGAGCATCTTGCCCCGGGGCGTATCTATGATCTTTGCGCCCACGTCTTTTACGCCGCCGCCTAATTTTACGAGTATTGGGTCCTTCTCGTTCGCTTTCTCGGCTATCTCGTCCTTGTGGGCCAGCACCTCCATGCGCGCGTAATAGGGGTCCTGTACCCCCACCACCTGTATCTGGCCTATCATGACGGAGTCCATACAGGTCGCGTGGATACCGCCCTTGGAGCGGCACATCTTGGCCGCGTTGCTAGCCGCCGCCACCACGGAGGGCTCCTCTATGACCATGGGCACTAAGTAGTCGCGTCCGTTGATGAGGAAGTTCGTAGCCACAGCGAATGGGTAAGGCATGACGCCTATCACGTTCTCTATCATGCGGTCAGCGACATCAAAGGGGAGCCCTTTTTCGGGCACCCTGAAGAGCTCGATTTCCTCGTCCGTTAGGCCAGCAAATTCCTGGACGCGCTTGAGGCGCTCCTCCATGCTGAGCTTGTAAAAGCCCGGGATGCGTGAAGAACGCGCGGTTATCATCCTACCACCGGCGAAGTGACTTACGACAGTTGCTTAATTAAACTTACGGCATTTGCCGTTAAAGTGCCGTCAAGGTCGGTGGGGATGCAACAGGCCATGACGGGGAAACGTAAGCCTAACGGGGCCTAGCCCCTCTCCTGCTTGCCGTAGAACTTAGTCCACTTCAACTTCCTGGGGTCGCGCTTTAGCTTCAGGTAGTTCTTACGGCACTTGCTGGAGCAGAACCAGAGCACGCGTCCGTCGTTGCGTACGAACATAAAGCCCGTGCCCGGCGGTATCTCGTGGCCGCAGAAGGAGCACTGCCTCACCCTGGGCAAGCGCTCTCACCTCCATAAAAGGCGGGCACGCCGACCACAGCCCCCTCACTCTATCTTGCGGGCCTCGCGCTCCGTCTCCCTGAGCATGAGTATGTCGCCCAACCTCACCGGCCCCTTGACGTTGCGCGTGAGGATGCGCCCCCGGTCGCGGCCCTCCAAAATGCGCACTCGCACCTGCGTGATCTCGCCTGTCACGCCCGTCCGGCCTAATATCTGGACGACCTCTGCCGGCGTAGGCCTCTCCTCGCTGCTCAAGCCCCACCACCGGCCTTGAGCTGTTTCACGGCCTCTATTATCTGTTCGACCATGTCCTTCGCATCGCCGGGCTCTATGATGCAGGCCGAGGAGGCAGCCACGTTAATGCCGGCTGCCTTGCCCAGCTCGGCCTTGCTGGGCACGTAGATGTAAGGTGTGCCCTTCTCATCGCAGAGCACGGGCAGGTGGGCTACTATCTCGGGTGGGTCAACGTCCTCAGCTATCAGGACCAGCTTAGCCTGGCCTCTCTCGACGGCCTTGGTGGTCTCATTCACGCCCTTCTTGATGGCTTTCTTCCCGGCAGACTCGCGTGCCCTCCTGAGCGCCTCTAAGGCGGCTTCGGCTAACTCGGGAGGGACATCGAACTTCACGTAGAAGGGCTTTTTCTTGCTCATCGCCCTCACCCCTCAGGCTTGCCGAGCATAGGGCTTAGAGGGGGATTTAAGCCTTGAGGTTGCGGGAGGCGCGCCTCCTGAACAAACCTAACTCGTCCAGTAGCACCAAGCCAGCCGATAAGGCTTCTAGGGCCAGGGGGTTCCCCTGAGCCAGGAGCCTCCGCCACTTACCCTCATCAATTATAATGGGCTCCACGCCGGGGTGCGCGGCCAGGCAGCCTTCTAGGAGATCCCAGCGCCTCAGCGGGTTAACCGGTAAGCTGCCCTCGCGGGCCACGATGAGCACGTCCACCCCGCTCCACTCGTTGAAGTCCCCGCGGGCGTAGGAGCCCACTAAGATAACCGTTATCGGGCCTAGCCTCTCTCTGGCGCACTCGGCGAGCGACTTAGCTAACTGGATAGCCCTCTCACGTGCTCTCAAGCGCTCCTCGATAGCTCTTGCCATATCTCACCAGCCCACCGCATTATGGTCTCCGCATATCTAATAGCGTCTTCGGCTTCATGGCGATCAAAGTAATCCTCAGGTATTCCATCCGCCCATGCGTCGGGGCACCGCGTGATAGTGTAGTATTTGTCTAGCCTCAGGGCCGCGCTACTCACGCCCCTGGGCACATCTATCCCGAGCGCCTCGGCGTGCCTTAGGAGCATGTTCAAGGAGTGCCCGATCCTAGGGTAGCCCAGCCCCCACAGGACCGCTTTAACGGCTTTCTCAGCTGCCTGGTGGGCCTTAAAGCAAGCCCAATTGTAAGAGCTAGCCGTTAGGTCATGCCTCGCCGAGGCTAACGTCCTTTTGGCGCTCTCCATCCAGCGCTCGAATTCCGTTCTATCCACGTGCCCTCCCTCTAGCGCTTAGGCCTGTTGCCCGCAATATAAGTGAGCGCTGGTCAACAGCCGCTCGGGCATCGAGCACGTCCATTCGCATATGCGTTAAGCCTAAGCGAAAGCCTTATAGCCCTCCCCCTGTCCTCCTAAGCTCGGGCTGGATGCAGCCCCCGAGCATCTAGGCTCGTGGGGTGAAGGGCGTAGGAGCGTGAGCCTACCCCAGCTCACGCTCACCATGATCGCCACGCAGAGGCCGCGGGTAGCACCCGAGGTGGGTTCCGGAGTAGGCCCAGCACGCCAAGCCGCCTGGTGGATGGCTCGGCTCGGGCGCCGACGAAGGGCGTGGCAGGCTGCGATAAGCCCCGGGTAGCCGCGTGCAGGCGTGGATCCGGGGATCCCTGAATGGGACCTCCTGCCCGGATAGGCCCGAAGGCCCATCCGGGCGCTCCCGGCAGGGAGCGGGAACCCCCCGAAAGGAAGCATCCAAGTAGGGGGAGGAAAAGAAACCAAAAATGGGATTCCCCGAGTAGCGGCGAGCGAAAGGGGAGGAGCCCAAACCAAACCCCTGGGGGAAACCCCCGGGGGGATGTGGGGTTAAGGGGTCCCGGCCAGGGTGGCTCGCGCCGCCCAGGAGCCCTCCTGGGCGAAGCCGAAGTGGCCTGGAAAGGCCCGCCAGAGAGGGTGATAGCCCCGTAGGCGTAAGCCCGGTGGGCTCCGGCCGGGACCAGAGTACCGCACCTTGGATCTGGTGCGGGAAGTTGGGGGGCACCAACCTCCAAGGCTAAATACGTCCCGAGACCGATAGCGCACCAGTACGGTGACGGAAAGCTGAAAAGTACCCCGGAAATAGGGGCCTCCTGGGGACGAGAGTTCACCATAACACGCCTTGATCTATCTCAAGCATCTTAAACGTCATACGCTTACGCCATCATTATCTAACATAGCTCTAGGCTGTCACACACGCTCTCATGACCACCTTGGGGTGGTCAGACCTTGCTAATGGGCTATCTGATCTTATGACCTCCTATCTGACCTCAGACCCTAAGAGCTCAAGCGTTCCTCGCTCCGCAGAGGGGCGTGTGAGCGCGCTTGTGTGGTCGTTCGCGCTCTGGGGGATGCCTGTGAGGATCCCCTTCTTGATCCCCGCGGAGGAGCGAGCCCTGGAGACTTGACAACTCCAGGGGGCCCCTACCGGAAGGGGGGTGAAAAGAGCCTGAAACCAGGCGGCGACAAGCGTGTGGGGCCCGGAAGGATACCCCTCCCGAAGGAACTCCCGGCGACGGGGTAGTACGAGGGAGGGGTATCCTTCCGGGC
>Ga0190367_1001163_pt1 | contig 15942 bp, 18 predicted proteins | sample 4872181011_MG_FD_171838 | JGI IMG/M metagenome (GOLD analysis project Ga0190367, IMG submission 171838) | Hydrothermal vent microbial mat bacterial communities from Southern Trench, Guaymas Basin, Mexico - 4872-18-10-11_MG | ecosystem: Environmental > Aquatic > Marine > Hydrothermal vents >...
TCTATAGGTTACTGCAAGATTTGTGGGAGATACTTATGTGAAGACTGTTTGATTCAAATTTCGCCAGTAGAATATGTGTGTAAGGATTGTTTTAATAATATAGTGAGACAGAAGTAGATGAAATAGTTATTATTGTTGTTTCTTTATCTTTTCTAAAAACTCTTTAAGCTTTTTCACATTCCATTCATGTTTTGATCTTCTTCTCTTATCAACGTATAATCCTAGTTTCATTGCTGTTTCTGGATCTAACCCTACTTCCTTTAACTCAGGTATACTAAACCCTCTACCCTCTCTTAGTGGTCTCTCTAATCCACCATCCTTTATTAATCTTGGTGGTTTTACAAGTGCCTTTAGGGGCTTCATGTTTTTGCTCATTATGTCAACCCCTCTATGTCATATATACTTGGTGTTTATAAAATTTCATGGAATTCTTAGTCTAAAATCCTCCTTTACAACATTGAACACTATGCTTGTGTTTGTCCTCTGAATGTGCGGATGTAATAATATACTCTTTATGAACTTATTTAGTTCGCTTATATTATGGAATTTTGCTACTATTGCTACATCAAACTCTCCTGTAATGTCATATACTGAGCATACATTGGGATGTTTAGCTATCTCTTTCTCTACGTCTATAAGGTGTTTTCCATCAACTTTTGCTAGTATTACTGCTGTTACATCATAACCTAGTTTACTATAATCTACGATTGTTGTAAAGCCCCTTATTACACCTAATTTAATAAGTTTCTCAACTCTATTATGAATTGTACTTACTGAGACTCCTAGCTTGTTAGCTAAAGAGCGGTAGCTCACTCTTGCATTGTTTATTAGCTCAGATAATATTTCAATGTCAATGTTATCAATCTTAACTTCATGCCTCAAGATAGATCACACTAAGCATAACTTATACCACGTTTTTATATAAAGTTTAAAAGTAAACGTTACATCAATAATTGATTAGGAGGGAGTTACCTGTAAAATGAAGACTGGTATTAGGAGGTTAGTATTAGACGTTCTTAAACCGTTAAGAGAGCCTTCAATAGTAGATATGGCTAAAGCGCTAGCTGAACTCAAAGGAGTCTCAGGAGTCAATATTACAGTAAGTGATGTAGACGTTGAAACCATGGGTCTAATAATAACTATTGAAGGCGACAATATAGACTTTGAGAAGGTAAAAACAACAATTAGTGAAATGGGTGCAGTTATTCATAGCGTAGACCAAGTCATTGTAGGTAATAAGGTTGTTGAAACTGTATATACACCAACAACGCGCCAATAGTAGGAGAGTGAGTAAAAATAGTAATATGCAGCATATGTCAAAAACGAGATGCCGAAGTTTACATTAAACATTTAGGACTAAGAGTTTGTAAAAAATGTTTTCTAGTCAGCATTAGAGAAAGAGTAGCTAATGAGATAAGAAGATACGATATGATAAGACCCGGAGATATAATAGCTATGGGGATTTCTGGAGGTAAGGATAGTTTCGTACTACTTGATCTCATGCCCGAAATCCATGACCCTAACAAATTAATAGCAATAACAATCATCGAAGGCGTTACAGGATATAATAGAGTTGAAGAAGTGGAACAAGTTAGGAACCTTGCCAAGTTAAAGGGAGTCGAACATATTGTTACATCATTCAAGGAGGAGGTAGGGTATTCTCTTGAAGAATTGGTAAGTAAGGCCATGAAAATACACGTTGATGAAAGCCCCTGTACCTTTTGTGGCGTTATCAGAAGGAGGATATTAAACATTGTTGCAAGGAGACTCGGTGCGACAAAGACCGCTACAGCTCATAACCTAGATGATGAAACACAGACTTTACTATTAAATCTAATTAAAGGTGATTGGGATAAACTTGTAAGAAATCATCCAAAATCACCAAAACTTCATGAAAAATTCATTTTTAAAATAAAGCCTCTAAGAAAAATCTATGAATGGGAGACCGCTCTCTATGCATATTATAAGAGGTTTCAGTTTCAGGAAGTCGAATGCCCTTACATTAGATTTAGACCTACATTAAGAGCTAAAATAAGAGACTACACATACTTACTTGAAGCTGCCGAACCAGGTATTTTACTTAGACTATTAGAGTACTACGATAAGATTATTGAAGAGAAATTGTTAAAGAGAATATATGATCAAAAAATAACCTTACCTACATGTATATACTGCGGAGAACCCACAGCTTTCGGCAGGAATATATGTAAAACATGTGAACTATTACAGAAAATAGGTGTTAAGTAAAATAAAGACGGAATACATAATAAAGGATAACATATGAAAATATTTTACCTTATTTTAGCTCCAGGTTCTGGTTCATCATCAACAGTTAACAGGTATGGCCTTTGATCTTTTCCTTCAGCAGCTAGTAACATACCCTGACTGATATACCCTCTTATCTTCTTTGGTTTAAGATTTGCTACAACTATTATCCTACGTCCTATGAGGTCTTCCGGTTTATAGTATTTACTTATTCCTGTTATTATTTGTCTTTCACCTAACTCTCCTAGATCAACCAGTAATTTAATCAATTTAGTGCCAGTAATGGACTCAGCATGCTTTACAAGGCCCACTCTTAGATCTATTTTCATGAATTCTTCAATACTTATTTCATTACCCTCCAAAACTACATTACCTCCATTACCAAGTTAAGTAGGCTATTAATCATTATCCTTACTAAAGGTATTTTAATTTATCCTTTACAGAGTATTAGAGTGGTGTTTACAAGTATATGTGCTCAAATGAGATATCAGTTGATGAAACAGTGTGGCTTGCAAGAAAAAGGGAGTTCCTTAAGAGAATAGAAAGAGATTTACGAATAGGATATTTCGATAAAGAAGTTCTCGACCTAGTATTGTTGATTAATGATTTTGATTTTGCCTACACTACTAGTTCTTGTAGCGGAAGGATAGTAGTATATGAGGGTTCAGCCCCATGGTTCACAGGGGACATAAGAATTCTATATAAAACCCATAATGAGATAGAATTGGAAGTCATCAAGCAGGTAATTGAGAACACAAATAATGTGTGGTTAAGCTTACAGCCTCCTATACTTCATATAAACTTTAAGAGACTAGACCTCGCCATAAAAGTGCTTCATGATGCTAGAAATATAGGTTTCAAACATAGTGGTATAATAAGTGCTACATCCAGGGGGATCATACTTCAATTAAGATCAACTGAGCATCTAGATATACCATTAAAGATTAATGGAATGATTGTCTATAGCAATGAGGTATTAGAGAAATTAATATCCATGATTAATGATATCCTTATTAGAAGCAAGTACAAGCTTAAACTGTTAGAGGAGTATTTTAGGAAACTTAAAGAGAGTTCACATGTATAATGTTTTTAAAAGTTTAAATAACAACACACTCTTTCTAATACTAGTAATGTAATGATATCGAGAATGAGGTGTAATAGGTATGGTCATATTAGAGAAGATTAAGCCCGCTAGTACAGGACAAGAGGAGCTAATTAACGCACTTAAAAGTAAAGACTATGATATAGTTGGCGTTTTCGGACCCACAGGTACTGGTAAGAGCTTGTTATCAGTAGCCTACGGTATTGATGCCGTTCTCGCAGGTGATTACAAGAGATTCATAATATGTAGGCCTGTAGTTGATGTTGTGACAGGTAAGGAAATAACATCTGCCGATATTGGTGATTTCTACTATAAGCTTGCATCAGCTTATTTGAGAGACATTCTCTCAGGATTTATTGAGTGGAATAAAGTTGAGGAATTAATTAACAAGGGTAAAGTTGCTATAGCCGATAGTCATTACTTACGTGGTAGAACATTCGATGATACCGTGATATTTCTAGATGACGCTCAAAGCCTTCCACCTGAAATTTCACTAGAAGCCTTAATGAGAATAGGCAATAATAGTAAATTCATCATTGCTGGTGATCCAGTATTCCAAAAGGATCCCAAGGTAGAAAAGGATGGAGCAACTATACTAAGGGAAGTGTTATTGGGTGAGGAAAAGGCCAAAGTTATAGACCTAGGAATCAAGGATATTGTAAGACCTGGAGCTCGCAGAGGAATAAAGTTACTATTAGAAGCTAGAATGAGAAAACGTGCACTAAATGAGACAGAGAGTACAATACTTGACAGTATTAGAATACATGCACCAGATGCCGATGTAGTAACTGTTATTGAATTCATTAATGAAAAGAAGAAGTTTGAAATCGAATCAGAGCATACGCCTGACGCATTAATTATTGCTAAGGAGGGCCATCTAGGTAGAGTTGTTGGTAGAGGTGGCGAAAGAATAAACAAGGTTGAAGAGGACGTACAGCTTAAGCTCAGAGCTATAGAGCTAACATTAGACTTTAAAGAGATCATTAGAGCTATACATCCAGTATCATGGATACACAAACATGTGGTCGAAGCCGACTTCGCAGGACCATTAATAGCATTCAAAGTCAGAAGTAATGAGTTTGGACCATTCGTTGGACAGAAGGGATTCTATGTCAAATTCATTGATGCAGTATTAAGGAAACTTATTGGCGTAGGTGCTAGAGCTGTAGAAGCAGAAGTTGAAGAAAGACCCGTCACCAGAAGAAGGAGAAGAAGATAACATTAGGCTGTCTTACTATTTTAATACTTTTAATACTTCAAAATCTAATACGACTTGATATTTTCGTGGCCCTACAGTTCTAACTATACGAGCATTTAGAAGAGTCGCCTTAACATTTAGTTTAGAGAATTCTTTCATATACTCCTCATTAGCTTTGTTTATGGCTTCTTCCTTATTCATAGCTTTTACAAATTCATAGACGTGTATTATACCTCTTCCCCTTAATGATTTAACTGCATACATTAAGTATTTGAGTGCTAGCTCCGGTAATGGCATTAATACTCTGTCGGCAATGTTGAGAAGTCTTTCCTCAATAACCTTAGCAGCATCGCCTAAAAGAGGTATGACTACGTCCTCCACTTTATTTAATTTCACGTTCTCAACCATATAATGATATGCATATGGGTTAATATCTATGGAGTAAACTTTCCTAGGTTTAGCATGTTTTGCTATTATTATGGAGAAGAGACCGACTCCTGCAAACATGTTTACTATTACTTCTCCCTCTTTAATCTGTCTTGCTATTCTGATATGTTCATAGCCTAAAGCTGGTGATATGTAAACCTTTGTAATATCAATCTTAAATAAGCAACCATGCTCTTTGTATATTGTTTCACTTCTCTTCTCGCCAGCTAGATGTATAAACTCTCTTAGCCTATATTCACCGGTGATTGGTGTCACAGCACACCAGACAGACTTAACATATGGCAATTCTTGGATTATTCTCTCAGCTAATGGTTTCATATCTTCAAGTGTAAGGTTGAATGGCTTCCTGATTATAGCTACATCTCCTAATATCTCAAGCCTTCTCCAAATGTACTTTCCTTTTTCTCCTAAAACCTCAATAGCTATTTTCTCTAAGAGTTTACCCTTGACCATAGAATACAGTCACCATGATAAACTATCATTATTCCACAATGACACTTTTATTTCATTATAGAAATATAGGAAAACTATATTTAATCATATAGCTAGCGTTTATTAGGTGTAGAATTGAGGTAATGGTGTTGAGGAAAGTTTATGTTGCATGGAATAGTAAAGGGAAGCATGGCCTATTATTCTCATTTAGAGGTGAGTCCCTTACCATAGCAGCATACAATCTTACTATAACCTTAAACTCCCGAGGGGTAGACGTAGTAGCAAGTATTAAGGATACCAAAGTGTATGAAATAGGTAAGAGAAAGTATGTGTACATCATTTTTAAAGAAAAGATTCAACCGCTGCCTACAGGTAAAAGTGATATTATTGACAAAGCTTTTACTTCGGGATTCGAGATAATTGTAACACATATAAATGACAATAACTATATTACTGTAGTTACACCTGGCAGCTGGTTATATAATTACATAATTTTAACTAATGATACTTTAATGCTTGAATTATCCAAAAAGAGAGATGTATATTTTGAGAGATTAGAGGATGAGGTAGTGGTTCATATAGTTTAATGTTATGACTAATGTTGTTTTATACTTCCTCAATTAGTTGACTCAGTTCCTCAGAGCTCTTCTCTATCTCTTCATCTGTAAATACTAGTTGCTGACCACCATCTACTATGATTTCCCCATTAGCTATTAATGTCTCCAGACTTAGCATACCATAAACTAAGAGCTCATATATATTTGTTGAAGAGTATACTAAAGCCTCTTTAGGATCAGCACGGAATATTGCGATATCTGCCTTGTATCCTTTCTCTATTATACCCCTGTTGCCTACATTAAGTATAGTTTTAGGTGCTATTGTAATGCTTTTTAGTAGTTCATATGCGTCTAAACTTCTTGATGACCCATAAAGTACGTTGTGTATGGTTAAGGTTTCTCTTATTAAGTTAAACACATTATAGCTAGGACCTTTATCCAAGCCTAAAGTGTACTTTACTTTACTGTTCACTATATCCATTACTGGGGGGATACCTTCGTTCAATGATAAGCTTGATTCAGGACATAATATTATACTTGAATTAGATTTAGCTAACAGTTTTATCTCTCTTAATGTTACCCATGTACAGTGGGTTAACATGGTGTTTTGTGTAAGTAAACCTTTTGAATCTAAGTACTCTACTGGCCGTTTTTGATATTTTTGTTTATACTGTGAAATCTCCTCTTTAACTTTAGCAACCTCTAAAATAAGACCTATTTCTAAAGGCTTATTTCCCAAGGACTCTGATAAAGCATTTACTACATAATCGTCTAGTAGTAAAGTTTGTGCAAGGGCTATTGCTAACTTAATTCTATCTTCAGTTTCTTTCTTAACATCCTCGTTTATATTAGAGATTTCCTTTATCTCATTTTCAACATTGTTTTTACTTAGTGTTTTAGCCAATATAATGTTTAATCCTGTTTTTCTAAGCTTGCTTAGATCAAATTGTAATGACCTTATTGACCCGCAGACCGACGCTACGCCTTGATTTATTAGATTATACAATACTAATTTTAGTGCATACTCAGAGTATTCATGTTTGTATCGATTAAGGTATTTCAACTCTACCTCTTCATACCATTCATGTGGGTTTTTTGAAAAGCACTTGAATCTAATAGGATAGAAATCTATGTTAACGTATGCTGCTGTTAATGCTGGTATAATTATTCTACCTTTTGCATTAATTACCAGTTCTGCCATTTTGTATTCTTCAGGCATGTCCTCATATTTACCGTAATCTACTATCTTATCGTCTTCTATGTAAACGTAAGCATTGAATAATATGTCATCTACTTTCTTCATGGTAACAAGTATACCATTATATATGAGTATTGAAGTCATGTATGTACTACCCTATTTTAATCTGATAGTATAGTTTGAGAAAAATGAGAGTAATCAACCTATGTGTAAATAATTTATTCAGTTCATCATTCAACATGCGAGTGGTTATTTTAGCTAGACTCTAATATTTCCTTTATCTTTAACAATTTCTCTTCTAGCTTCCTCTTCTCTTGCTCTAATATTGAAGCCTTATTCTGTAGCTCTTCATATTTCTTCTTTAACTCCTCATTCTCTTTCTTTACTTTTTCAAGCTCCTCCTTAAGCTTCTTTTCTCTCTCGGTTTCAACTGGTGCCACTCTTGTTACTATTTCTGGTAGCTCTATTTTGACTCCCTCTCTCAGGAACCTCTCATAAGTCTCTCTAACTAGTTTTCCTGCTTTTGTTTTACCTGTTAAGTGGTTTCTTATTGTTACTTCGCTTCTACCTAGCTCATCAGCTATTTGTGGTACTGTGTAGCCTGCTTTTTCTCTTGCTAATGCTGCAGCTGCTACTGCAAGACTGTCAACCCATGTTAGTCTTTCTTCTGCTTTCTGTATTTCCTCAAGGACGTCTGGTCTAAAGAGTGTTGCTATGAGAAGTGCTGCCTCTAGTCTATGAATATCCTGCTTTCCTGTTGGTCTTAAGGGTACTTCTTCGAAGGCCATACATTTCCACCATTACTACTTTGTTCTGTTAAGAATATAAATATTCTCATTTTCATGTATTATTTTAGAAGATTAACTGTGGTGAATTTCTATTGGTTAAACTTACTTTGATAATGAGTAAGGTTGTCAAGTTACATGAGTATTTAGCTGACATTATTTTACCTATTGGCGGCTTGGGTGATTTTAAAGTCGCACTTAAATGCAATGAAGATGTGTCTGGAGGTAGGGTATTCGAACTAACAATCATACGTGATAAGTATGATGAAGTTAAACCCTATACATACACGTACGTTAAGGGCTTCATTACGTATGCTACATTAAAAGGGCAAAGGGAGTTCTTTGAAAAATTAAAAAGTATAGTGAATGTAGATAAATATTATGTTAGTCCTTGGGATGTGACTGACGTGTACATTGATGAAGTAGATTTATCACCATTAACAAAAAGTGAAAATGAATTAGCTAATATTATTAGGAAAGAATATTCACATTTACGTTCAGGTCGTGGTTGGCTTAATTATATTAAAAAGTACCCCTCCTGTAATCTTACTGAGAAATTAAGAAACCTTTCTATCGAGTTAACTGTAACTTTTGATTGACCTTACTATAACCTTGTCCTTTAGCTTATTATATGCTCTTTTAAGTTTTTCAAAAACCTCAAGCTCATAGGGTGATTCCTTTCTTGCTCCAGTCCTAGATACCTTTATTCCTGCTGCTACACTTGCAAAGAGCCCTGCCTCAATTATATCTCTACCTTTCACAAGTGATGTTATAAATGCTGCAGCATAAACATCTCCTGCTCCAGTTGTATCTATGATTCTCTCCGGCTTATAGACTGGGATGTGAATTATATTGTCTTTAGTTAGGATTATTGATCCTTCCCCTCCCATCTTTAAGGCGATAACTTTTACTCCAAAGTTTAGGATTTTTAATGCACCTTCTACGTTATGAGACCCCGTCAGGTAGAACAACTCTCTTCTATTTAGAAATAGTATCGATGTTTTCTCAAGTATTTCCTTTAAAGTCTGTAAGCCTTGTTTTGCAGCAATAGATCCAGGATCGTATGAGATTAGTGTTTGTACTTTTGATGCCTTAAGTGCCAGGTTATATGCTATTTGCGGTCTTACACTTGCAATATGTAATATACTCGCTGATGCAATATACTCGTTATCAACTTTTGCAGGATCGAATTCAAGGTTAGCCCCTCTAAATGCTATCATTCTTCTAGATCCATCATGTTCAACAATTATTAAAACCATACCTGTAGGCTTAGATTTGCTTAATTGAATTCTTGATGTATCTACATGTTCTTCTTTGAACTCTTTTAGTAACCCTTTACCATATTCATCATTACCTATACATCCTATGAAACCTACTTTACATCCTAAACGAGATGCAGCAATAGCAAAGTTTGATGCGGCGCCACCACCCGATATTAGCATGGAGTCTGCTTCTACTGCTTCATCAGGTCCTGGAGTCCTACTTACATAAAGTGTTATGTCAATATTAGCATTCCCGGCGGCTATAATATCCAACGCTCTTGAACATTTAAAACCTAGGTCTGCTTTTATATAGTTCATGGAGGCTTAACCCTTATACACTTTTAGACTAGATGATGAGTCTTTCCCCTCACCCGAGACAAGATGAGGAAAATGGCCGCCACTGAATAATAACTATCATGCTTAAGTTTTAATTGCTTTCTCTCAGATTTCTAGTAAAATGAGGTATTAAGTTAGGTGAAGGCTTCTGGAAAAATAGTTTCAAAGTAATTATAAATGCGTTGCTTACTTGAGTACTTCTGGTCTCTTTAAGCTAGTTCTAACTTTTCTTAATGTTTCGTTTATCCTTTTAGTAAAGTCCGGTGGTAGCTTTCTGAATACTGGTTTTGGTTTATTTATTTTGTGTCCTGGTGGTATATCGAATTCACCTATGTTGCTCCATTTCTGCTCATGTACGCTTCCTGGTAAGTTTAGTAACTTCCATATTCTCTCTGCTGAGAATGGTATGAACGGTTCTAGTAGTATTGCTAGTGACTTTATACTATTCACTCCAGCCCACATTGTTGTTGCTGCATCTTCTGGTTTAGTCTTTATTGTATCCCATGGTGCTTTGTTGTTTAGGTAAGCGTTACCTTCCCTCGCAACATTAATTACCTCATTTAATGCTAGTTTTAATCTATTGTTATCCATGAACTTGGCTGCGTTTTCTCTTGCTTCTACTATTTTCTCTTTGAACTCTAAGTCAGCTTTGGTAAGTTCTCCTGGTTTAGGAACGGTCCCATTATAGTTTTTGTATGTGAATGATAGTACTCTATGTATGAAGTTTCCTATTACATCATTTAGTTCGCTATTAACTATTTTGTAGAATTCCTTCCATGTAAAGTTTGAGTCCCTCACTTCTGGCCTCATGTATATTAATGCAAATCTCCAGTAGTCTGGTTCCATTAGTTCGAGTGCCTCATCAATCCAAACACCTATTCCTCTGCTTTTACTAAACTTCTCCCCCTCAAATGTTAAGTACTCTGTTGCTGCTACTTGCCATGGTAGAGTATAGTCCTCTCCTGTTGCTATTAACATTGCTGGCAGTATTATCGCGTGAAACGGTATATTGTCTTTACCTATGAAGTATATTGTTTTAGTGTCCTTATCCAGCCAATATTCCTTCCATAGATCTGGTTTTCCTATTTTTTCTCCATACTCTTTTGTTGCTGAGAGATATCCTAAGAGTGCATCAAACCATACGTATATTGTTTTATCTTCTGCTCCTGGGAATGGTGCTGGTATACCCCACTTGTTATCTCTCGTTATTGCTCTTGGCTTCAATCCCTCCTTTATCCAGTTTAGGCAAAAAGCTTTAACATTGTCTGGGAAGTGTGGATGTTCTTCTATAAACTTCTTTAAGACTTCAGTTAGTTTCGGAAGATCGAAATACCAGTGTTTGGTTTTCCTTATTTCAGGTTTACTACCACAGAATACACATTGGGGGTCTATTAGTTGTGTGGGCTCTAGTAGTCTACCACATTTTTCACACTGGTCTCCTTTGGCATGAGGATAACCACAGTATGGACATTTACCAATTATGAATCTATCTGGAAGATATATCTTGTCTTTAGGGCAATAGGGCATCTCTATTTCTTGGGTGAATATGTATCCATTATTATAGATTTTCATGAGAAATTCTCTTACAAACTCTATATGTGTTGGTGTTTCTGTTCTTGTGTAGTTGGAGAATGATATCCCAATTTTCTCAAACAGACTTTTCACGTATTCGTGCATTTCGTCTGTTAGCTTTTTAGGTTCTATTCCTCTTTTACGGGCCTCAACCTCTATAGGTGTGCCATGCTCATCTGAACCACTAACGAATACTACTTTCTCTCCTCTTAACCTTAAGTATCTGGCATAAACATCAGCTGATAATACTGAGCCTATAAGTGTACCTAAGTGCGGTACTGCATTAACATAAGGCCATGCTGAACAGACCACCCACTTTCCCACTTAATACCCCCTTCTCACACTTTCCTAGTTCCCTTTAATCTCTATTACTCTAAAAGTTAAACTTTACTATGAATCACCATTATTAATAAAAAGTTATATTATGTTAGGCTTATAGTATGTTTGGTGGTAGGTATGTCAAGAAGAAGGAGAAGCATATGGGATATATTTGATGACATGTTTAGAGAGTTTGACGAGTTGCTAAGGGAATTTGAGGAGGAGTTTCATAGAAGATTCGAAACAGCATTTGCTGAGAGAGCATGGAAGGAAGGACCCTACATTTATGGATTCAGTATCACTATTGGCCCTGATGGTAGACCTATAATAAGAGAGTTCGGTAATGTTAGGAGAGTTGGTCCTGGTGGTAGACCTAAGATTACTGAGGAATGGGAGCCCCTAATCGACGTCTTAGAAGATGATGAGTATGTAACTGTTGTAGCAGAAATGCCTGGAGTAAATAAGGAGAACATCAAAATTAAAGTTAAAGATAACACTTTAGTAATATCTGCTCAAGGTCCAAATAGGAAGTATTATAAAGAGGTTCCATTACCTGCTAAAGTTAAAGTTGAAACAGCAAAAGCTAGCTATAGAAATGGAGTATTAGAGGTTAAGCTTGAGAAACTTGAGAAAGGTAAAAAGGAAGAAGGGTTCGAGATCAAAGTTGAGTAAAACAATTTAAAACCCTATTTTTATCCACCTTAAATAATGAGTGAGCGTGTTGCCTGAGAAAATAATAATCATTGATCTTCTTAAGTACCCATTTCTAGTTGATTTTAACGAGTATTTAAGGAAAAGATATGGTGAAGGTGTCACTCTTAACGAAGTAATTCAATTAGTAGCTATTGAAGATACTATAGTGAAGAGGGCAAAGGAGAGAATATTCTGTGCACTTAAGGGCAATATAGTGAGAGATGCTGGAGGTAGATTAACGGTAGATGATGAGATACTAGCATATAACCTTAGCTTGATAATATTATCTTATGTTGGTGATAGATGGCTTAATAAGAGATATGCAATTATGGAATCCAAGAGAGTATACAAACACCTACTGAATGAAGATAGCGGTGTATTAGAGTATATTTCAAAGTTTCTTAACGTAAGATTAGTCTATGTTGGTAGTGAGGGGGTAAAAATACCTGTTAATGAAGTTAAAGGTAAAGTAGTCTATGAGGTTTTGCCATACAAAATTGATGTTACGGACTATCTTAAAGTTTTAAGGTTGCTAACCGATCCTTCATGGAAGCTTGTTAACCAAATAGTCCATGAAGGTAAGGTATATTTATCTCATAGGAGGGCAGCACGGCTATTATCAGAGATATTGGGGTATAGGATATATGAGAGCATTGGAGTCCTTGAGTCCGCCCCCCCAGAGCCACTTGATAAAATAGTTAATGATGTGAAGAAGGCTCTCGAAGAATATGTTCAGAAATATACTGAGTACACTATTACAGAGGAAACTAAACGTCCTCTGGAGCATCTCGAAATTCCGTCAAAAGTGTACTTCGAGGCATTTCCACCATGTATAGCTAAACTGTATAATGATGCCGTTAATGGCACTGACATGTCCCATCATGCACGATTCGCTCTAGCAACATTTCTTTTAAGGATAGGTATGAGTGTAGATGAAGTAGTTAGTTTATTTAGTAAAGCACCAGACTTTAAGGAGAGTATAGCAAGATATCAAGTAGAACATTTAGCTGGTTTGAGAGGCTCACGTAAAAAGTATTTACCCTTTAACTGTAACACTATGCGTACATTAGGCTTATGTATTGGCACCTGTAATGTTAAGAATCCACTTGTGTACTATATGAGAGCTGTAAGGAAGCATCTTAAGTCAGTAAAGACTAAAAAGCAGTAAGTGTTTTTCATTTAATTATGAATGATATCTTCTCATATCCTTTGATTTTGTCACCCTTTCTGCTCCATAAATACACTATCCTGTTGTCTATTACATCGTAGTCGCTTGAAGACACTACTTCGATAACCTCTGATCTTGGAGGGAAAACCCAGTATACTTCATAATCGTACTCAGCTATAGTGTCTTCATAGTAGTTTTCATAAGTGTTTAATCCTTTCGTAAGTTTACCTTTAAATTGTATAATAAATGTTATGTACGGATTATCTTCAAAACCATTATGCTCTATATTTACTAGTTGCACTTTGGGGTATACTCTTTCTTTATTTATGAATACCTTTTCCTCATCTAGCGCTTGTTGCATGTTATTTTGAAGTCTTAATATTTCTTTTTGATAGTCTTGTGGTTTATGGTATAATTGTGAATAGTAGCCTTTAGTATCATAATAATCGAATCTAACTATTTGTGTCACAAGACCATTCCTTGAAACTATAAAGAATCCTTGAGCATGAATCGGTATGATATCATCCCCCTTTTTCATGCCTCTATCCCCCATTTACTTATTAACCACTTTGTATGGGCATAATTTAGCGTATGTACAGTATTTGCATTCCCAACTCCATCGAGGGTGTATGGTGTTTTTAACTGTTTCCATAAGGAGTCTTGTTATATCGATTTCCTTTTTACTTATTTGATATTCTGATATTCTTTCAGGTGTTATGTATATTAATATTCCCTTCTCTTTATTTAGTAGGTTTAGGTATAATTGTAGTTGGAGTATATGGTGTTCTAAGGGTATATTTATGTCACTTCTTGTACTCTTTATCTCCACTATTTCTGTTTCACTTATGGCATCTACCCTTCCCTTAACTATGTACTCTTCCCCCTCTATGTTGAATATTTTCTCAAACTCAACTTCTATGTCATATCCCTCTTCTTTTAACACACTTTCTAATCCTAAATGGATTAAGTTTCCTAAGATGAATATTGGCTCAAAATGAAACACTAGCTCAGGATAAATCATTCTATAATGCCTTTTCTGTGGACAACTGACTAAGTCAGTCACATAGACTATTCTAGGATTAGTCATATCCTTTAGTCTATCCTTGTACTCATTATATTCTCTAAGGTATAATATTTTTGTAAGCGTATCAGACGCCTTGTACTCACTCACATATGACAGTTTAACCACCTTCTGAAATTAAGAATTTACTGTATTTAAAAAGTGAAGTGGTATGCCTCTTAATTAGTTTAATTCAGATACGGCCACATTCTTCATCCCTTTTAGTCCGGTAAGCCCACCTATCATCATATACGCTTACTTCCTTTATTACAATTGTATGTTGTTTACTATAAACTTTTAAACAAATAATCATTAAGGCTTTACATAATACGTTGTCTCCCTTCTTACTGAAAAGAGTGGATAAAGAATATGAGGCCTAGGGGTGGAGCCGCCCACGTTCATCGGTACCCGTACGGGGTCTCCTTCACGTGGGCTCTCCATATTCTACTTTATTGTTATTTGCATATTTTAAGTTTAGCTTATATTACTGCTTTTTCATCTATCCTTATCCATAATGGTCTAGGATCACCATAGAGTCTTAATAGTGCTTCTCCTGTCTTGAGCCACGTCATTTTCTCCTTCTCTATTTCATTTAAGTTCATATATTTTGCAACTTTATCTATGTAGTCTTTTGAATGTGAGCCAAAGGCGAATATGGCTCCTGCATTGTCTAATATTTCGCTAGGTATATCGCTGAAGTCTTGTGTTATAACTATCGCTATAATGCCATAACCTCTTCCCTCTTTAAAGAATCTTAATAATGCCTGTCTTCCTTTAGGTTTTCTTAGTATCCTCCAAGCCTCATCTAATGTTACCACTAGTAACTTATGTTCCCTTCTGTACGTCATATAGTTTAGCAGTATCTGGAGAACAGTTATCACATATAGATCTCTATACTCGTCAGGTATTGTTGAGAGATCAAATATTACTGGAGTATTGGTTAAACTTGCTATAGATATGCTTATTGTTTGAGTACTGAATACTCTATCATAAATTGTATTTAGTTTTGTTATTAATGACTGTAAGGCAGCTCTTTCATCTATATGTAGGCTGCTTGATTTACATTTGTTCCTAAGATACTCTATGAGGTCACTAAGGTTAGGATTCTCTTTCATCGAGTAGACGTTAAGTAATGAGTCTAGAAGCGCATATTCTTCTGTTGGTGTAAGCTTCTTTACTATTGATAATGCCTCTACTATTTGATTAGCTCGTACTCTCGGCGTTGTATACATGTAGTCAAGTAGGTTTATCTGATTCTTATCAGCTCTAATTATAAGAACATTCTCCATATTCACTCTGTCCTTATATTCACCTCGATAGTCTATTATCCAACATGGCATATTGTACTCGTTTACAAGCTTAGATACCAGTATTGATGCTAATGTCGTCTTGCCTCTACCTGTAGGTCCTAGGATTAATATATGTCTTATCATGTGTTCTTTAATATTTATGAGTACTGGCGTTTCGGTAGTTAAATCCCTTCCTAAATAAATTCCATCCTCTATATCTATTCTTGGACGTTTAGTGTAGCTTAATGGAGTGAATGGTG
>Ga0190367_1001164_pt1 | contig 15941 bp, 29 predicted proteins | sample 4872181011_MG_FD_171838 | JGI IMG/M metagenome (GOLD analysis project Ga0190367, IMG submission 171838) | Hydrothermal vent microbial mat bacterial communities from Southern Trench, Guaymas Basin, Mexico - 4872-18-10-11_MG | ecosystem: Environmental > Aquatic > Marine > Hydrothermal vents >...
GCCACTTCCTGGATAGTAGACGCAGTTCTGGCATGTGTAGGGGTTCTTGCCTCGTAGCTCGAACAACTCACAGCTACCCCAGTCGTGGACGACGACGCCGTGCTTTCTACACAGTCCTGCGTCCTCTATCAAACCTTCAATCTCTACCTCCTCCAGCATGAGCGGTGTGCTCCGCTTCGAAGGACAGCCGAAGATAGCCGCGAACCACGTGGGCCACTCCTGACGTTGTTCTTGCTCGCTCATGCTGGCACCTCCGGTCAGTAGAAGCCGAGGGCCTTAAGGATTTGCTTCCTGCGCTCGCGCTCAGCCACGGCCTCTGGCGTCCAGTACTTGTCGCGTTCAGCCCAGACCTCCATGACCCACTTGGGCGCCCAGGCTATGACCTCGACGTTGAGGCGCCTGGCGGCCGAGAGGATCCACTCCGGGATGATGGGCACCAGGAGACGCTTTACCGTGGGACGGTCCAGGTATGGCGCTAGCTCTGGAGTGTCGGGCACCAGGGCCTCGTAGAGGACGAGCTTGGCCATGCCGTCCACGTAGCGGTGGACCTTGGCCTCAAGGAGTATGAGCGCCTCTGGCGTGATGATGAGGGCGTCCACCTCTGGCCTCCAGGCGCGGTAGGCGCGTAGGGCCTTCTCAAGCCCCATGGCCTCGACCAAAGGCTCCGGCACAGGTCCTAGCGGGCACCTGTAGCGCACCTCCGCGTTGGGGTAGAACTTCGTGCAGTATTCCGCCACCCACCTGGGCTCTATCTCGCGCCTTAGCTTGGTGAAGGGCCTCTTCACCACGGGCATGTACAGACCTCCTTACCCAAACATGCGTATTCATATGGGTTTAAAACGATTACGGCTGGCACTATGTGCGGTGGTGAGGTATGCCCAAGCTCAAGGTCAAGTCCATCGAGGACACGACCAAGCGGTGGGTCGAGGAGACGCCCAAGAGAGCCACGTATTACGAGCGCTACACGCCAGCCGCGGCCGAGGACTGGGAGAAGAACGCCGTAGCGGCAGCTCCCATCTTCAAGACGGCAGTCCAGGCAGCGGACATCGACAAGCGCTTCGCGGGCGGCATAAAGCGCGTAGGTGCCGCTAAGTTCAAGCGCAAGGTCACGAGCGTTGGCGTGGCGCGCTTCGGCCCCGGCATAACGGCCGCCGAGGACGACTACCGTAGCGGCATGAGCTGGGTGATAGAGGAGCTCTCGAAGATAGAGGTGCCTGAGCGTAAGCCGCGCGGTGACCCGTCCAACTACGAGCGCGTGAAGAAGATTGGCGACCACCTGCACAAGGAGCGCTTGAAGCGTCTGGCCGCGCTAATCGGTGCCGCCTCCGCCAGCTGAGGCCTCGGAGGTGAGCTGACGTGCAGGAGCGTCCCATCGACTTCTACATCACCCAGGGCAGCACATACACGACCAAGAGGCGCATGGCTCTAGTCATCAACCGCATAGGCACGGACGACAGCTCCGGAGGCTGCCTCCACATTCACACCTTCGACACGGGAACCCTCAAGACCCTCGTGGCCCCACTCCACAAGACGTCTTCTAACCTCCTAGGCCCTCTGGACCTGGGCACCCTGCCCTACGTGATACCGCCCAGGACAGACTTCTACTGGGACGGGAGCTCCGGTGCCAAGGCGCGCCTCAAGGGCAAGCTCCTTCTCCTGGAGCCGGGTGAGGACCTGCCGGACGAGCTCTACTCGCGCTACAGCGCCCAGAGCAGGCACTACATGACCTATGCCGAGGGCACGGTGAGCAAGGACACGGACGAGGCCATGGCCGACGGAGAGGAACTCACGGTCCTCTCCATAAACGCGGCCACTAATGAGCGCTACAGGCTCGTGGGGCCTGTGATGGTGGATGTGGACAACTACACGCCCAGCGAGGGCGACCTCGTCCTCCGCTTCAAGTATGACCGCACGTATCTTGACGAGCTCACGGACGAGACCGCGATGGGCGGCATAGACGTGACCAACTGCCCGAGGCCGCCCACGGACACGAGCGAGTTCGACGTCTTCACCCTCAAGGACATGCCGATAACGGTGGAGCCAGGGCACACGCTCTACATCATCGTGAGGAACGTGAGCGGTGCCTCCATATCGCCGCCGTCCGGCTACGCCCTCGGCTTCACGGTCACGGCCATCGTCGAATACGAGATGCTGAGGTGAGGTGATTAAGGCGTGCCCGAGGAGGTGGAGCTGAGGCCCATAATCGTCACGAAGGAGCTTGACAGCCTGGCGTCCGGCGGCACGGATACTGCCGAGTTCAAGTTCTCCAAGCCCTACAAGGTCAAGGCCATACTCTTCAACCGCGATGACGGGCAGCCGTGGACGGGGAGCCTGTGCACCGTGCAGGTAGGCCGTGAGTATCTGACGGACGGCTCCACGCCCGTGAGCGTCTTCGGCACTGACTGGATGACGCGCCTACCCCTGGACATAACGCTGCCCGCTAACGTGGAGATGAAGGTGGCCTTGACGAACGGTGAGGGCACCACGATAACGGCATACGTGACGGCCGTCCTAGAGCCCATGGAGTGAGGTGATGGCTAGTGCCCCTGGCCACGAAACACCTTCACGCCGGGAGTGTGCGTGAGGGAGCCCTGGGCGTGTGGCCGGCACTCATAGCGCCGGGCGCCACCACAGCGGGGACAAGCATTTCCTTACCGTCCTACGCCAGGCCGGCTAGGCGGATCCTGGACGCCCTCCTGCTCAAGACGGGCACCGTGAGCGCTGTCCATGCTGCCTGTGGTGCCTCGGGTGCCGCCTACACTTCCGACACGGACATCATAAGCCCCACGGGCGAGGCCGTGGTCACGGAGGCCAAGAAGCTCACGGTCGTAACGGGCACACCTAGTGCTGGCGAGATAGCCCTGGCCGACGAGAACAGCGTTGTCCTGGGCGAGGACACGGCTGCGGATGACGTGCTAATAGTGCTGGTGGAGCTGGCGTGAGATGCCCTCCCTCCCTTTTTCTGCCGAGCTACACCTGAGCGCTGACCCTGGCGAGAGCGGACGCAGGACCATCTGCACCGTGCCCGACGGCTACAGGCTCAGGGTAGAGGAGATGGTAGTAGCCTGGCCCGCGCGCGCGTACGGCGAGCTCAGGGTGCGCCTGGTGGTGGGCGAGATGCCCGCCATACCGAGCACGGGATGGGCCACGGGTGATAACGCCACTATACGTTACGTGGGCGTGGCGGAATACGGCAGCGGACAGCCGGTTGAGGTGGCCTTCGAGAACACGAGCGACACGGACACGCACGAGTGCTTTATCGTGATACGCGGAACGCTGGAGGGCTAGGATGCCCTTCTGGCGTCCAAGAGGGTGCGTGCTGTGGCTCGACTTCCTGGAGCCCTCGGGCAGCGTGGCCTACGACAAGTCGGGCTATGGTAATCACGGGACGATACATGGAGCGCAGAGGGTTAGATCGCTAGGGCGCTGGGGGCTGGAGTTCGACGGTGTTGATGACTACGTAGAAACGCCCGTGGTTAGCGTAACGAATAAATTTACAATCGAGGCTCTGGTTTTGTATGAAGAAGGTCAACCGGAGGGCAATTACGCCGGCATAGTATGTAACCTCAACGGTTGTAGTGACACGAATCGCTTTCTTGTCAGGGCCGATGTAGTGCTGCTACAACTCCAAATAAGTGGTGAAACATACAACCACTTCTGCTATAATATCCCACAACTGCAAAATGTGTGGCGGCATTACGTCGCTACATACGATGGTGCCGCCGTCAGGATATTCATAGACGGGGAAAAGAGATATGAGAAGGCACAAACGGGTGTATTGGACAGCGGCACGAGGCCGTTATACGTGGGCTGGGGTTCTACTAACCCATCATATTACCACCTACGAGGCGTTATAGCCTTCGTCCGCATCTACAACCGAGCCCTCACGTCACGCGAGATAAAGGCCAACTGCGCCTACTTCTTCAGCCACCTCAAAGGCGAGGTGTAGGTCATGCCACTATACCCCGTCGACCTCACCGTGCCAGCCAACACGCCCTCCGACAGCCCCGTGAAGCACGAGGTAGATGTGGAGGGCGATTACCTCACGCGCGTGGAGGTCCTCTTCCCTCCCGGGTGCTGCTGTCTCGTGGGCTTCCAGCTCCGTTATGGCGAGATGCCACTATTACCGTCAGACCCTGACGCTTACGTGAAGGGTGACGATGAAACCGTGAGAGCGGACATGAGGTGGCGCATACCCGAGCGCAGGGCACGCCTTACGCTCCTCGCGTATAATGTGGACGAGCTCTACGACCACACGCTCTACGTGCGCCTCTACACGGCCTGGGAGCACGAGATGGAGCCCACAGGCCTACAGGCGCGTATGGCACGCCTACTAGTGGCCTTCCTAGAGCACGTCCTGGGCCTGAGGCGTGGGAGGCGGTAGGCCGTGCCCGTGGGGCACCCGGACTTCACACAGCCACCGCCATCACTACTTGAGAGGGCCGTGAAGATACAGCCGACCACGGTAGCGCCCGGCGAGACGAAGACGGTCTTCACCATGACGGGGCCCGGCGTGATAAGGCGCGCCATGCTGGCCGTGAGCGACAGCAGGCTCCACATCTACATCTACACGGACGGGGAGCTATTCGACGACTTCACGCCAGACGACCTCTTCCGCTACGGCTACGGGCCACAGACGCCGGGCGTAAGACTCCTCCTCTACTGGCCTCAGGGGCCGTGCCTCATCATTTACGAGGTGGGCCTTGAGTTCAGGGAGGAGCTCCGCATAGACCTCGAGAACCCCACAAGCGAGGAGGCCTCTGGCGGTGGAGGCGGTGCCGGAGGCGGTGGCGGCGTAGGCGGCTGGGGAGGCATCTATCCCGTGTGAGGTGTGAGCCGTGCCCTTCGTCATCAAGAAGGCCGCATACGGCGTGAGCCTGGACAGCGACGTGGTCGTGAAAATAGAGCGCCCCCTAAGCCCTCACGCAGTCATCCTTGAGGTGTCCGTGAAGACGTCAAAGGCCACCACCATCTTGGTCGAGAGCTCGGAGGATGACGAGCACTACTTTCTGGCGGACAAGGCCGAGAACACCACGGACTTCCACGCCGGATACTTCTGCACGAGGCCCTACGTGCGCGTGACGGTCAAGGCCGTGAGCGGTGCCACGTGCGACTACCTTATAACGGGAGCCGCCCTATCGTGAGAACGGAGGTGCTGATAGTGCCCTTCCGCTACGGCCTCACGCGCCTCGTGAGGGTCGTGGAATACCGCGTCCCGGGCGTGGAGGACACGGTGGCCGACACCACGGGCAAGGTAGAGGCCCAGGGCACCTCTGAGACGCTTAGCGATAGTGTGGACGAGGTGACGTGAGGAAGGAGGCGGATATGGCCGTGAGGACATACGTGCGCGCCGTGGTGAGGGATAAGGGCGGGCGAATTATCAGGGACACGGGCTACAGACGCACTAACACGCTCACGAAGAACTTCTACGCCATCCTGGCCACGCAGATGGAGCACGTTGACGGGAAGTACGATGTTACAAGGACGGATGGCACGGTGGTGAAGTCGGCCTACTACGCCACGAACTTCGAGGCCGATGCGCCCGAGGGAGATGGCACCTACGGCCTGCAGGTGGGGACGGGCACCACCGAGCCCACGCGAGATGACTACAAGCTTGAGAGCAGAATAACGCACGGCACGGGAAGCGGCAATCTATACTACTACGCCTGCACGTTCGTGCAGGGCGATGATCACGTGGAGGTGAGGCGGACATTCGCGAACCAGAGCGGTGCCGACATCACGATAAACGAGGTCGGCCTAACCGTGCTCTTCTACAGCGATACTGATAGCGCTACGAAGAAGGCCCTCATAGCCCGTAGCCTCTTCACCATCACCGTCCCCGACGGAGGAAGTGTGACCCTCTACTACCGCATCAGCGGCTGAGCCATGACACGCGCCCGTAGCGTGTGCCCCAGGGAACTCCTACACCGCGCCCTGCTCACGGCCCTGTCCGCCAGCACCTTAGGCGCTGGCCTCAAGCTCATGGCCCTACTCCTACGTGCGCGTGCCCTGGGAGCCTTCCTCGCCCTGCCCTTCTGGCCTAACATCATGGACGCCACAATACTTATAATCGCTGGCGCCATCGGACTAGCTGAGATAGCGGTGGGAGTATGGCACAGGTGGCTAAGGCACGGGAGAGGCACAGGGAGCACCTGAGGATACCCGCCCTGGTGTTCCTCGCCCTGGCCGTCCTCGGCGCCGCCATAGGCTGCGCCTACGCGATAACCACACTCACCATACGCCTAGCGGGCGTCACCGTCCTTGAGTTCACGGACGAGGCGCGCGTGGAGGACATCGTGATACTGTGCGAGAGCACGGTCATGGCCGTGGTAGCGCCCACGGACAACACGGTGGCGGACGCCACGTATGAGGTGCGCCTCTACCTGGACGGAGCGCTTACGGCCACGGCCAATATCGCGTGGGCGGAGGACGAGCTGAGTGCTGGCGTTAAGAAGCTCGTGGTCTTCACGGACCTAGACCTGGAGGGCACTACTATTATCACCGTGGAGGTGGTGAGGATTAATGGCTGAGGCCAAGGCCGTTAACGGACGCGCCCTAGTGGCCACTACCGCCATCCTGGCCGTGGCCGTGGTGGCCGTAGCGGCCCTCCTCACGGGCCACAATTACAACACCTTCCTCCTGGCCGTGAACGTGATAGTGGCCATAGCCGCCTACGTGGCAGGCCGTGGAGGCCGCGAGAGCCTCACCAAGGCCCTAAACGGTGTCCGTGCCGTCCTTCTGGAGTGGCTCGTGGACGACGCTGGCCCTGAGGCCCTCGACACGCTGAGGGACTACCTTGAGGTCTTCGAGCACGCTTGGCCTGAGTTCGCGGGCATAATACGCGAGGCCCTAAAGCGCCTGGAGAAGAGCGAGGTGTTCGGGGACTAGGGCAAAAAAATGAGGGGGGGCATGGCAGCGGAGTGCCATGCTTCGAAACGCTTAGGCCGCACGCTGCCGTGCATAGGACTGCTTTGGACCGTGTGTGTTGCCAGGCCGTGGGCCGCGATGGGCGCGGAGCTCAGCCTTGCTTAGCGTGCCCGTGCAGCGGACCGAGCTGCTTTGCACAGGCAGCCTAGCGTCGCCCTGAGGTGCTCTGGGGGCACCGGGAACTGAGACGCTTAGCGTCGCAAAGCACTGTGTGCGTGGCCTTGCCCAGCTTTGAGCGCCCGCACGGGATGGCGTGGCCGCGCTTTGCCCAGCGTTGAGTGCTTTGCCTCGCTGAGCCAAGCAAAGGGTGCTCAGCCGCATAGCCTTGCTCAGCTCAGAGCGCTGCGCGCGGCGAGACCAGGACGCGCCCTGGGTGCCTCGAAGTGCCGTGATTTGCTCGCCAGCACGCCATGCGCCGCTAGGCCAGGAGGCGCCTTGAGCGCTCGGCCCTGCCAAGCTATGCCCGCCCTGCACCGCCACGCCCTGCCTGCCACTCATGCGCTCACCACTCGTCCTTAAAATCGCTAGGCGGCTGTGCCAGCTCCCGGATCTCGTCCCTCAGGATCACGATCTGCCCGTAGTCGCCCTTACTGCGCCCTGGCCCTAGCCCTATCTGCTGCCCCACCGCCTTGACCTCGTCCCAGTGTAGCGCGAAGTTCCTGTCCTGCGTCCAGAGCGTGAAGCGCACCTCGGCCTCCCACACCCACTCGTGCCGGCACAGCACGGAGCCGTATGGTCCGCGCACCGGACGGACGCGGATGCCGTCCGCCTTCCTGAGGATCTCGCCCTTGCGCTTGAGGTATATGCGCGGAGGATAGACGATGACCCTCAGCCACACCTTGCTCAGCTTGCGCTGCAGCCCCAGGGCGCGTATGCAGTCCTTCAGCCACCCGTATATCTGGCCCTTCACCAGGTAGATGCCCGTCTCATCGCGCCTGAAGCGCTGGGTGATGATGCGGGAGGGCTCGGCGCTCTCAGGCAACTCTATGTCCGGCTCCACGTCGCCCTTGAACTCGCGCAGGTAGTGCTTCTCCACGTAGGCCTGGAGATCCTTCTGGTCCGGGATGCTGCCCAGCAGGTCCTTGACCACCATGCGGACGCGGATCCTCCACCACGTCATGGCTCCTCACCCGCTTCCCGCGCCCCCGGCTCACGACCACCGGGTGGCGTCGGGCGGGCTGCCTCCCCCTCGCCCTCAAGCGGGAGCTCCGTGCTCACCACCCACCTCGACCCCGTCCACTGCGCCCAGAAGACCGTCTGCCCGCACCTCCGGCACCGGGCCTCGATGAAGTTCCCCGTCCTCCTCACCTCCACCGCGCTCTCCATGATGCGGTCCAAGACCTCGAGGCAGGAGCGGTGGAACGGGCGCCACGCCTTCTCGTGGGCCTTGATGGGCCTGCCGCATAGGAAGCACTCCAGAGCTCGCTTTGAGCTCCTCCTGCCGGAAGGGCGCGAAGTAGCACTATGAGCGTCAGGTCCTGACGCATATGTGGCTGTTCTGGCCTCTTTCGCCCTCAGGGCCTCGGAAAGGGGATATTCCCCCCTCTCTAATCGCTCCTGCTCTTCACGCGATAACTCCAGGATATGGCGGTAGGTGCGGAACCAGGAGGGTGAGACGCCCACGCGCCTGCAGGCGTCCTCCACCGTCCAGCCCTTGCGCACGAGGTAGGCCACCGCCTTGAGCTTGCTGACGGGTCCTAGGCCGGCTTGCGCCAGGTTGAGGTCGAGGGCACGGACGAACAGGGCCACGTCGCTCACGTCCTCGGACACGCTCGTGATGATGGCGGGAACGTGGGCCATGCCGAGTTCCCTGGCGGCCAGGTAGCGGGTGATGCCGTCCAGGAGCACGAAGCCGTCGTCCCTCCTGGCCACTATGATGGGCACGGTGAAGCCGTAGGCCATGATGGAGCGCTTCAGCTCGCGCACGACCTCGGGCAATCGGAGCCTTATATCGCCCGCCCACTCGGGGAGCTCTATCGCGCTGACGGGCAGGACCTCAACCTTCACGGCTCACACCTCCTCCACGCTCTCTCGCCACTTATCTACCGCGTTGATTATGGCTCTCATATCATGCCTGGCGCTGAGTAGAAAGAAAGGGTCCCCCAGGTATTTGATGTGCAACGCCAGGTGCACCACGCCCTCCCGGATTAGGTATAGCAAGGCGTGGAGCTTTCCGGCTAACTCCTTGGCCTCCCCTTCTTCCATCTGAACAAAGACGTCACCGACTTCATCGATAGCCTCAGATATACGCCATGCCGCGTTTCGAAGATGTTTGAAGGCCTCTTCGACCTTCACTTCCCCTCCCTCCTCCGCGAGGCCACGGCGCAGAACGCGCGTAAGTGGCACAGGCGGCACTCCCAATCGTATCTTGGTGCCTCCGTGGCCCTCATGGCCGCCACCACGTCCTCGTCCGTGAAGGCCTCCCGGAGGCGGAACTCGCAGAAGCGGTCGGGCGTAACGTAGATGAGCCACCCTTCACGTGCGCCCGTGAGCCAGAGGTAGTAGCGCACCTGCTCCAGGTGGTGGACGTGCGGGAGCTCCTGTCCTGCCCTGCCCGTCTTCACCTCGAACACCACCTCCTCGCCCTCCTCGCCCACGGCCACCACGTCCGGCCTGCCCTTCACGGCCACGTCCCGGCCGTCCAGCTCCACGCGCCTGAGGAATTCCTTCTCCATGAGGGGCGTCAGGTCCAGAATATCGCGCACATACATGGCCAGGAACTGCTCAACGCCGGCGTGTAGCAGCATGGCGTGGAGGAGGCGTGGCTCCGGGCGCCACACGTTGAGGGCTGGTAGAGCCAGCTCTAGCTCGCGCTTTCTGGGGCAGAGGCAGAGGTCCGTGACCCACCACGTGCCGGGCTCGCGCCTGGCGTGGTATTCGTGCTCCTCCCTGAGGCGCCTGAGGATGTAAGAGAGGGGGGTGGAGGACACGGGTTCAGCCCTCCAGGACCTCGACCTCATACTGCGCCTTCCTGCCCGTCGAGGGCAGGCGCTTTATGCGCAGCCTGAGGCCCTCCAGCTTACCGTGCTCCTGCTCTATGAGCGCCACCTTCTCGGCCAGGTCCACGTGGCTCAGGACCAGCGTGCGTCTCTCACCGCCCTCCAGCTCCACGTCCAGGAACGGTCTATAACCGAACTTAGTCCTGACGACGCGGACCTCACCGAGCGCCCTGGCCACTATCTCCTGGCCCTCCTGGAGTGTGAGGAAGTCGTAGCCCGCCCTCTCGCCCGGTGCTCTGCCGAACACGCGCTGGAACCACTCGCTCACGCCTGGGTCACCTCCCTGATGAGCTCCATGGTCCTCTGGATCTCCGCCGCCAGAAGCTCCAGACGCTCTAGGACCTTGTCCGCGCCGCCGCCTATGGTGGACGGATCCACGCGGACGCTCACAGACCACGGCATGTCATTCTCCTGGTAGAGCCTCACGTGAACGTAGTGGCCGTCGGCCTCGAGCGTGCGCTCAACGTGGGCGTGAACGTGCAGGAGGGGCTTCTTGCGCTCACTCACCGCCACCCACCTCCTCCAACAGGCGCTTAACGGCCTCGCGGACCACGTCGTCGAAGTCCAGCTCTTTCCCGTGCTTGTAGGTGAGAAGGCCTTTGGCGCGTGTTAGCAAGCGGTGGGTCTCGGGCGATACCTTTATCGTGGGCATCGTTCTCACCTCTCCACCTTTTCGGTTCTTTCATCAACCACCTCCGCCAGAATAATCTTAGCGGGGCCATCCAAGTCGCGACCGCACCAAGCGTCCAGAGCGTAGATTTCGGTGATGTCGGCTTCCTCGTTGAACTTATCAACGACGCGCTTGCTCTTGCGCCACTTGCCTAACCCGAGGTTCTCGAAGTAGGTGGTGAGACTTCGGACGTAGGCGCGGGCGTCTTGCTCGGTGTAGAAGCTGTGGCGATATACGATGCCAGCGCCATAGGGGCCGTAGCTCTCGTGGAGCACAACGAAATAGCGCTGGGGTAGCTCTTCCTCCCTCCGGGCGGCTCCCCCGTTGGCCAATAAAACCCGCCCGGTGGCGGGGGCCTCAGAGGGCACGCTTATAACCCCACGGCCGCCCGTGCCCGTGGGGGTTCCGACCTGACCGCGGGGCTCCATCGCACCCACCACTACCTAGTGCACCCCCTCCACTTATAACACTTACGGTTACCCCTTACACCCGGTATAACGCTTCTACTGAGCTGAGAGCTCCGGAGCGCATAGGCTTCGGGGGTATATAAAGCGGAGGAATGGTAGCTGGGAGCACGGTGTCGGATGGCCGTGGTGTGGTGGGCGTCGCCGGTGGGGAAGAAGCCTAGACACTATTTGTAGATGAAAGGATAGTAGTATGCCCAAGCCGAAACTTCTAAAAGGGCCTGGTGCTCTAACATCCCGGGTGGTTAAGGTGGTGGTGGTTAGGGCGGTAATCGAATGTGAGGTGGAGGTCGAGGAGGTAAAGGACGCCCACGGACAGGCGCTTATCCGCGAGCTCATAAGGCGCTACCATCCGCTCCCGCTCCGAGGAGGTGGCCCATTTCGCTACTTCGCACTCGTGGAGCGTGAGAGGCGCGGTATCCTAGCGGTCTTCGTCATAAACCCCGGGGATGAGAGGGTGAGGCAGAAGGCACGTCTTCCATCGCCCTGCTACTTCGTGAGGCGCTTACTCTCCGTCCCGCCCTTTCAAGAGCTCAACGCCCTGAGCGTGGGCCTTCGCCTACTTTGTGACTACCTAAAAGCTCAGGGCGTGAAGAGCGTTTACAGCTTCGCTCTACCGAGGCACTCAGGAGCTGTCTATCGCCATGCCGGATGGAAGAGAGGCTACACTAACCCGAAGGGCTACACGCTCTGGTTCAAGATACTCCGCTGAACTCTAAGCCTTCTCCTCCTTGACCTCACGGCCAAGCAGCTTGGCCAGGGCCTTGGCCGTCCTGGTAGCGAGCCTCTTCAGCCTCTCCTCGGGCTTAGGGCGCTCCTCCTCACTCAGGCCAAACCACCCCCTTGGGCAGCTTCTTGTAGCGCCTCAAGTGCTGGCGAATATAGTGTAGCTCAAAGGCTCTGGGATCTGCGAACACCGTGGCGATGAGGGCGCGGTATTCGTCGTCCGATAGCTCCTCCTTCACGTAGGCCTCATCTGCCGCCTTGAGGAGCTCCTCCCTATGCCTGCGCTCCCTGTCCTCCAGGGCGTCGGCCACCACGAGCTCTATGAGCTCCTCCGGGTAGCCTATCGTGGCCAGGTTGGCGCGTAAGGTGGCCTCGTCTATATAGCCCTTCGTGAAGTCCTCGCGCCAGTTCGCCTCAAGGCGCTTCACGTAGCTCTCGAACTGCTGCTTGGCGTAGGCGCGCACCACGGGGTCCAGCCACTTAGGGTCGAGGCCCGTCATGGCTATGAGGCGCTTCATCTGCTCCAGCGTTATCTCGCCCCACCTATACATCCAGCGGATGTCGATGCGCCCGGGCAGGTCGTATTGAGTGGCGTAGACGATGTCCACGTCCGAGACGTGAATGCCGGGGCGAGGCTCGGGCCTGTAGTCGTGCCAGACGATGTAGCGCCTATATTCGTCCTCTGTTATCACACCACGGAGGAAGGCCTGCCAGAGGCGCTCGGGGCTCGGTAGCTGCCAGTGGGCCTCCCAGTAGGCGTCTGCCCAGAAGGCGCTGTAGCCCTGCCAGGCCATGTAGTGCGCGAAGTCCTCGGGCGTGATGACCTCCCGGACCACGAAGCGCACTAGATCCGCTGGCCCGGGTATTCTCTCGGCTAATACCCTGTAAGCGCTCACGAGCTCTGGCGGCACGCCCTGGCCCTTGAGGAACTCCGCGAAGCGGGCGTCGTCTATGAGGCCGCGCCACAACATTCGCGTGGCCTCGTCCACCGTTGGCAAGCGGTAGGCGTTAGCGATTAGCGCTGGCACGTATTCGTCGGGCCACCCGTGCAGCGCCAGGAGCTCGCGTAGCCGTGCCTCGTCCAGGAGGCCGCGCAGGAACATGCGCACGGCCTCGTCGTCGTCCGGTATGCGTGGCCTTGTCTGGCGGTAGAACCAGCGCCTGAGGGGTATGGCGATGTGGGCCTGGAAGGCCACGCGGAGCCACTCTAACGCGAAGGCGTTGAGGGCCTGAAGGGCGGGTATCTGCCAGACGGCCAGGAGCGTCTGGTCCACCTGCCCGAAGGTGGCGGCCTCGGCAAGTATGCTGGCTATCGCGAGGCCCACAGCCACCACGTTCCCGACGGCCATGGCGGCCGTGCCCCACGTGTAAGCCTCATCTGGCGTGAGGGGGCTGTGTGGCGTGAGCGCTCTCGTGATTAGGTCCGTGGCCTCCCTCACGGGCGCCTCTATCGTCTGCCTGAACCTCCCGATGTCGAAGGACGTTATGGCCTCTACCGCCTGGCCGAGAGGGCGCGCTATCTGGCCTACTCCGTCGAGAAGGCCCCGAAGAGTAGATAGAGCGTCAGAGACTGACGCATATAGTGCTGGTTGGAGCTCTTCAGCCCAGAGGGCCCGAATTCGGGCTGATAACTCCTCTGGAATTGCAGCTACCGACGAAGCCACAGATTTCCCCAGGTTATCTAGGGTGCTCACGACACCGCCTAAGGCGTCCGATACCTCGCGGCCGATGGTGCTAAGGCCCTCGGACACGGCCTTCCCGGCCTCGGATAACACGCCCGTTAGGCCCTCGGCCAGGCCGGATAGGCCGCCCGTTATGGCCTTGCCCACGTCCTCGGCCAGAGGCCTAAGGCCGTCCACCAGCTCGCCCGCCAGGCCGCTTAGGGCCTTGCCCGCATTGGCCCAGAACTTCACGGTGAACTCAAGGACGGGGCCGAAGGCCTCACGCGCCTTGCCCACGAAGCCCTCAAGGAAGTCCCCGAAGGCCCCGTCGAAGTAGCCCTTTAGGCCCGAGATGGCGGGCTCCAGCTCACCGTAGAGCCAGGAGGCGGCACCGTACGCGGCCTCACCGACCCAGTCCCATAGGCCCTCGAACCACTCCTGGACGGCGTCCCAGGGCCAGCCCCATCCTGTCGTGTGTCCTCACCTCCCGGCCTTCTTGGTCTTCATGCGCGATGAAGGCCTACCCGCGCCTTATGGCCAGCCTGCGAGGCCCCGGCCTGGCGCCCTCCCTGAGGCGCTTCACGGCCTCCTCATAGATCCTCTCGTCCGTGGCCTCCTCCTCGGGTAGCGTGATGGTGATTAGCCGCCCGGACTTGTGCCTGAGCACCACGGACTTGTAGCGCACGCTCTCGCCTATGGCGGGCATGACAGTGTATGCGTGCTCGAAGATGACCTCGAAGTCCTCGGGCCTGACCTCATTCTCCGCCACGTTCCTCCACCTCCAGGAGGGCGTCTATCAGCGCGTCGGATAAGCGCCTCAGGAGCCTGCAGGCCCGGCACTCACAGTTATCGCGTAGCGCGGCCATGACAGCGGCTATCATGAGCTGGGACTGGCGTAGAGCCTCCGCACCCGGTGCCGGAGGTGTCCTAGCACGTGCGGACTTGCGGGCCATTACCTCACCCCCGGACCACGAGGCGTTACGCTCACGAGCCTGGGAGGAGCGAACGGGTGCTCCGGCTTGAGGAACGTGAAGTTATAGTAGCGGTAGCGCTTGCCCTCAAGGTATGGCGCGAGCTCCCCCATGAGCCTCTCGCTTAGAACGCTGAAGGACTTCTCGACGGGCCTCCCATCCTCCTCATCGACCAAGAACACTAGGCTCACCACCTTCTTCGGCTTCTTAAGAATCGGGTCAGTTATAACGCGCTCCACGAAGGCATGGTCGGAGAAGTGGAGCGTTTTCGGCTCACCCGGCTTCAGCTTCACCCAGTTCTCCAGGCGCTCGATAACACGCGCCGCCAAGGCCTAACGCTCACCCCCTGAGCGCGCAGACAAGGCACTTTTTCGAACGTCCGACCGACCGACCGGCAAATTTTCTAGCGTCCCGCCGGGCATGGGTAGGGCCTGTAGGGCTGCCTCGGCTGCTCTCTTGCGCTCCCAGTATTCGCGGACTACGGGGTAGGCTACGCTGAAGCACGTCATGCAGAGGTTGAAGCCGCGGACCTCCGTGATGGGGACCTCCCGCCCGCACCAGTGACACCTTACCGTCTCGACCACCTCCTCCTCCTGTGGCGGCTCCTCTGGCTCCTTGACCTTGGCCTGTTTAGCCGCCTCGTAGGCCTCTATTGCCTTGCTCACTATGTCGTGGAAGTCCTTCACGCTGGGCTGGTAGTGGAGGCACAGGGCCAAGAGGCGTTCCTGGAGCTCCGCGTTCTCTACACGCGCCAGCTCCAGGGCGTGGCCTAGGCGTATGCGCTCCTCGTTGAGCATGTCGAGGACTGCCGGGACACACTTCCTGAGCTCCAGGAGGCGCTCGATGTAGGAGGGCTTCATGCCCGTCCTGGCCGCTATCTCGCTCACGGTCATGCCCTTTTCCTCGACGAGGTAGCGTATCATCCTGAAGATGTCGTAGGGGCGTGTCTTTCCCTTCATGGTCGAGGTGGCCAGGTTCATTATCATTACATCGCTTAAGTCGCCCTCATACACTATCGCGGGTATCTCCGTCTTCCCCGCCAGCAGAGCGGCCTCCAGCCTGTGCTGGCCGTCCACCAGCCAGTAGGTGCCTCCGTCGTGGACCACCAAGATGGGCTCCAGGGTGCCTACCTCCTTGACTGACCGCTTGAGCTCCTCCAGGACCTCGGGGTCGAAGTGGGCGCGTATTCTCACGTCGGGGACCTTGACCTCTCGGGGGTCGAGAACTTTGAAGTATCGCTTTCCTTTCATCTTCGCACCCTCCCTTTTTTCCTCCTTGGCTTCTTGAAGAATTTACAGTATGCGCATTGGTCGAGATATACGAATTTATCGCATGCTGGCTGGCGCGCTCTGACGCGCTCCCCGGTCTCCGAGCACGTCTTGCCACTTCCTGGATAGTAGACGCAGTTCTGGCATGTGTAGGGGTTCTTGCCTCGTAGCTCGAACAACTCACAGCTACCCCAGTCGTGGACGACGACGCCATGCTTTCTACACAGTCCTGCGTCCTCTATCAAACCTTCAATC
>Ga0190367_1001165_pt1 | contig 15933 bp, 18 predicted proteins | sample 4872181011_MG_FD_171838 | JGI IMG/M metagenome (GOLD analysis project Ga0190367, IMG submission 171838) | Hydrothermal vent microbial mat bacterial communities from Southern Trench, Guaymas Basin, Mexico - 4872-18-10-11_MG | ecosystem: Environmental > Aquatic > Marine > Hydrothermal vents >...
ACCCCGTAGAGCTTTACTGCAGCCTGGTGTTGTGGTGGGGTTGGGGGTGCATAGAGTAGCTGGGACCGATGGGGGTAGGCTTCGGCCAAACCTGAGGGCAAGTGTAACACCAGCCATCTCCAACTCCACTGCTTACCTCCCGCAAGGGAGGGACAGCACCAGGTGGGCAGTTTGGCTGGGGCAGGGGTGGAGTTAGGTTTTTAAAACTTTATTACCTAAATTTAAATGGGGAATATCAACCTTGAAAAATTCGCGTGGCTAGCTGGATTAGTGGCTAGTGATGGCCATATAGAGAAAGATAGGAATAGGGTGACTATCTATTCGAAAAACAAACAATTTATCGAGAAAATCAAGAGGAAGATAGAAGAGCTGGTAAATGAATCTCCTTACGTGGAGTTCACTAATAATACCTATAGAATTAGAATAACATCACATAACTTGGTGAAAGTACTGACAGAAAGATTTAATATACCCCCAGGGAAAAAATGCGATAAAATTTCACTCCCTCCTATCTTCCAGAAAAAATTCCTAGAGGGTTTTATTGATGGTGACGGTTCTGTTCATTTAATAAGAGAGAAGCATAGATACAAGTGCAGAATATATACCTACATTGTGCCGGAATTTTCTTTGCGAGTAAAGAGTAAGAAATTTCTAGAGGGGTTTGTTAACTTTTGCAAGAAAAGATGCGTGACAACTTCAAAGATTTATTTGAAAAAAGATGGATGTTACGAGGTAAGAGTCAGAGGATGGAAAGAATTTTTAAAATTTATAAGGATTTTTCATTTTTCTCATCCTCAAAAAGTCAAAAAAATTAGAGAGATTCTTAACTCCACCCCCCCGAAGGTACGCCCTTGAAAAGATATCAAGGGCGCCCAAAGCTCGGCTCACCCGGGTCTTGGAAGGGACTCTATGAAGTAATCGCTCCAGATTGATCTTTTTGATGAGAAGCGAGGTAGCTACTAAGAGTTCCTTCCACCCGAAAGAAATCCGGGGTAGAGTGTAAGGGCAAAAGCCGGGTTGACTGGACCCCGCAGAGCGAGGGGTCCAGCCGGGAAACCGTGGCCTAGCGAGACAGCGGCCCCTATTGGTGGGGGCCGCTGGTGACAGAAAAGCTACCTCGGGGGTAATGGTCTCGTGGCCGGCGAAAGCCCACAGCCGGGCTCTATGGGGTCTGCTTGCTGCCAAAAAGGCAGCAGGCGGGCAAATTGACCCGGCGCGTTGGTGCGTAGCTGTCGGCTCCCCCCCTCCTGGCCGTGCAGCAGCGGCCAAGGGTACAGGGGTCCACTGGTTAAAGGGGGACGTTAGCTGGGTAAAAGTTGGAGCCGAGGCACGATCCGACGACTTGGCATTTTCGCCTGGGATGACTCGGATCTCACGCTGGGTCGCACATGGCTCCAACTTTCCAGAATCAGAACGTCGTGAGACAGTTCGGTCCTTATCTACCGGGGGTGCTGGCCGTCTGACCGGAACGAGGGGTTAGTACGAAAGGAACACTCCTCGGGGGCCTCTGGTGTACCGGTTGTTCATTGCATCGCCGGGCAGCCACGCCCCACGTGGTTAACCCCTGAAGGCATCTAAGGGGGAAACCACCCGGGAAAATAGACGGCCATTCGGTTGGCTGGGGTTACCCGGCCAACCGACGAGGGCCCTCGTAGACGACGAGGTTGATGGGGTGGGGGTGTAAGCACCGAGGGTTCGCCCGAGGTGCGAGCCCGCCACTCCCAATAGCCCGAGGTTGTTGGGCCAGACTAAACCAGCCCTATGGCAGTCGAGTGTAAATTAGTTGAGAAAATACGTATGTAATTTTAAAGTTTGGAATTTAATTATTATCTGGTGGTACAATTGGATAGGGATTATTTTAAATTCAAAATTAGAATAAACCTTCCGTTAGAATTGGCTGGTAGTTTTGTTTCAAACATTGCTGAAGATTGCTATCAGATACTCCGCGGTAAAAAACCTCCTTATTTTTCAGACATATTTAGGCAAATTCGTAATTCTTATGCTAATCTTAGGAGGAAAAATTTTAGAGTAGAACTGCATCCAATAGAAGTATGTCCTATTTCCGACGAAGTTGAAATAAGACTTTCAAGTTTCTACTTAGACGCCTCTATAGGAATGCCGTTAAAGGTAACTATTATACCAAAAAGAGTCTATATACATCTAACTGTTGAACCTTCATTACCTTATATACCACCTAGAGCAGAGGACATGAACGTAGAAGATTTAGATATGCAAATAGAATTTAGAGGGACTTCGCAACTACTTTTCGACGAATTTGAAAGAGGTCATAACTTCTTAACGATTTGCGGCGCTAGAGGAATTGGTAAAACGTTTGATGTACTTAAGGCATCGCGGAGAATTGTAAGAAAGACCTACGATGGAATTCCGTTAATAGTAAATTGTCCAGACGATTGCAAGATTTTGGGTTTTGAAAAATATGCAACTAGGCTTGAATTGGGAGATAGACTAAAAATTTTAGAAAAAGTTAAAGGAGAAAGGTTTATCGACAAGATAGATTCTTTAAAGGGAAAAGGAAGATGTTTTGTGGTCCTTAACGATATTCATTATTTGTTTGATAAAGTTTTTGATGGAAGTTGGGACCTAAGGAAGGTTTGCGAGATTCTTTCTGCTTCAAAAGAGATTGACGGAACTAGAGTTATTGTAATGGATCAAGCTCCTTTGTGGTATGTGTATAAATTTGAGAATTATTCATACGGAGCTCGTTTTAAACATCTAATGAAAAGATTCGGGATTTTAACTGCAACGGAAGAAGCTGCTCTTATAAAAGAAGGCAAATGGGGAGAGTTGTATGATACAGGAAAAAAAGTTATTTGGGTAGAACCACCTTCCAGTATCGAGATAGGAAGATATCTTGAAGCGTATAAAGTAAATTTTAATCTAACGATACCTTATGCAACAAGGCATCTTCACGAGAGGATCATAGCGCACCGTAAAGGAATTGCTGAGAAAACGGAGTTGGTTTGGTTAATAAAAGCATGTGAGAAGAAAATTACTACAGAAGATGCTTATATCAATAGTTGGAGAAGAGTTGTTAATTTGGTCAATCTAATTGAAAGAAAAAGAAAGGGTCTAGGAAATGTAAACCTTACTACGAAAGATTATGTAGAGATGTTAATACCATTTTTAGATGAGGAAAAAGAGTATTTAGTTCGGAAAAAACTTTTAGAAATAGAAAACCTTTCAGCACAGATCAAGGAATTAGATGGAAAGCCTTTAGAGGGGAACGAAAAATTATTGAGGAAGCTTTTAAGTAAATTAAGAAAGGCTTGGGACGATATATTTTATGAGTTAGCATTAACGCTTGATACTATTTGATTTTTTTTAGCGTTTTAATCCCAACAACTTCAAAATAATCTATTTCTTCGCCTTCCTTTATTTCATCTTTTCTTTCTTCAGGAATTTCTAGCTCAAGAGTTTCATAAGTTTCTAAATCCATTATTTGAGCTTTATTGCCAATAATAGCTAGAACCTGGGCTTTTTTTCTTTCTACAATAGGAACTTCTATTTCTTCATCAGCAGGCTTTACTATACTTCTTCTCCTACCATCGAACAAACCAATAGCTTCTAATCTTGCTTTTGCAGAGCCATGTTTACCCGCTACGCTTACAGAAACTTTTTCAACTCTGCAAGGAACACCATCTATGAGAACAAAATTTCCAGGTTTTAAGTCTTTTATAGTTGCTGTTGTTTTTTCCATAAAATTAATACAAATCAATCCAAAATAAATCGCTTTTTGCTTGCTAACTCAACATCTTCTTCTTTTACCGTTTTTCTTTTTGCATGTTTTGCTAAAAGAATAGACTCTTGAGCTAACTTAGTTGCGTATTCTATTAAAATTTTTTTAAATTCCTCAACTGCTTCTTTAGAAATTCTTTTACACCCAACGCTTTTGAACAATCTTTTAATGGTATGGGTGTGAAAAAGTTTCTTTCGCATAGAATTTTTTTGTAGCGAAGCGATAATCAAATTAATGCTTTCTCAGCAAGAAGTTTTAAGAAGGATATGCGAAATAGCAAGAAATAAAGTTAATGAGAAGTTGAGTAAAGTTTTGATTAAAAGTTTTATGGGAGGTCTTTACATAGCAATCGGAGCTTCTTTAGCAACTATCTGCAGTTTAGGTGTTGTCGATAGGCTTGGAATTGGTATTAAGCAATTAATAGCTGGTAGCGTTTTTCCTATAGGATTGATAGCAATAGTATTAACAGGAGTTGAGTTATTTACTGGGGATTGTATGTTATTACCTGTAGCCGCTCTTAGTAAAAGGATTAAATGGAGGGAAGTTTTCAAGTTATGGTCGCTTGTTTACATTGGGAACTTCATAGGATCAATTTTTTGGGCGTTCCTCATTTCAAATTCGATGGGCGGCGAATTCTTAAACTATGCTATTCAAATAGGGGAGCAAAAGGTCTTTAGTTATGTTGGTTTAGAAGGATTTTGGAAGGCTTTTCTAAAAGGTGTTGGATGTAATCTCTTAGTAAATCTCGCTATACTTCTTTCTGTATTTTCGACAGAATTTGCAGGCAAAATAATTGGGATTTGGTTCCCTATAATGGCTTTTGTAGCCTTAGGTTTTGAACACTCTGTAGCTAACATGTATTTTATACCAGTTGCAATTTTTACAGGTTCTCATATAAGCTGGTTTGAATTTCTGTTCTATAACCTATTTCCTGTAACTTTTGGTAATATCCTCGGGGGCTTTGTATTTATAGGGCTAGTTTACTGGTATCTTTATTCTAAAGACTAACCTTAGGTGGTAACTTGAACCGTTAAATTTAAATATCTTTCGGTTTAAAATTAATAAGCTTATCTGATAAAGAGTCTACCTTAGAGTGATAAAATGGGAAGGAGAAAGAAAGCTGCAAAAGTTGAGAAAACTGAAGGAGGGTTGGTTTGTCCTGAATGTGGTAGCAGAAGTTTTATAGAAGATGCGAGAAGAGGCGAGTTAGTTTGTGCTAAGTGCGGACTTGTTTTAGAAGAAGGTTTGATAGACTTATCACAAGAATGGAGGGCTTTTGATTCTGAGCAAATGTTAAGAAGGGCGAGAGCAGGAGCTCCAATAACTTTTACTAAGCATGATAAGGGTATGACAACAGAGATAGGTAAAGGTTTAGGAGAATTGTATAAAGTACCTACTGCAAAGAGAGCTCAGTATTATAGGCTAACTAAATGGCATAAAAGATTAATAAGATCTAAGGACAGGAATTTGAGTTTTGCTTTTTCAGAATTGCAGAGAATCGCATCTTTCCTAAATCTTTCTAAATCTATTCACGAAAGGATTGCAAGATATTACGAAGAAGCTGTAAATAAAGGGCTTGTAAGAGGTAGAAGTATAGAAGCTGTAATAGCGGCTTTAACTTATGCCGTTTGTAGACAAATGGGATCTCCTAGAACTTTAGACGAAATAGTAGAAGCTTCTGGTGTTAGTAAAAGAGAAATTGGGAGGACTTATCGTTATATAGCGAGGGAGCTTAAGATTAGAATTTTGCCAGCAGATCCTATTAGTTATGTTCCAAGATTTGCTACGATGCTTGGATTAAGCGATAAAGTTCAAGCTAAGGCTATTGAAATATTGAAAAAAGCTAAGAAGCTTGATATAATAAGTGGAAAAGGACCAACTGGAGTTGCTGCTGCCGCAATTTATATTGCTAGCGTTTTATGCGGTGAAAAAAGAACGCAAAGAGAAGTGGCTGACATTTGTGATATAACCGAAGTAACTATAAGGAATAGGTACTCGGAACTCGTTAAAAAGCTCAAACTGGAAAAAGAAATAGAAAAAGCTTTAGAAAAAGAAGAGTAAAATTAGAGCTCTTCAGAGATTTTTTAGTCTAGCAAATTTTCTAGCTTTTTTATCACACCATACTACATAACCCATCTTTATGTTAATTTCTTTATTTTTCAGCTTATGCTCTTGCTGTCTTTTCTCGTCAAATACATGAATAACCTTAAATCCTAGCTCGACAAGTTTTTGGGCTATAAATTTTCTATGACACCTGAACCAAAGAAGTTCACTGCACATTATAACTGAAGTCTTTTTAGAAATTATTTGAATTAATTCCTGAATAGCATTCTTAAATTCTTTTGTCTTAGTAAAGTTTAGATAACCCTCTTTCCTATAGCCTCCCAACTTTTCAAAATGAATGTATTCGATATTGTTTGCCCGCAACGCCTTAGAAAGGATTTCCTTATTAAACCAGGGAAATTTTTTGCTAGAAGGAAATCTCCTTACGTCTATCACAACTTCTATCCTGAATTTTTTTAAAATTTTTAAAAAATCTTCTAAACTTCTTGTTGAGTGACCAATCGTATAAACTTTCATACAAATATTTGAGTGAAATTAAATTTATGGAGTTTAATGTAAAAAAATACCAAACAGTTTGCCCATTTTGTGGCAAAACAACACTTTCATTTAAATTGCTTGAGAAGGAAGTAGCATATCTTGGAAGGATAGCCATTTTTTCTTCGGTTTGCAGTTTCTGCGGATTTAAACATAACGATGTTTTTTGTCTTGAAGTAAAAGAGCCTGTTAAATTTGTGTTAAAAGTAGAAAGTGAGGAAGATTTAATGTGTAGGGTTGTAAGATCTTCTTCTGGAACTATTATAATACCAGAGCTTGGTGTAAAAATCGAACCTGGGCCTAAATGTCAAGGTTTTATAACTAATGTAGAAGGGATATTAAGAAGAATAGAAGATGTTTTGATAGCTCAGGAAAAGGTGTTAAAAGGGAAAAGACTAGAGAAAGTAAAAGAGTTGCTTAAAAAAATTTCTTTAATGATAGAAGGAAAATTGCCCTTTAAACTTATCATAAAAGATCCGTTAGGAAATTCTGCAATTTTATCAGAAAAAGCAAAAAGAAAGAAGTTAACAAAAAGAGAAATGCAAAAACTTAAGGTTGGTCTTTCTTTTCTTTTTTAGCTTCTTCTTTTTTCAAAACTTTTGCTAAATCTCTTATTAATTTCCTTACATGCTCCCTAAGTTCGTAAACCTCTCTATCTGGTATTTCCTTAAATCTTTTTTGATCCAATAATTTCTTAAGTTCTTCTACCCTTTTCCAAACCTTCCAATAATAGCCATCTATTAAGCCAGAATCTATGAAAACTTCTTTAAATTTAGTTGGTATTTCTTCTTTCTTTTCAGGCTCTTTTTTTAAACTTTTTAATGCAGTTAAAGCCGCTTTATACATAACTTCGTGAGTTCTTTCTAAAATTTTTTGCCTTTTCCTAATTTCTAGAGCTCCTAATAAGCTAACCATTTTCTTTACAAACTTTTCAGCTTTTTCTAACCATTCATCTACAAAGCTACCACTTACTTCTCTAAGTTCTTTGTGCTCTATTTTTTTCCTTATTTCAACTATTTCTTTTAGCCATTCAGCATATTGTGGTTCTAGTATGCCAGGTTTTACTAAAGTCTCTACAACGACTTCGTAAGCTCTGCTCGGTACAGGCGGTGAAATACCTAAAAACATTAACACAGCTTGTGCTGAGTTTAGGATTGCATAATAGCAATCTTCGGCTAGCATTAAGAGTTTAACTGTTTTCGCTCTCATCAATTTCTTTGGAGCGTCTTCTAAGTATCTTTCTATGGCTTCTCTTGTTGCGGTGATCCTTCCAGTTTCTAATAATCTTTTTATCGGCCGGAAAAATCCAGTATCGTAAACGGCCTTTCCCTCTTTAATGAAATTGTAAATTATTGGATGACCAACTTTAGCATAATCCCAGAATTCAGTAAGAGTATAGGAAGGCTGAACCGATAAACGAGAAGAGATTTTAGACGCGATTCTTTCTAGATCATCATTAATTCTCTCTATAGCATCCAACTTCATTTTAACAAGCTCTGATTTAACAAATTCCTTATCTACTTTTCCTAATTCTTTAACACTTCTTTTTTCAGCCTCCTCTCTTAGCTTATCTTCTAGCAAAAAATCATCTATTATAACGAAAACGTCTATATCGCTTTTTGGTTTAAATTCTCCTCTTGCAGCTGATCCCATCATTACAATACTTTTAACAAGATCTTTGTACTTCTTCAGAACCTCATCAGCAAATTTTTTTGCTACTTCCTCAGGTCTTTCCACCTTCTTCACCGGGTACAAACTTTTTAAACTCTTTAACTATCTCCTCTGCTATTTCTAAAGCTCTCTTAAGATGTTCGGGATTTGGTTTTACAATTTTATGATCTATATCTTTCCATAATTTATCCAATTCTTTAAAAAGGGCTATGTATTTTTCATCAATTTTACCTTCATTTTTCATTTTTTCTAAAAACGATGGAATGGCTTTTGCGTCAGGTTGCTGCTTATAGAGATGCATAACCGCTGCTTGAATGGCATCCATTGCAGCATATCTTAAATCAAAAATCATAGCTCCTATATCCAGCTTTATTCTCTTTAGCCTAGCCTCTGCTGTTCTTGCTTTTAATTTTATGGCTTCTTCACTTGGTGGTATCAAGCCTAATTGCAGCATTCTTTGGACTGGCTTAATAAAGCCAACATCATAAATGGGCAGGCCATATCTCAAAAAATTTACTAACTCTGGAGAGCCTTCTCTTATCCATTTCCAGAATTCTGTTAGAGGAGTTGTTTGGACATGCAAATCTTTAAGTTCACTTGCTACTAGATGAATGCTTGAAATTAATTTGTTCAAATCTTCACTCGATTTAGTTGCTGTATCATCTAGAATGACCCACACATCTACATCGCTAGTTTTCTTCATATCTCCTCTAACAAAAGAGCCAAAAATAAGCACGGATTTTATCAAATCACCAAACTGCTTCCTTATGGTATTTGTAAATTTGACGACTTTTGAATAAAGTTCCTTTTTTCTTTCGCTCCATTTTTCTTCTTTAGCTTCGAGTTCCTTTTCCAGTTTTTCTAGTTCTTCCATAATCCACCATTAGTTTTTATTTATTTTAATTCTTCTTTTTTCCAAACTTCAGCTTTTCCTTTTTCTACAGCAGCTTTTCCAAAAACTCCATGTTCTTCTTCGGGAAACATTAGTAAACCTTTAAGCGGGTCAAAGGCATGCTGGAATATTATTTCCCATTGCCTTTCTGGGGAGGCTATTTCATCCAAAGATATTCCATAGAAATCCAAAGGCAATTTATCAGGCGGTACATCTTTTTCCAAATATTCCACAATTTTTCTTAAAGCTATTATGGATTGCTTAATAGGGTCTACGCCGCCACCTCTTTCAAATATTATATAATAATCCTTTTCATCCTTACCAAAACCTTTTTGTCTTAGCTTAAATAATATTTGATAAAGCCATTTTTGCTGTTCAGAACCTAAAGGAATTGGTATATGGGCTGGAACAAGTGGAGAAGGATAACCGATATGGATGCATCTAACATACTTTCCCCAACCTTCTGGCAAGCATTCAATTACCTTCTCTGGATCTAATCTTAGACTTAGCATATGCTCAAAATCCATAGCAACAGCTAAACATTCAAAACCTACTTCTTCATTTACAACTTTTGCTAATACACAAAATTGAAGAGGATTGGGAAATCTTAGCCATTCCTCTATTCCTGGGTGGGCCATAGGGCTTTCTAAAAGAAGCGGCATATTATATTTTTTTATCGGTTCTTTCCAATCAGGATAAATATCTTTATATTTCTTCCTTTCAGGATTTTTGTCTTGCATAAGATGTCCATAAATATACTTTGCAGCTACGCAAGGAACCCATAAATAGTGTAATTCTCTGAAATTATCGTCGTCGATAGAAAATCTCTCTATACCTTTTTCTTTTAGCCATTCCTCTGGACTTTTTCCTTCTACATAAGCAAAATACTTAACAGTTATATCAATAATGGGTTTCCATAAGGGATCCTCGTTCAACTCCATCCATTTGGCAATAATCCAATAAGCAAACCTTTCTGGGCCGTAATGAAGATGCCTAGATTGGATGAAATCTAGGAAGCGCTTTAACAGATCTTCAATCGTTCTTTCAATTTCCACCTTAACTCTTGTATCAACTGCTATCTTTCGGTTTTCTTCTAACCTTTCATAAGAAGGCCTTTCTGTTGGTTCAGAGAATCTCATAACCCAACCTCTAACCTCTTCTCTTATTATATCAGCAAGTATTCTGCTGAAATTTCTTCCACCGAATAACTCTCTCCAAATATAATCAGGTGGTTTAATGTTCCTTTTTTTAAAATTTTCGCTGATGAGCTTTTCAAGCGCTATTGCATCTTCTTTTTTTTCTGTATTATCATATGCATCCTTAAGTGCCAGGATTACCTCTTCTTTTCTTCCGCCTAATAGCCAATTTAAAAGCTCTTTATTCTCTTCTAAGAATTTAGTTAAGGGCCTTCCCCAAAAATCTACTAGGATAGCTGGTTGGAGATGCCTTTCTAAATATAGGAACGGTACTGATTCTGAGGCGTGGATAAGTAAGTATTCACTTCCCAATTTCCCGGCATTTTCTAGAATTTGATATAATCTTTTATGTCCAAATTTATAATTCATTTCTATAGCCGAATCGGGTTCAGCAACTTCTATTCCGAAAGCTTTCGTTTCAGAATGAAAAGCAAATCTTACACCTAATTTTTCCCTAATTTTTCTCATATCTTCTTCTAAATTAGGAGTTTCGAATTCAGCGATGTTCTCTAAATCTATTTGAACAAATTGCACACCTTTTGTTATACAATAATGAGCTTTCTTAGCTGGTCCTACAAACTGAATTTTCTCTTCTTCTCTCACAGCCCTAAAAATCCCGCTTGAAACTCCTATTACATAAACCATACTAAGGAACCTTGAAAATTTTGCATAGGAATTTTTGAACTTTGAACATCTCTTTAGCAGCAACGTTAATGTAATATTTGGTGAATCTATCAAAAAAAGCTAATTCATAAGGACCTTTGCCCCTTACTAACCAAACTTCCCATCCAAAAAATTTAAGTAATTTATTAATAGCTTCTCCTAATTCAAATTTCTTTTTAGGTTTTTTCTTTTCCTTCTTTTCAGGTTCTCCATAAATAACAGGGAATTCCTCTTTCAAAATTTGCTGAACTTTAACCCATCTTTCATCTTTAGCTGCTAATTCTCCAAGCAATTTATTAATTTCCATTTCAAGCAATTTCTCTTTTACATGCAATTCAATAATCCTTCCCAAAATTATGTTTTGGGTGTTAACAGCTGTTCTTACGGGGTTGCAATCCAAATCTTCGAATTCAGACCCATCTGGAAACCTATAAACTAACCTTCCCATAGTTATATCCAAAAATACAAAGTAAGGAGTGAAAAACCAAGCTTCTCCTAATCTTGTACCTTCTCTGGCTTTTTCGAATTCAGTAGCTAATTCTTCTATGGCCTTATAAACATCGTAGGGGGTAATAGTTATTTTATACTTTTTTTCTAAGTTTGAAACTATTACTCTTAAAACTCTATCATAAGCTTTTGGAATAGGCAGAGCAGGCACTAAAACCTTTTCACCTTCTTCAAGTTTTCCTTCTTTTACTAACATTTTTTGGATAAACATTTCCTCTTCTCTTGTAAAACCAGCTTCTCTTGCAGGTATTTTTTCTATGACATCAAAACCAACTTTATATTTTTCTCTAGGAGCAAAAGGTTTCCATGCCCATAAACGAGTAACATCTAAAGTAAAAGCTTGTGTATTGGGTTTTAAAAAGCCAGTTAAAATAGTTGCTCTTCCTTTTTTAGTTTGTAAAGCTTCTCTAAGAATTTTATATCTAGCAATAAGGGGTTTAACCATTTCTTTATATTCTATTACCGAATTCCTTCTTGCTTCGACTAATTTTACCAAGGTTTCATACCTTTCTTTAACAACTCTTTTAAACATCTCCCTCCAATCTAGGTAAAGTTTATTCTTAGTTGCTAGAACAACACCTTCAGCTTCGGATACTTTTAACTTTTTAGCAATTTGAGAAGGATCCTTATCTTCGTCTGTTAACTTCATGAAATCTGAAATTATAGTTGGCCATCTAATTACTATAGATCTTAAAGAAATTCCTTCTCCCGTATGAACATCAACTTGATCGATAAAAATTGCTCTTAAAGTTTGGTCGCCTTCCCTTCTTAATTTTTCTCCTTCTTCTTTTTTTCCTTCTTTAATCAGCTTCTCCCCTTTTTCTATCCTTTCTATATGCTTCATAAATTCTTTATACTTTCTTAAATCATGCTTTGCTAACTCAAGATCATTTATTGCAGTTGCTATGCTTGCTAGATGTCTTTTTATTTTTTCCTCCAAAGCCTCCTTTTCGTGTGCAAGTCTTTCATAAACAGGGGAATGTAAAGGAGTTACAAACATGTATTCGTCGTATTTTTTTACTGTATAGCCTAAGTCTATTAAGTGTATTGAAAGAGAAAGATAGGCTTTTGAAGCTAAACCAACCGGCCCTGTAAAATCCCATCTGGTTACACCTTCTAGGGGTCTTATATTCATCCCTTCCCCTGGAAAGATTTCCTTTCCAGCTGGTGGCGGGCCTACAGGATAAATTCCGTCTTCCATACTAAGATTTCATAAGGTAAATTCCTAGGAAGAAGGATAGGAGACCTATTAATATACCTGCCTTACTCATTTCTTCAGGTTGATACTTACTTGATGAACGTTTGCTAATCCCTGGAAAATGGACTAAAGAAAAAATACCGAACAAAACTAATCCTAACCCAGCTAATTTTCTGAGCAAATTCATCCAATAATTAATTTAGATGCCAGGAATAAGAAAATTGGAGTTAAAATAAATTGTAAGTAATAAGCTTTAGGATCTTCTGTCCAAAAAATTCCTAGCATGAAGAAAGATGCTAAAAAAAGTAACAGGAATCCTGCTACTCTTTTCATAATTTTTTCATGAATCAAAACAAATTTATATTATGCCTGTTTTTGCGAGGGCAAAATTAGTTATACACGATTATTGTACGATAAAAATTCCAGGAAGTCCACTGCCAGGTAAAAGGTATGTAACTTTTCACTATGTTGGTCCTAATCCTCAGAGGATATATCCTGCTATTAAAAAGATGATGGCAGAGATTTTTGGAGCGGATGAAAAAGATGTAGTAGAAAGTAAATTTTATTGGGATAGAAGTGCTGGTAAGGAAGAATTCTCCATTTCGTTAGATTTGATTATAGATCTTGATAAATTCACTTTTATACATGTGAGCGTTGATATAGATGGGCATGCTAAGCCGAGTGAAAAATTTGGAAAAGAAGGAGAAGTTTTTTTAAAAATAACTGGCAGGTTAAGAACAGAATATCCCCAAGATACGGTTTGGCAAAGAAGCATAATTTACGAATACTTCCGGATGTTCTTCCATAACTTGATTTACAAAAGTACTAGGCAAAAATATTTGGAAATGTGTGTTGCTTTGATGAATAGGTTTTATGAAGAACTTAGAAAGTTTCTTAATATAATGGCTTCTGGATAACATGCCAAAATGGAGATTCGAAGACGAATGTCTTGCTCCAGAACCTTATATTGTTATCGAATATAAAGGACCGAACCCATTTAAAGTTGTCAAACAAGCAGAACCAATTTTAAGAACTACTTTAGAACTTGGAGCGCCAGATTATTGGCCTAGAGATTTTAAATGGGATGTAACCTCCGATCCTAGATCCTTTTTTACAAGAATTTATTGTGATAAAGGAATAGATGCAAGAAGCACCATAAGGTTTGAAGTTATAATGAAGGGAAAACAACCAGCAGACCCAAATAAAGAAGGAACTTTAACTATTAAGATAGGAGGAAGGCTTATAACGGAGTTCCCTCAAGATACACCTTTCCAAAAATCTGCTCTTTACAGAGGCCTTATTACTATGTATAGAATTTTATGGTACGACAGGGTTAGGAGAGGTTATTTAAGAATGTGTGAAGAATTAATAAACAAAGTCGCAAACGTTTTTAGACAATTGCTTAAAATTCCTGCTGAGAAATAAAGTTTTTATTTCTTATTTCTAACTTAAATTTAATGTACCTGGGTGACTTGTTAAAAAGGCCTGATGTAGTAATTAAAAAGGTTGGAAAAGAAAAGAAAAAAACTTTGTATTCACTGATTGTCCTCGAATGGATTTTGCTAGGAATAGCAGTGTTTATAGGGATGTTTCAAACAGTAGCTTTAGATAAGCTAGCAATAGCAACGATAGCTTTAATAATAGTAGGAATACTAGGTACTTTATTTGCAGCAGTACTGATAGGATTGACTTATTCAATACTTGGAGGAAAAGGTGGTTATAGAGAAGCTTTGAATGCAGTAGCTCTTGGAATGTTTGCTCCATCTGTAGCTTCTATAATAACTTCGATATTTTCTTTAGCAGGAGTTGCAGGAATTTTCGTAGGATTCTTGGTTAGCATCTTCCTAGGAGTACTAGGAATGGCAACCTTAGTCAGAAGCTTAAAGGAATATTTCAGATTGGACTACCTAACGATTTTCATAGGTTTAGTCTTAGTGCTTCTTCCTGCATTAAGCTTAGCAGCTACCCTTCCGTCCCTCTTTGGAGTAACACCAATAATTAAAACAACTCAACTACCTTCCCTCTTTTCACAATTTTTTCAGAAATTACTCCAAGTAGTTAAGTAACTTCATGGTAACAATCGGTTTAGTAGGAAAGCCATCTAGTGGTAAGAGTAGTTTTTTTAAAGCAGCTACGTTAAAAGACGTTGAAATAAGTGAGGTTCCGTTTACGACTATTAAACCAAACGTCGGGATCGCTTTTGTTTCTTTTAATTGTGTTGAAAAAGAGTTTGGTGTGAAATGTAATCCAAGATTAGGATTTTGTAAAAATGGAAAAAGGTTCGTCCCTGTTAAGTTAATAGATGTTGGCGGTCTAATACCTGGTTCGCATGCTGGAAGAGGAATTGGTAATAAATTTTTAGACGATTTAAGGCAGGCTGATGTATTAATCCAAGTTATAGACATGTCAGGACTTACAGACGAAGAGGGAAAACCTACCGATAATTTTGATCCTGAAATTGAGATAAAATTTCTAGAAGAAGAGATAAACCTTTGGTTTGAGAGTATTGTAAAAAGAGGTATAGAAAAGATAAAAAAAGAAAAAGACCCTGTGGAAGCTTTAGCAAAACAGTTCAGCGGTTTAGGAGCTTCTAAAAAGGATATAGAGGAGGTCCTCTCAAAAGTTTCTTATACCAACGTAAAAAAATTTGCTGAAGAGTTGAGAAAAAAGGTTAAGCCAATTTTGTTGGCTGCAAACAAAATAGATATAAAGAAGGCCCAAGATAATTTTGTAAAGCTCTCTAAAAAATATCAAAATTTAGTCCCAACTAGCGCTCTTGCCGAAATTATACTTAAGGAATTAGACAAAAAAGGAGTCATAGAATATTTACCAGGTAACGGCTTTACTGTAATTTCTGAAGAAAAACTAAATGAGAGAGAAAAAAGAGCTTTAAGTCTTATAAAAGAACTAATAGAAAAGTTTGGATCAACAGGGGTTCAAACTTGTTTAAACAAAGCTGTTTTTGATTTAGCAAACTACATACCTGTTTATCCAGTTGCTGATTCAAAAAGACTAACTGATAAGGAAGGAAACATTTTGCCAGACGTATTTTTAGTTAAAAGAGGTACAAAACTTAAAGAGTTTGCTTATAAAATTCATACCGATATAGGTAAGGGTTTTATTTGTGGAATTGACGCTAAGACTGGTAAGAAGTTATCTGCAGATTATGTCTTAAAGCCAAACGATGTTGTAGAAATAAAATTTAGGAAATAAAATAATTGTGGCATATTCAGCTAAAATAGAAAAAATTTTTAAATCAAAAGGGATAAATGTAGGCGATTTTATAAGGATTGTTAAGGGAGACCAAATTTTTGAAGGTATTTTAATGCCAAGAGTTGAGTTTGGCGAGAGAGATGTAATAATAATTAAGCTTAAGAATGGGTATAACATTGGTATAAAATTCGATGAAAATACTAAGATAGAAAAATTGGGAAAAGGCAGGAAACCTGGG
>Ga0190367_1001167_pt1 | contig 15919 bp, 21 predicted proteins | sample 4872181011_MG_FD_171838 | JGI IMG/M metagenome (GOLD analysis project Ga0190367, IMG submission 171838) | Hydrothermal vent microbial mat bacterial communities from Southern Trench, Guaymas Basin, Mexico - 4872-18-10-11_MG | ecosystem: Environmental > Aquatic > Marine > Hydrothermal vents >...
GATTAAATAAGGTAAACCCGACTGCACAAATTTTAACTGGAGCTCTAATGTTTGAGTTTCTAGGATGGAAAAATGGGTCAGAGTTGATAAAAAAAGCTATAGAGTTAACTATTAGCAGAAAAATCGTAACTTATGATGTTTATAGACATATCGGAGGAAAATTAGTTGGTACAAGGGAATTTGCGAGAGCTGTGATTGAGAGCATGGATAGTATAAAATAATTCTGCTTTAATTTTGCAAATCTTTTTAGATAGTTCTTTTTTAAAGTAAATAAAAACTTTAACTTTACTTCCCACTCGCGACTCTCCCAAGGAAAGATAGAAATATCACTAATTTTAGTTTATCAAAAAATAAAGAAGTCACAAAACCTGGTGATTTCAATGAAATCCATGTATGCCTTTATTAGAGAAGCTTGGAAAAGACCCTGGGAAGGGTTTGTAGGAGAATTAATGTGGGAGAGATTACAAAAATGGAGAAAAGAGCCTCCAATTGTAAGAATAGAAAGACCTACTAGACTTGATAGAGCTAGAAGTTTAGGATACAAAGCAAAGAAGGGCATAATAGTTGTAAGAGTGAGAGTTAGAAGAGGAGGTAGATACATAAGAAGACCTAGAAAAGGTAGAAAAACTACATGTATGCTAGTTCACAGAAGGACACCAAAAAAGAATCTTCAATGGATAGCTGAAGAGAGGGCAGCTAGAAAGTATCCAAACATGGAAGTTTTGAATTCATATTGGGTAGGAGAAGATGGCAGATATAAATGGTTTGAAGTAATACTGGTTGATAGAAGCCATCCAGCAATAAAATCTGATAAAGACCTTTCATGGATTACTAGAAAAAGAGGTAGAGTATTTAGGGGTTTAACCTCCGCAGGAAGAAAAGCTAGAGGATTAAGAAGAAAAGGTAGAGGAGCAGAAAAAGTTAGACCTAGCGTTAGAGCTAACTTCAGAAAAAAGGATAAAGATTAAAGTAAAATGAAAAAGATAGAAAGAATACTTGTATCAGCTGTAGTACATTCTACTGAAGATCCTGAAAAAGTAGGTGAGGCTATTTCTTTGCTTTTTCCGTTCGAATTTGATATAAATGTTTATGATGCAAAAGGATACTACGGAAATCCCATAAAATATTTGGAGGTAGAAATTACAAAGAAAAAGGAAATTAAAGAATTTTGGAATCATTTCATAAATTTATTAGACGATCATGAAAAGGCATATCTCCTTGATACACTAGAATACAGGATTGATGATCAAAATTTTCTCCATATAAGAATTGATAAACAAAAAGCGTATCTAGGATCTTTAAAAATAGTAGAAAGTGGAGATTCCATAGCAATAAAGGTTAAAATAATAACATATCCAGCAAAAAAAGATAAAATTTTAAAAGCTGCTCAGGAGCTGATAAAAAGTGGATATTGATTTTCTAAAATTCAATCCAAAAGATGCCAACCTTGAAATATTTGGCTTCGATAAATATGTCATTTTTACAGAAAATCCAGATGATGTAGACAATGATTTTCTAAAGGGATATTTGATTAAACCCAAAGATGTTAAAGATTTAAAGAAAAAGCTATCTCTAGCTAAAAGAAAATGGATAGTCGGGGTTTTATCTGATAAACCAGAAATTAATATGGAAGCCATCATGAGAAAAAAAGTAGATGTTATTTTAGATTCAGAAGAGAGAAGAATTGATTATACTGCCATAAAACTTGCCCCAGAAAAGGATGTTATTATAGAAATTTGTCTTTCAAAGTTTTTAACAGCAAAAGGTGCTAAAAGAGCAAGACTAATAGATGAGACAATTAAAATCTTAGAAGTCGTAAAAAAGTTTGATGCTCCGTTTGTGATAACATCTGGAGCTAGAGATTTCTATGAACTAAGACCAAAAAAGCAAATCTATGAGTTCTTTTCGTTTATGGGTGCCGATTTAAATAAATCAAGAAATTTTGCCTTAAAGCTTTACAAAAAATACGCTGATCCAAATTATATAATGGATGGGCTTGAGATCATAGGTAAATGTTAAGATTTTTCTCTTTTTATTTAATTTTATTAATTAAAAATTTTGGGAAAAATAGATTAATAACTTTTTCGTTCATTTTTAACAATACATAACAAATTTCAGTAGCAATATCATGAAAAAAATCCCTCCAGCACTAAGAAAGAGAAAAAGATATATCGCGTTCGAGATTATTGCTGTAAAAAGAATAGAATCCAAAGATTTGATATTTACTATAAAAGATAGTCTGCTATCGCTGTTTGGAGATTACTATAGCTCCGATGCAGAAATCTGGCTTGAATATTTTGATGGTAGAAGAGGTATTCTAAGATGCAATCATACCGCTTTAAGTAAGGTTAAAATTGCCTTAACACTTGTAGGAAAAATTAAAGATTGCAAGATAATACCATTAATTCTAGGTGTAAGTGGGACGATAAAAAAGTGTAAGAAAAAATATTTAAGAGGTGTAAAAAATGCACCTTCACCAAATAGGCTATGATAGAGCTATAACTGTTTTTAGTCCAGATGGTAGATTGTTCCAAGTCGAATACGCTAGAGAAGCCGTAAAAAGAGGAGCTACTGCAATTGGAGTAAAAGCTTGCGATGGTGTTCTTCTTTTGGCAGACAGAAGAACCACCAGTAGATTGCTAGAGGTTGGAACCATCGAAAAAATATATAAAATTGATGAACACATTTGTGCTGCTACATCAGGACTAGTTGCTGATGCTAGAGTACTTATAGATAGAGCTAGACTAGAAGCTCAAATAAATAGACTAACATACGATGAACCCGTGAGTGTAAAAGAGCTAGCAAGAAGAATTTGCGATTACAAGCAACAGTACACACAATTTGGCGGAGTACGTCCTTTTGGTGTTTCATTGCTAATTGCTGGAGTTGATGATAAACCGAGACTATATGAAACTGATCCCAGCGGAGCTTTACTGGAATACAAAGCTACTGCTATAGGTTCTGGAAGAAATGTAGTTATGGAATACTTCGAGAAAAATTACAGAGATGATATAAACTTGGAAGAAGCTATTATAGAAGCTATGGTGGCTATGGGTAAAGCTATAGAAAGTGAAGTCACACCTGAAGGACTGGAAATGGGCATTGTTAGAGTTGAAGATAAAAAGGTAAAACAGTATACTACAGAGGAATTAAAGCCTTATGTAGAGAAAGCAAATGAAATTATAAGAACAGAATTAAGAAGAAAGTGAGCTATTATGGTTACGCTAGATAAAGCCGTTATAGCTAGACTGAAAAAGCATGGTGCAAATTTTGAGGTTTTAGTGGATCCTTATTTAGCTCGAGATTTAAAAGAGGGTAAAAATGTAGATTTTGATAAACTAGTAGCCGTGGAAGAAGTATTTAAAGATGCTAGAAAAGGAGAAAGAGTATCAAAAGAGGATCTTCAGAAGTATTTTAATACAACAGACATAAGAGAAATTATAAAGACGATAATCTTGGAAGGTGAGGTACAAATAACATCTAGTCAAAGAAGAGAAATGCTAGAACAGAAAAAGAAGCAAATAATAGATTTTATAAGTAGAAATGCAGTAGATCCAAAAACAGGATTACCTCATCCCCCAAGTAGAATCGAGAGGGCCTTAGAAGAGGCAAAAGTACACATAGATATATTTAAACCAGTTGATGCTCAAGTGAAAGACATAGTAAAAGCCCTAAGAGAATACTTGCCTTTAAAATTTGAAGAATTAGAGATAGCTATAAAAATACCACCACAATACACAGGAAAAGCTATTTCCGCGCTGTATTCGTTCGGAACTATAATTAAAGAAGAATGGCAAAAAGATGGTAGTTGGATTTGTATTATTAAAATTCCAGCTGGAATGAAAAGTAAATTGGTTGATCTTCTTAGTAAAATAACTAAAGGAGAAGCTTTAATGAAGGAGTTGAGGAAATCAGAATGACGGGGATATTATCTAGAAAGTTAGTCTTACCAGGTGATTTTTTAAGTAATAATCCAAAACTGGCTGGTCAAGGAACTTATGTGGAACAAGGCAAAGTTTACTCTAAGATCCTAGGATTACTAGATAGAACAGAGTCTTGTATCAGGGTTATACCACTAAAGGGAAAGTACCTTCCATCACAAGGAGATACAGTTATAGGCATTGTAAAGGAAGTCACTTCTAACGGATGGTTAATTGATATAAACTCTCCTTACCCTGCATTTCTACCTTTAACTGAGTATCCAGATGTTAAACCCAACAAAAAAATTAACGAAATAATGGATATTGGAGATATCGTAATTACCAAGGTTCTAAACATAGATCCAAAAATGAGAGTTACTCTAACAATGAAAGACAAAATTTGCAGAATAATTAGATCAGGAAGAGTTGTAGCTATAAATCCCGCAAGAATTCCAAGGGTTATAGGTAAAAAAGGTAGCATGATAAAATTGCTAAAATCCGAACTTGATATTCAAATCATTGTTGGACAAAATGGATTAATCTGGCTAAACGGTGATAGAAGAAGAGTATCTATCGGAGAAGAGGCAATTTATAAAATAGAAGATGAGGCACACATCGAAGGTCTTACTGATAGGATTACTGAGTTGATTAAGAAAAGAAAAGGTGAGTTAATGAATGAAGAAACCAGAGGGGCTTAAATTAATTGTTGATGGTAGAAGATTAGATGGTAGAAGACCAGATGAACTAAGACCCCTCAAAGTTGAAGCTGGAGTTCTAAAAAGAGCTGATGGTTCCTGTTATTTAGAGATGGGCAATAACAAAATAATGGCCGCAGTATATGGACCAAGAGAATTACATCCAAGGCACTTGCAGGATCCAAATAAGGCCATAATAAGGTATAGATACAACATGGCCCCATTCAGTGTCGAGGAAAGAAAGAGACCTGGTCCAGACAGAAGAAGTGTGGAAATTTCGAAAGTTAGCAGAGAAGCACTAGAGCCAGTAATTATTAGAGAGTTATATCCTAGATCAACTATAGATATATTTGTTGAAGTTTTACAAGCTGATGCCGGTACAAGGACAGCTTGTATCAACGCTGCTAGTGTTGCATTGGTTGATGCTGGTATAGCCATGAAAGGTATGGTTACAGCAGTTGCAGTAGGAAAAGCCGATGGAGTACTCGTTCTAGATCCAATGAAAGAGGAGGATTTCTACGGTGAAGCTGATATGCCCTTCGCCTTCTTAATAGTTAATGAGAAAATAAAAGGTATAACTTTGCTACAAATGGATGGTAAGCTTACTAGTGAAGAGGCAAAAAAAGCGCTAGAAATGGCAAAATCTGCAGCACTGGAGATATACAAACATCAAAGAAAAGCAATAATGAAGAAATACACTGGAGAGGATTAAAAAATGGAGAGGGAGATTTTAAGCGAAATAAAGAAGGATTACATACTTTCACGATTAAGAGATGGAGAGAGAATTGATGGACGAAAATTTGACGAGTACAGAGAAATACAAATTAAGACTGGAGTTATCCCAAGAGCGGAAGGTTCTGCACTAGTGAAAATAGGTAATACCCAAGTTTTAGTTGGAGTAAAAATGCAAGTAGGTGCACCTTTCCCAGACACGCCAGATAAAGGTATTTTAATCACAAACGCTGAGCTAGTGCCCCTAGCATCTCCCACTTTTGAACCTGGTCCGCCCAATGAGAACGCAATTGAATTAGCCAGAGTGGTAGATAGAGGTATAAGAGAGAGTGAAGCTATAGACCTGCAAAAATTATGTATTGAAGAAGGAGAGAAAGTTTGGCTGGTATTTGTAGATATACACGTGCTAGATGATGATGGAAACCTAATGGATACTTCTGCACTAGCTGCAATTGCAGCTTTGCTAACTACTACAGTCCCCGCTGAAAGATTTGAAATTGGTGAAAATTTTAACCTACCTGTTCAGAATGTTCCAATTGCTGTGACCTCATTAATTGTAGATGAGAAAATACTAGTAGATCCAAGCAGAGATGAGTTAAGTGTAGGAGAGAATCTTGTTACTATCACCACGGATAAAGATGAAAACATTGTCGCTATTCAAAAAAGTGGAGGATTTATTCTTATGGAGGAAAAGTTTTATGAATTGATTGACATCAGCATAAGAAAGGGTAGAGAAATTCGGAAAAAATTACTTGATATAGTAGGTGTAAGCTTATGAGAACAAAAAAAGTCAAAATGGCTGCAAGATTTGGAGCCAGATATGGATTAAGAATTAGAAGGGCTATAGTTAAAATAGAGATGGAACAGAGAAAAAAGTATGTTTGTGAGAAGTGCGGAAAAAAGGCTGTAAAGAGGATTGGCAGTGGAATTTGGCAATGTAAGAGTTGTGGATATAAATTCGCCGGTGGTTGTTATATACCAAAAACCTCTGCAAGTAAAATGATGGAGCAAGTTTTGTCACAACAAAAAGAAAGTAAAAGTGAGTAGGTGATTCCCCATGAGTTACATCTGCCCGAAATGTGGAGCTGAAGTGGATATTGATCTTGAAAGTAACATTATCCAGTGCACAAAGTGTGGATCCCGCATTTTAATGAAACCTAGACCACCTGCTTTGAAAAAAAGAGTAAAAGCTATCTAAAAATCAACTGAATAACTGTTTTAAAGCTAATAACGAGTTTATATCTCTAAAAAATGGATCTCCCAAAATCAGCTGGTCGCACACTTTTAAAATATCATTTATCTTTCTTTTAAAATCATTTAAACTCCCGCTTATTGTGAATTTCTCTACCAGCAATTCTGAAATCTCATCAATTTTTTTAAAATCCTCAAGTTTAAATAAATCATAACCCTTTTGCCGAATTTTTATTAAATTTTCCAAGTTGATGTGGGCTATTTTATTCCATAAACTCACCAGGTTAAATTCTTCAAGAAAGTGATAGTTACTACCCATAACTATAGCTGCAGCTAAAATCAAATCTTGATAGTACTGACTAGGTAAAATTAATGCTGGACCAAAAGCAACTGAGAGAACTTTTTTCTTTAAATGCTGCTTAATCCAGAGCAAAAATTCTGGATAAACATAATTAAATAAAATTCCGTCAGCAATTTCAGATGCTAAAGCAGTTATTTTTGGGGTTGAGCAACCTATGAAAACCTTAAATCCCAAATCTTTTAAAGCAAACGTGCAATTTTCAATATTTTTTAAAATTCTCCTTTTTTTACCGGGGACTAAACATATAAATACTTTCTTTGTATCAATTGAGGATAAATCTTTTATTAAAACGTTACAGTCCCTTCTCGAGAAAGAAGAAATTATACCAATCTTTATATGGTCAACTTTTTTGGAAAAAAATTTGCCAAATCTATTGGATCTTCAAAAAACTGAATATCACCAATCCACACTATATCTACAAAGTCCTTAACAATTTCTATTCTTCTTAACAACTCTTGTCTAGGTAAATCTCCGTTTACATTTAAACCTATTTTTTCTGGTTTTAACATGGCTTTATTTTAAAAGTTCACCAGTCAAGTAATTTTTCTATACTCTTACCAGATATCTTTGTCTTTTTTTTATCTTCTTTCTTCTTTTCTGGACTTATACTAGTAGCTCTATAGCCCAGCTTGCTACCGTAAACTTCTGCCAATTTATCTCCGTACAATTCAACAACAAACTTAGCAGCCAATTTTGCAACATCCTGTATTTTAAATTCCATTGCTTCTTTTTCGGATGTTCTAATTTTAATTTTCTCTTCCCTATCAACGTAATATGGGCAGAATAAGCACTTGAATGGATTTATTGGTTTTACTTCGTCCTCAGAGAAGACATCATCCAAGACTTCTAATGCACAATAAAGACCATCACTATACTTGCATGTCTTAATTCTCTCATCTGCCAGTTCCTTTGCGATTCTTAGAAATTCTCTCAATCCTGTTAAAACTTCTATATCCTCTTGTTGTTTAAAGAAAAACCACTCAACTAAAGATAGTATGAACTCCGATGGAGATTTATTAATTTCCTTGCATTTTTTTACAATTAACTGCTCCAAATCTGGAGGGATATCCAGAACTACTCTCATCTTCTCTTAGTTTAAAATTTATACTGTGTATCTTTTTTCAATTTTCTCTTCTTCCTTAGGGGCTTTTTCTTCTTTCTTTTCCTCCTTTTCTTCGAGAAAAATCTTAGCTAATTTATAATAGCCCTTTACATTACCTCCTATTGGATCGTCTGGAATCACAATGTCTCCAACATCCTTGAAGTTTCTTTGAAGTTCATCGTAAACTCCTGGTAAAGCTACTCCTCCACCAGTAGCGATTATTTTGTCTATGATTGTTGTAGATAAACCTTCCAATACAACCTTGACTCTGTTAGATATCCTTTCAACCCAGGATTTCATTAATCTATAGTAGTCGTCCATTATATCATCCTGAGATACAGAGACCTTTCTTCCGCTTCTTATTCTACCGACTTCGTAGCCTTCAACTGTTAATAGCTTTGTGATTTCCTCTGGAGTCAAACCAATGCCGATCTTATTCCTTATAGTAATTTCTAAATTCTCATAAAGTTTGTCAACACCTACTAGAATCGTGTCCCCTCTGAGAAATTCCATATAAGCCAAAGCTGCTACATCAGTAGTGCCAAATCCTATATCTATGCAAACTCCTGTATCCACACCCATGTAGGCTAGGGTGCCTACTGGTTGAGGAAATATCAGTATTTTTGCGTTTAACGCTTTAGATAGAGATTTTAGTAGCTCATTCCTTTCATATTTTGAAGATTTTACTGGCAATCCAGTTGAGATTAGCAAATCTTTGCTTTCAACATTCAACTTGGCCAAAGCATGTTTTGCTAATTCTATATAAGATGCATGAATTAACCTACCACCCTGTATTGGTCTTAATTCTTCCATATCCTCCAAGTTTTGAACCAAATGCAAAGCTTCATCGCCAATGTATGTTGCCTTTCCCCCTTTCTTTAAAACCCAATCAGTCTCTCCACTAAATGCCACTAGGCTTGGGAAAAGTATCACATCTTTTCCGTTTTTTGTGGCTTTTGTGTAATTAGTGCCAATGTCTAAGCCAATTGGTTTCATGGTATGAAATCTTTAGTTAGCTTTTATTAATCTTTTGATCGACTACTTGATACTTTCAACCAAATGAATACACAAGAGAAAATTTGGTTAACACATGCTTCATTTTCCAAATTGCTTTGCCCTAGAAAGTGAAGTTTTATCTGTTTCACTCGTTTATATCAAGGATTGCTTTGTGGTAAATTTTACAGATTTATCTCCGCTAATCTTTAATTTAATGAGATTTTTCAAGTTAAATAACCTTTATATCCTCTTTTTATCTCGGAAAATACCTAATTTGGTTATCTCAATTCGATACAGATTCTAAAAAAGAAATTAATAAATTATTTTACAAATTCAAAGCGTAATCCTGATGGTATTCTCATGAAAAAATGGATGAGATAAAGTAAATCCCAAAAAATAGAAATATTAGAATTGAAAAACACGATAAAACTTTGTTAGCTTTTTCACCCCAAATATTTACGGTTTTGTTTGAAGAATAAGATACAAAACCTAGCCAAGCAAAATCACATAATTCATGAACTATGATAAAGAGTATAATGCCTATTAAACCAAATGATGTCGAATACATTACCAAAACAAAACCAACTGTTAGCCACCAAATTATAAAATACGGATTTAACAAACTCATTAAAACTCCAGATATTAACCCACGATAATTAGAGGCCTTTGGGCTTTTACCATAGTTCCTTGCCTCATTAATAGCAAAATAGATTAGTACTAACCCTCCAATAAGTAATATTATCCTTTTTAAAGTGTTATCCATTACAAATGCACCAAACGTGAAAAGTGCCAAAATTATAGGAATTTCAACGATGGCATGTCCAGCAGAAATCACAAAGCCAGAATAGGGTCTTGTTCTGCCTTCTGCCACGGTAACAGCAAATAATGGTCCTGGCGCCATTACACCGCTCAGTGAGATCAATATTACAGTTAGCAAAAACTCATGTAACTCCATTTTTCAGCACCTTTTGGTCAATATTAAATAGTGACCTGGTCTTATAAGGAATGTTTCAACGATTTCATAACCTTTTGCCTTTACACTTTCTATAAACTTTTCAGATGTAACTACATATTCACATTCAGGAATCCTATATGATATAAATTTAACGTCCTCGTGGTGTCTAAGATACCACGGAAGAGGCCAATAATCATAGGTAGGTTCGTATATTGCTATGCATTTTCCACTTTCTTTTATTTTAATTATTCTCTCAGTTAGATCTATAACAGGAGGTTGTATTTGGATATAAATTAGATCTTCCGATGTGTCATTGTAATTTACATAAGTTATTTGCAACGATACTACCAAATTTACAAGCGCACCCGCTACAACTAATAATTTAAAATACTCTTCATATTTTTTAATGAAATTATCAACATAAATTGATGAAAACAATCCCAATGGTGCCACTAAGTGTAATAAAAGCCAAGGAACTTTATGAGCTATATAGTGGTAAATCGCAAACGCCATAAGCAACCAATAAAACGAAAATAACTCTAATCTACCAACTTTTTTGCTTAATAATCTTTTAAGAAAGACTGGAATCGCTATTAAAGATAAACCAAGAGGTAAAAACTCATACTGAATCAAAAGTTTAAAGTAGTAATATATTGGCTTCCAATGATCTTTTCGCTCATGCATCTTAACCCAATGGGACACTGCATCAATCGTGGCCGTTTTTAATCCTTCCATATTTGAAAACAGATTTGTATACAAAGCTACAAAGACAACAATAAATGGTATAACTACAGAAATTGTTTTAATAACAATACCTGGGTCTTTTTTAGGATTTCTTTCATCAATTTTAACTATTCTTAGCTTTTCGAGCAGCTGTAATACTATCAGAAAGGTTGTAAAAATGAATAAATATATATACCCGTTCTCTTTTGAGGTAAGAATTATTCCAAATAAAAAGGAGATTGCTGCAAGATACATTGGTCTTTTTGCTTCTAAATACCTGAAGTAAAAGTAAACTACCGCAAGAAACGATGCCACAAGAATAATATCGTTTCTCATGTATCTTGAATAATATAAAATTGATGTGGAAAACAGAGTTACAAATAATAACAAGTACACTCCCGAATTCAACCATCTTTTGAACTTATACGAAATAAAGACACAGATAAGGCTAAATATCACTGGAATTAATCTTGCTGTAATTTCCGAGTCTCCAAGTGTGAAAAAAACCGCTGCTGTTGTATAATATAGAAACGGACCATGATAAGCAGGATCGTATCTATAATATCCATCCTTCATTAAAATATAACTTAAATAAGCATGAATACTTTCATCATGGTCCATTGGTCTGGCATCTAGTTCATAGAAACGCGTAAAAACTGCAAGAACTGCGATTAACAAAACTAATAATTTTTTATTTTTTATATTTTCTAATTTTTTAAAAACATTCATGACTTCTTTGAAATTGTTGCTAGAGATTTTAAAACCTTTGGATAAAAAACACGCAAAAAATAGAATTTCTGCATTCTGTAAATAAGTGCAACCCCATAAATTATAAGAAGTCAATGATCCAAGGAACGAATAGGTGTCCCTAACTTTCAAGAAAATTTATTTGAATAAAAAATAAATCTTTCAAAGAAATGATCAGTAAGAAACTTCTTAAAGATTTAAAAGGATATCAAATTGTAGGTAAGCACTCTGCTGTAAAGGCGTGTCTTTGGTTAAAGAAATCAATGAGAGATAAAGGATTCTGTTACAAACAAAAATTTTACGGAATTCAAAGTCACAGATGTCTACAAATGACTCCAGCCTTGATCTGCAATCAAAGTTGCATTCATTGTTGGAGACCTGTTGAATTGCTAAGCGAAGTAAAAGATTGGGATCTTCCAGAATTTATTGCAAAAGAAAGCATAAACGCACAGCGTAGAATTTTAACAGGATTTAAAGGAACTCCAGATGTTAACTTAAAAAAACTAGAAGAAGCTCAAAATCCCAATCATGTGGCTATAAGCTTGATAGGTGAGCCTACACTTTATCCTTACCTTGATAAACTCGTAGAAATTTACAAATCCATGGGTATGACAACTTTTGTGGTTTCCAATGGAACAAATCCAGAAATGATAGAAAAAATCAAGCCCTATCAATTATATATAAGCTTATTAGCTTACGATGAAGAGAGTCACTTAGCTTTAAATAGACCAAAAAGAAATTACTGGAATAATATTCTGCAGTCATTAAAAATAATGTCTCAAAAGGATTGCAGAACTGTAATTCGCTTAACTGCAGTAAAAGGTTACAATATGAAACCTGAGAAGTTTGCACCATTACTAGAACTGGCATCTCCAATGTTCATTGAAGTTAAAGCTTACATGTATTTGGGTTATTCCAGATATAGACTTCCCCCAACCGCCATGCCTGAGCATTATGAAGTTTTAGATTACGCAAAAACCATTGCTAAATTAATAGATTATGAAGTTGCAGACGAATCTGAAGTTAGTAGAGTAGTTTTACTTAGAAGAAAATAGCGAGTTATTAAAAAAGGTTGGCCAAAAATGTTTGAAGAACTAGAAAAGTTTAGACTTGTTCTTGAAGAAAAAGAAAAAGCCAGAGAAGATTTAATTAAAAAATGCCGAGAATTAAGAATACTCTCAACAAAAGCTATCAATGCCGTTCATAAAGGAAAAATAGATGATGCAAAAGCAATACTTTCCAATGCTAAGGTCTTACTAGAAGATATCAAAAAGTACAAAAATACTTGTCCAGAGTTTTATTATTCCATAACACACAATTCTATGCAGGAATTTGCAGAAGCTTATGTCTTTTTATCAGTTATATCAGGTGAGAATGTAAAAATAAATAATATTGATGTTGAAATCCCAGCATTGTTATGCGGAATAGCTGATTTTGTTGGAGAGATGAGAAGATATATCTTAGATCTGTTAAGAAGAGGAAAAATAACTGAAGCTAACAGGTACATAGATATAATAGAAACTGTATATCAAACTTTAATCCAGTTTGACTTTCCAGAAAAGATACTTCCAGGATTCAGACATAAACTTGACATGGTTAGGGCTATGTTAGAAAGAACAAAAGCTGATCTCCTGACAGCAAAAGCTGCTCTTGAATGTAAAAAAGTTTCTTCTGAAGATTAATTTATATTATAAAAATGTAATTAACTTTACAAGAGTGTTAATATCTTACTTCTGAGGTCAATAAAAAACATTTTTAAGTTTAATACTCCTAAGGTAAAAATAGATAAATTTAAGGTAGGTATTGAAAATTTTAGAGCATTTAATTGAGTGTGCGATAGTTGAAAAAGGACCCGTGGCTCAGCCTGGATAGAGCGCCGGCCTTCTAAGCCGGAGATCGCGGGTTCAAATCCCGCCGGGTCCGCTGTTATTTTTCCTTTTTAAGTTTTGTAAGTTACATAAGGAATTTAAATACTTAAAAAAATCAAAAATTTCATTTAAACTTTAATCGTAACCCAGTACACAACCTTCATCAGCCTGACTTACAAGTTTGGCATACTTTGCCAAATATCCTTTTAGCTTTTTCATTTTTGGCTTCCATTTTTCTTTTCTTTCTAGTAATTCCTCTTTTTTAACATTTAATTCCAATTTTCTTTCAGGTATGTCTATTATAATTTCATCGCCATCCTCTACAAGCGCAATAGTTCCTCCAATTGCAGCTTCTGGGCTAACATGACCTATACAAGGGCCTCTTGTAGCTCCACTAAATCTTCCATCAGTTATTAGAGCTACTCTCTCCAAACCCATTCCTGCAATTGCAGCAGTGGGCATTAACATCTCAGGCATACCTGGTGCACCCCTAGGACCCATGTATCTTATAACCACAACATTTCCTTCCTTTACTTCGCCATTTAGTATTCCCTCCAGTGCCTCTTTTTCAGAGTCATAAACTTTTGCAAAACCCGTGAATCTAAGGAGTTCTTTCTTTATTGCAGCAGTTTTTACTACTGCTCCTCTTGTAGCTAAGTTTCCTCTAAGAATAGTTATTCCTCCCTCTTTTGAGATCGGTGACTTAAGATCATGTATAATATTTTTCCCTCTTACATAAGCTCTATCTGCTATTTCATGTAATCTCATGCCAGAAACCGTCATTTCATTATGAATTAAATCTTTAGCCTTATTAATTAACATTGGTACTCCTCCACTTTCATCAAGATCTGCTACAGTGTACTCGCTTGCAGGATCTAGAGAAACTATATGAGGTGTTCTTTTACTTATTTCGTCAAACAAGTCAAGAGTTAATTTTATCCCCCTTTCCCTAGCTATTGCTGGTAAATGTAAAACCGTATTAGTAGAGCCGCCTATGAGCATATCAACCGTAATAGCGTTTTCAAAGGATTTTTCCGTAATAATATCGCTTGGTTTTATGTCGTACTTTATCAGTTCAACCACTCGTCTACCGCTTTCCTTAGCTATTCTAAATTTTCTCGATGAACCACATGGAGATGTAGAGCAATATGGCAGCGTTAAACCTAAAACCTCAGTTAGTATTTGCATCGTATTTGCAGTATATAATCCTTGGCAACTTCCGCAATAAGGTGCACAAAAATCCTCGTAAATTTTTAACTCTTTTTTTCCTATTTTACCAGCCTTAAACATGCCTACTGCTTCAAAAGCTGTTTTAATTGTAGCAATTTTTCCTTCAACTTTCTCAGGCAACATTGGTCCTCCTGTAACAACTATAGATGGTATATCCATTCTAAATAAGGCCATTAACATCCCTGGTATAATCTTATCACAAGCACCAACTAGCACCAATCCATCAAACTTATGTGCTTCAACCATACATTCTATTGAGTCTGCAATTATCTCTCTTGATGGTAAAGAGTAACACATACCATCGTGACCCATAGCTATTCCATCACACACACCTATAACTCCAAACTCAAAAGGAACTCCCCCTGCTGATAAAATACCCTCCTTAACAGCCTGAGTTAACTTATCCAGCAACGTATGTCCAGGTACTATGTTATTATATGCATTAGCTATACCAACAAACGGTTTATCAAAATCAGCATCTGTTACTCCAGTTGACTTTAGCAAAGCCCTATGCGGTAATCTTTCTACTCCCTTTTTTATTTCATCACTTCGCATAATTCGAGTAAAGATTTCGAGCTTTTTTATTTTTCTATTTATCTTTGGACCAAAAACACAGCCAAAATAAAAAGTTCAGATAATATTATCAAAAAATACACATCCTAATGCAATTAAAAACGCTTTAAATTTAATAGTTAAATAAAGAACCTAAACTCTTCAGTTTATTTAATAAAATTAAGTTGAAACAAAATCATTTATATATATGTATTAAAATAGATTATTTTTAAATTAAAATAATTACAAAAAATAAAAGAGATAAATCCCCGAATTTATGTTCTTAGTGCTAATTTTATGTCTTCAGCTTTTACAGTTTTTCTGCCTGCATGTTTTGCTATTTCGACCGCTTTCTTTGCTATCTGGGTAGCCCATTCCTCAAGTATCTCGACCATTGTTTCCCTTGCATCTTCACTAACTCTCTCTGCACCAGCCTTTCTTATTAGTCTGTCAACTGGAGCAATAGGTAGCTCAGCCAACTCTACTCACCTCCTACATTAGCCCTCTAATTATTTTAGATATATATAGTTTTCGATTGAAATTGAAAATCTTGCGGTATTTCATATTATGCCGCTATCACTTTTAGGCGTTGGTCAAAATCCACAAACATTTCAAAGTTTAATTGAGTCCTCTACCCTGAAACAATTAAAAATTCCATATATTATAAACTATAAATAATTTGTATGAAGAATATTTTTAATAAGTTCTCAAGGATTTTAGAATTACGAAAAAAGGTGCTAGGTTAAAATTCATAATCTTGATCTTTGATGCTACCTATACAAACTTGAAACAGTATATATACACATGGACTTATCTCTAGTTCAAAGTCTGTCGTTAAGATAAAGAA
>Ga0190367_1001169_pt1 | contig 15903 bp, 18 predicted proteins | sample 4872181011_MG_FD_171838 | JGI IMG/M metagenome (GOLD analysis project Ga0190367, IMG submission 171838) | Hydrothermal vent microbial mat bacterial communities from Southern Trench, Guaymas Basin, Mexico - 4872-18-10-11_MG | ecosystem: Environmental > Aquatic > Marine > Hydrothermal vents >...
ACGCCCTGATCATCTTGGCTACCTGCTCATCGCTCAAGGCCAGGTCTATAACCCTCTCCACGTGCAAAAGATCAGCTCAGGACTAAATAAGATTTAGCGACAAAAACGCTAAAAAGTAGAAGAGCGTTTAACTCCATTAGAGCTATATACTATTCTTCCGTTAATCATCGTCATAGATGCTTTAATGGATTTTATTGACCTAATGTCCTTAGGTATGTCATTAATGTTAAGTAACACTAGATCAGCTGGCATGTTAGGAACAACACTTTCTTTAGAAAAGGTATCTTCAAGAACTTTACCACGGATGTATATGCTTAAAGCTTCTTCAAAGCTTAATTTCTGAGAAGAAGATATCTTCCATATTTTTAGTCCTTCACATTCCCCTCTATCCACGGCTGCATACACCCCGATCCATGGGTTGAGAGGTTCCACAGGAGCGTCAGAGGAGGCGGCTACTAACAAGCCTTCCCTGATAAAGGATTTAAAGGGATAAACCCATTTAGCTCTTTCACCCAATCTATCAACTATCCACCAGTCACTTATTATAAAGTTGGGTTGAACGGATATAGGAAGCTTAAACCTAGCTAATTCCTCTAGTAAATCCGGTGGTGTTAGGGAAGCATGCTCTACCCTTAAATTGCCGAGCTGGGTTTCCTTTACTGCCTTTAAAACTTCTTCAACACCTTTATCCCCTATAGCATGAACAGCTACGTTAAGCCCCTTCTTAGCCACGTTTTTCATTAAGGCTCCTAATTTCTCGCTATTTAAGAGAAGCAGACCTTTGTTACTTGGATCATCAGAATAAGGCTCTCTTAAAGCCGCTGTTCTACCTCCAAAACTTCCATCCATAAAGACCTTTACCCCTTTGATCTTCATTAAATGACCGTCGAAAGTGTCCTGAGGAATGCTATCTGTATAAACCCTTAACTTCATGGGTACTTCCTTTAATACATTCTCGTAGACTTTAAGCTCCCATTCTTTAACAGACATTATGTGAAGCTCCGTAAGCCCATAGCCGTAGGCTTCGATAAAGGCTTCTTTCACCGCTTTAGTTATCTCGTTAAAGGAGGGTAACGGCAAAGAGCTTAAGGCCTTCTCAACCTCCTCTTCATAAAGTAATCCGTTTTTAGATTTTATACCTAGTATACTTAGTGCCTTAGTGTTAGCAACGGCAACGTGACCACATACTCTTACCAACAAGATAGGTTTATTGGGAACCGCGCTATCTAGGTCATCTTTAGTAGGATGTCTTTTCTCCTCGAACCTCTCTTGGTCCCATCCCCATCCTACGATCCAACCTTCATATGATTTAGAAGACCTTCTTAGTACCGATTTAAGCTCCTCTATAGAGCTTATATTTCTTAAATTTAACCTATTTTTATTAATAGAATAATTAATTATGTGAAGATGTGCGTCGGCAAGTCCTGGTATCAGTAACCTGCCTTCAGCGTCTAATAACTTAATAGATCCCTTAGCTAAACGCCTTAACCTATATTCTTCCCCCACAGCTATTACTAGACCATCCCTTATCAACACTGAGTCGTAATCTGATGCCCAAACGTTAGCATTGATAATTAGTAAATACATCTTATCGCCTTAAGTTCATAAAATACCCATGACACTTTATAATAAATTCCCTCGATTAGCTTAAGGAATATAGAGATATTCTCATGTATTTGAGCCAACCCAGCACCACGTCATTTTCTATGCCTAATACTCCTGTTCTTTCTCCACTAAATTATGAGAAAAAGATGTGGGAAACTAAACCTATACATTCATTTATCTCTCAGCTCCAGCTTGAGACCGAATTTTTTAAGGCGTTTAAAGCCTTTGTCCTTAGTAGCCAGGACCAGGTTGTTTACGATAGCCGTTGCTGCTATGAGTAGGTCAGCGTCTGGGATTAGTTGTCCTTCCCGTTTTAGCGCTGTATAAAGTTCACAGTACCTCAGCACCACGTCATTGTCTATGCCTAATACGTCAAAGCCTTCCTCAAGTAACTGCTTCACTCTACTTCTTTTCTCACTGTGAATACCTCTAAGAACCTCTATCATAGTTATTATGGATACTGCTCCTCTCTCGTAGATGCCTTTTTTCAAAGCATCTACCAGTATGCTAGTATCAATAAGCCTCATCCCAGCACAAACCTTTCTCTGAACTCCCTGCTTGACCTGAGTATCTCCTCTAATTCTCTCTCCTCAATCAAACGTCTTAGTTCCTCGAAGGCTATTCTCGCCTTAGCCACCTTAGCCTCCCTATAAAGCTCCAAGAGGAACTCGCTCCAATCCCTATTCCTCTTCTCCTTTTTAAGCAACTCTTTAACCTCTCTTAAAACAGAGATAGTAGCATACTTTCTCATTATATCACCATATAATTAATAGCTATATAACTATAAATGACTTATGTCACGTCTACTCTAATGATTTAAGTCTCTAGCAACCTGAAAGGGGTGGTAAAGACTTATAATTTACTTTGTTTCAGAAAGGAATTGAAGGATGGCTATAGATAGGGCCCGTGGCCTAGCCAGGAAAGGCGGCGGCCTCCTAAGCCGTAGATCCCGGGTTCAAATCCCGGCGGGCCCGCCATCCGTTAGAAAACTCCTCGAGATCTACCATAGACTTATTAAGGCTACACCTCACTTATAGCCTATTACCTCGTGAAAAGTATTCCTTCTACACACCTTACAGTATAGGTAAAGGTGCTTCATCTCGTAGAGGTTATAGCCTACATCCACTTTCTTTATGTTACCGCAGCTCTCACACCTAAGTAACCACTGCGTCATCGATACCGCCTCAGGGGCTGCTCGCCTCGCCACAGCTAACGCCTACCTGTTTATCATCATTAGCAACCCTAACTTAACCCATGGCATATTTATTGTTTACCTATAGGGAGGATCCCAGCGCTAAATATTTATCTGAAAGAAAAAACAGTATAGTTAGCCGCGGTAGCTCAGCTGGGAGAGCGCCCGGCTGAAGACCGGGAGGTCCCGGGTTCAAATCCCGGCCGCGGCACCATCAAACATGCGGATGATTAATCAGAGTTACGGTGAACGATGATCGAAAGGCATTAAGATGACGCATCCACAAATAACTCTTCTCAAAATGATTATTCTAAATATTTGGAAAGGTCCTTATCACATTTCACATAGTCTACAGGAAATCCTTGTTTCCTAAGCTCACACTCTTTTTGTAAGAATACTCTTGCTGGTTTATCGAGCCTCTTTCCATGTAGGAGTATTAGTTTTAATTTTCGTTTATCAGCGTGAGAAAAATACCTGTTTAAACACTCTCTTAACTGTCTAACAGCGATAGCTAACACTTTGCCTTTTCCATTGCTGCAGTGTCGCATCCGCCCTCTGTTACACACCTGTCTATTTGATATGTAAAGCTATTAATGAGCGCCCGATAGGATTGAGTGGCCTCTTTGGCTTTAGAGAGTTAACTATGTGTAGGTTTCTTAACCTCTTTTTCAACGGTTTTTAATAAATCCTCTATTTTATAAGCCTCTTCTTCTATCTCCTCTACCGTTAATTGTTCCTCGTGAAATCCTTTTTGGTGAAACCTATATGCGGTATTCCACGCGTCCAGCAATTCCTCCCCGTAGATGTCTCTAAGCCTCTTAGCAGCCTTATCCAACAGCTTGGTCCACCATGTACCTTCCTGCCTGGCTTTCTCATACTCTGGTACTCTGTTGATCTCGGATAGGATCTTTATGGTGTCCTCGGCAACCTTATAAAGTTTTTCAGCAGCTTGAACAGGATCATCCTTCTGAAGATATTCTATTGCTTCTTTAAACCTCTTCCTCAGCTCCTCTATCCTAGCATCTAGATTCATTGTCTACCACCCTTCGCAAGCCTTGATAACGCGTAGACAAATAACCCAATTGCAACTGTCCCGAGAACTATAGGCCTCCATGGAGTTAGCGTATCTGGTTCGCGTAGCTTGACGTTAAGGTGGTCAACGATCTTGATAACCCATTCACCTTTCGGAACATACCATATATGGAGTTTATCGTAGGCCCCTCTATAGTATTCGAAAGCCTCGTAGACAACGTTAAGCCTCCTAAGAGTAAGATGCTCTAGGAACTCTCTTTTAACCTCTACCTCTGCATCAATAAATCCATCACTATAGAGCCTTAGATGGAGCTCCCAGACATCACCTAAAATCTTTCTTAAACTGTACTTCTCACCTCTATAAACAGAAGGAGTAGCTACCTCAAAGCCTTGCACGTTAGTGAGATGTTCATATACTGCTTTAACATCTGGAGCCCAGAGCCTAAATAGCGTGTTCTTCACAAGCTTCTCCTCGACATCACGAGCCGTAAGCACAACAACATCTCCAGACTCAAGAATAAACCTCCTTGGAATCACAGTTACATAACTACCCATATTTAGACCCTCAAGAAGCACAATACTTATCGTAGACTATATAATCAGCCCTCATCACAGGCCAAGCTACAAGTATGCTAGATATGAATAATGACGCTAGGACTCCTATTTAACTATTCTACATTATCTAGTTCTTCGAATTCGCGGTCACCAGTGAGGAATTGTATCTTAAGGCGTTTTGCGAGTACATACCCCGTCCTTTAGCATGCCCTTCTCGTACACAGCCTCAACAACTTTACTCACGCCTAGCCACCCATAGCGTGAGTGTTGGCATTACAACATTTTAAGCCTACTATAAAGTCTGAGCCAACAGACTCTATATCGCACCCTCCTACCCCCCTTTAGACTCTCAATGCCTTATATACAGAGGGGGTCCATGCCTTTACATCAACTTTAACTATACCACCAGTTTTCAGGGATAGTTCAACTGCATTGGTTTCCCGGTCTGGCTTTCTTAGTATGGTGCTATGCCTGGGCACATGATCATAGCCAGACCCTCTAAATATAAACCCAGACATCTTCATCAGGCTTATCAGTACTTAACTCCCTCGTCATCTATTGGTGCCTGCCCAGCTCATCACTGAGTTTTCGTTATAATACTTGAGATAATAAATGTTGCTTAGTTATTTAAAATAACTTAGTAAGTCTGAAAGCTTCCTTATTACTATGTCGGCTTTAGATGACCGGGTAGAATCCCTGTTAAGTTTCTGAACGGCTATCCACCCGACGTTCTTTGCTCCCTCTATATCTGCTATAGGGTCATTCCCTACGTATGCTATTTTCTTGCCGTCAATCCCTAAAAGGGCTTCTGCGTACTTAAATATAAGTGGATGAGGCTTCTTTACACCAAGCTCCTGAGAGGTCACCACAACGTCTAGTAACTCTATAACCTCTCCTTTAATAAGCAACCTAACTACTTGCTCCCTAGACCCGGTGTTCGATATCACTCCAAGACTAAAACCTCTATCCTTAAGAGATAGCAGCGTTTCCCTAGCGTCCTCCTCAAACTCCCACCCCTCAACAGAGCTTTGAGTAAGGGCTCTGTAAGCCTCTTCAACGATCAGGGGTTTGGGCTTAATCCCAAGCCTAGCTAGCAGTAACGATGCCCTAGCAACATCCCACTGCTCCACATAGTCTATTTCCTTTGACAGCACATCCCACTCCTCAAACGCCTTATCGATAAGTTCCTCCACATCACTTTTCAGACCCCTAAGAGCCCTTACTAGAGCCTTCCTCCTAAGCTCCTTCTCCCCACTCTCGTAAACTAACGTGCCTCCCATGTCGAAGAGTATAGCCTTAACCATATTAGCCATTAGAGCAAATCCTTATCTTAAATCTTCAGCCACTGACCTCACTTTCCCCTCTTTAATAGCCCTAGCCTCATCCTCCTCTATCCCGCTCTTCAAGTACTTAATTTCTTCCTCACTTATTAAAGGTCTACCATTAACTAAGGGGTAGGCATAGGGAAGAACTATAGTATGCCCCTCACTTACCTCTATCTCAAGCTGATCGAGTATAGGTATATCATCTAATCTTTTACCTCTATCTATCTCTAATGCTATGTAGGCTGCTGAATCTATGGGGAACTGTAGAGGCCCAAGGTTTCTAGTTTTCTTACGTTTGAGTTTAGAGCTAAGTTCTCTAGTTCTTCCCTTAGGAGGGTAATCACCCATAATGCCTCCTATAACCACGCACACCTCATCTCTGAGATCTTCAGGCTCTAGAGTTCTGCTGGCACTGGGATCAAGAACTATAATATCATAAGATATATTTAGTTCTGAGACGCTTTCCTCATACACATTCTTTGCGATTTTCCTTAGCAGAGCCCTCTCATCAGGATCCTTTACGTTAGTTATCCATAACCTATCTTTTCCTACCATTTCACTGGTATGTTTGTACTCAATCCACATCCACTTACTTAGTACGGGCTCCATATGCTCTATAACGATTATTTCTATCATAGAATTCTTCAAAAATACTACATTCTAAATTTAAAATTAATTTACTTAATTAAGTAATAAATAATTTACATTATAATAAAAAAGAGTTTAGAAAATAAAAAAGAAGGTAATATTTTAAGTATTTACTTCTTTCTACCTACAAATCTATAAACTGTCGTCCCGCAGTGAGGACAAGTACCTCTATAAGCTAATCTTCCATTCTTCAATGTAACCTGTTCTGGGTTCTTCATTGTCACGGTCTTTCTACATTTTACACAATAAGCTGTTATCTTCTCAGACATATTTTTCTTCACCAGAGAAAATAATAAGTATACTTTAATAAAAATTTATCGGTTTGAGAGGCTTAAAAGGTAGTAAAGACGGGTTGTATAAACAAATACAAATAACATCTCTCCTCATTGTCAACTAAATGATAAGTAATATTGTTCTATAACAATTTAAATGAGAAAATTAACCTAGTTATGTAAAATATGAAGAGCCTTAAACTAGCATTAATACTAGAGATATTTCTGGCCGGCATATACCTACCGCTTACCAGCGGAATATTTCTAATCTACCTATCAAGCCTAGGTTATGGCTTCAGCGAGATATCTTTAATAACTGCATTACCTTCCTTAATAATCATAATAATAAGCCTTATAACGATTAGGAATCCTAACATAATTTCCCAGAAACTCAAGCAGAGATTTATACTGGTTCATGCAGGTGAAAGAATAACATGGTTCCTAATGCCTTTTCTCAGAGAACTATACCTCATAATTATTCTATACGTATTTAAAACAGCCTTCAGCGCGATGATAAGCATATACATGAACTACGTAATCTACGGATCTTTCTCTGAAACTGATATAAGGGACGTTACAGCGAAAAGGGCATCAGCAGGCTCTCTTTCAAGCATTTTTAGTTATCTGTTAGCCACATTAATAATAGGTGCCCTTCCTCCAGAGACAAAATACCTTACCTCCTTTACACTGGGAGCTAGCATAGGGCTTCTCTCTACCTTAATCATATCTCTCCCTGATTTCTCTAAACTAGAGATTAAGCTTTCCCGCCCCACATTAAGCAGTGTTGAAAAAATATATTCAGCATCCCTCTATCAGGTGCTCTTTGTGGCATCAGCTAACATGCTAGGTATGGTATGGACTCCTTTTCTCATAAATGTAAGAAATTACCCAGATTACTTACCTGCTTTAATGGGGTTTATAGCCACATTCTTAAGCATACTTTCCTCTTTATATTGGAGAGATAGAGCCTTTAGAACTTATAGAAACTCTTTGCTTTTAGACGCTTTAACCCCTCTTCTAATCTGGACTTTGCCAACGCCATACCTTCAGGTAGCTCTGTCTGCTTACAATTCCTTCATTTCCACGGGGACGGGTTTCCTAGGAGGCTTTCTCTTTGCAAGATACATGCCTAGTTCCGAAGCTATACTGGGGGCTTCTGTCTTAACTATGATAGGTGGTTTCGGTCAAGGCATAGCATCACTCATTGGTATAACTTTGGGTAATAACTATCTTGCCGTGTTCATAGCTATAATGCTCCTTAAGCTATTTTCGCTGATAATAGCTTACGTTATAATACCTGAGGTAGCCTTGATCCCTGAGGATGTCGCTAGGAATTACTCATTAACTCTATACAAGATAAGCTTAATAGGGTTTAATATGACAATAGAGTACTCTAAGGAAAGTATTTTGATCACACTTAGGATGATAGGGCTTACTATGACGTTAACTCTCCTATATATACTTTATAGGTTAGTAGCCATTCTCTTAATTAGGGGTTACTGAGATGGGAACCACTAACCCCCTTGAGTTAATGGCTAAAACGATCTCAGAGCTTCTTGCCCAAATAGCTCAGGAGGCTGCTGTACTTGCTCCTAAGATATTCTTCACTATAATAATACTTATTGTAATAGCTGTTATAGCTAGACTTACCCATAAGTATATGGATAGGTTGTTAAAGGCTATAGAGGTGGATCGTTTACTGGAAGGACTTCTGGGAAAGACCCTGCCTTTATCAGCGTCCAGAGCAATATTAATAGCCATAGATATAGGTTTCATATTTCTAGCATTATTATCGATATTTAACCTACTTATACCTGAAGAAGCCAGGGAATTTGTAAATAGTTTAATGATATCCATAGGTAAGATAGCTGGAGTACTCATAGTGGCCGTAATAGTGATAGGTTTTTACGGAATACTCGTGGAAAGGATAAAAATAGAGGCCAAACTAAAGAGCTACCTCTTTTTCATGTCTTTTCTTATAGTTACTGCATTACTGATAGACATAGCCACGCTTTCCTCTGAAGTTAAGGCAGCACTTGTCTCGGGGCTCTCAATAGGCATAGGCCTGTCGATAGCATTGTTCGCACTATGGTTCTTCTTCGGCGACTACCTTGAAAGGCTAACTTTGATGAAGGAAAGAAAAGGTAGAGAATAAACAATGTACCTTAAAAAGACACCGACTATATGGCGTCCAAGAGATCTATGTATGGTATGTGGTAGATGTTGTGAGAACACTCAAATGATTCTTCTCAAGGATGATATTAAAAGAATAGCAGCTTTAGGTTACAACCCTAGTAACTTCGCTATTAAACGAGGCGAGCAGTTCTTTCTTAAAAACATAGAAGGTTATTGCACTTTCTTTGATAAAGAAAGCGGTAAATGCATTATATATCCCTATAGACCTATAGGTTGCTCTCTTTATCCCATAGTAATAAACATTAAAACAAAGACCCCTTCCTTAGATACCTTCTGTCCTCTATCCGTAACCACGAAAAAACATGAGCTCAAAAGAGCACAGAGGATAATTAAGAAGATTATTAAAGAATTTTACATATAATTATAAAAAATACAAATTAATATGGCGGGCCCGCCGGGATTTGAACCCGGGATCTACGGCTCCGAAGGCCGCCGCCTTTCCTGGCTAGGCCACGGGCCCATTTATATAGTATAATGATTTAGTTTAAGTTATCTTTCTAACGTATTTCTATTTTTTATATCATTAAATTAGTAAGTTTTGCTTGTTTTTTTGCATTTTTAAAATAATTTACCATTAATACTGTCTATATATAATGATTAAATAAATATAGAAAAATTTATATAGAACATTCTGTTTTACTTAATACGGAAATAAAAAATTAATTTGTAATGGTGAAAAGAATGAACGGACCTGAGCCTTATCCATTCCCGTATTAAAAATTTAAAATAATTATTTTTTATTAAATTAAAATAATATTTTTCATTTTTATTTTTCACATCGCCAAAAAGTAGAAGAGCGTTTCATTTTTCTAGATTTTTAAGAAGAATGCAGAGATTATCAAAAAATTTTTAAGGAAATGCTTATTAAAATTATTTGATTATAGCGTTGAACATTACTAACGATGACTTGGTGGTTATTTGAGGTTTATAAATGGAAAGGTTAGAATAAAGAAAAGAACGTGGAAAGTTCTCTCAAATATGGCTTATTCGCTAAAAATTATCGATATTGCTCGAAGCTCAGGAATGCCATACACTACTGTAGTGGATATAGTTAATAGATTAAAAAGTAAAATATCAGTGTCCTTCATTGCCGAGAAAAGATGTTTGGGGTTAACGCCTCTCGTTATATTAGCCGAGGAGAAGGAAGCTGAGATAGATATACCGTTTACAGTAGGTGTCAGAAAATTAGTAGGAGCAAGGAAGGCAATCATAGTAAATGCTCTAGTGCCTAATAGGTATATAGATGACTACATAAAGATTATAGAGAACCTCGGTTATAAGATATTTAAAGTAATTAAAGGAAAAGAAGCATATCATTGGTTACCTAATTCCAAGCTTACAGAGTATAATTTAAGCACAGAGACATTAGAGATTCCTAAGGAAAAAATAGGAAGGATAGATGAAATCATAGATGAACTTAAATTGTCTACAAATAATAGGTGTTCTAAAGTAGGCCTAGATGGTTATCTTGACTGGATAGACTTAGCTATAATAAAATATAAAATGAACTACGCATTTGAGAAGCTTTCAAAAATAAGAGAGATCTTAAAGAACAAATACAATGTATCCATTTCTAAGCAACTACTCAGCTATCACTTTAACCGCCATGTAACTGAAACATGGAGGTATAACTCTATAAAGATTTTCCTAGATGCGTACAAGGTTCCTATACAGCTGTTTCTGTTTGAGGGAGCAGAGGCAGAGATAGTGGGTAAAGTGCTAGTTCAGACGCCTCACTTCTTTGTTACATATGTGAACTCTAATAGCTCACTAGCCATAGGACAGCCTCCTTGTCATGTCCTCGAGAAAATCTATGAGATACTCTTATCCTTTAACGTTAAGATGCCCATGGGACCATTAATAGTTAAGGCAGGGAACCTCACTAAGAAAGAGGTGGACTTCCTTAAGTACTTCAGAGACGGGAAGTGGATTCTTCCCAAGAGAGAAGAGATACTCGCAAAAATCGGTTTCTAGTTTTTTACTCTAATCTTTTCCATTTCCATATAAAATAGTTTTTAAGGTTGTTTCTAATAATTTTCTCTAGCCCCGGTAGCTCAGTTGGTAGAGCGGCGGCCTCGTAAGCCGCAGGTCCCGGGTTCGAGTCCCGGCCGGGGCTCCAAAATGAGGGATGATGAGCTCCCGACAGCGTGATAGGTGAACTATACCAAACCGTCTGACTCAAAAAATAAAGAGGGTTTACTGAGGCATCCTAGCCTAGGGCATTATCTTAATTATGGAATGAGCTCCTTTTTAAGTCTTAAAGCTGGTGCGGGGGCCGGGATTCGAACCCGGGCAGGCCTACGCCAGCGGAGCTCTCATCTTTTAAGATCCTGAGTCCGCCCCCTTTGACCTAGCTCGGGCACCCCCGCTACCATTTTTCTAAGTAGAATAGAGGTTTTTAAGGATGATTGTCAGAAATTTTCAGGGTGCTGTTTTTGCCATAAGGTAAGCATCTTCTCCATCTAAATAATATCCTTTTATAGTTTTCACCTTCTTATATCCTAGTTTCTCATAAAGTTTTATTGCCGGTAAGTTGCTTACCCTTACCTCTAGATAGTATTCTTCAACTTTATAATTCTCATAAAGGGACTTCATGGCCTTTAACATGAGCTCACGACCTATACCTTTTCTTCTATATGGTTTGTCTACAGCTAACGACACTACATGTCCTTGCTTTCCATTCCTATTACTAGTATAGAGAGGTCCTTCTTCAACTCTACACATAACGTAACCCACTATCTTTCCATTTACAATAGCTACTAAGAAAGCCTTTGGAAATCTCTCATGGTGCATTTTAAAAAAATAGCTAGGATAGTTTTCAGGCAGATTCTCTTTATTAATTCTTATTACTTCATCAAGGTCCTCAGGTTTAAACTCTCTTATTACATACTCTTTGCTACCGTTATCATCTTTCATCGCGGTTTCCCATGCTATTTTCCTTAGGTCACTAAGACCTCAAGTTCCTTAAGCTGGTTATATATCTTATCAACGGCTGCTTTGACCTCCTCTTCCTTCCTAGCACCCGTACAGACGACTTTCCCACTAGAGAATATTAAAAGAACTACCTTGGGTTCGTCCATCCTATATATGAGTCCTGGAAACTGCTCAGGCTCGTACATAGCGTTACTCAGCTTATAAGCTGCTTTCTCAAGGTCAACACCTGCCTTAAGATTAGCACTAGCAACTATGTTTTGAATCTCTATTATAGGCTTATTCTTTATCTCTATCCCATGACTCTTAAGTAGTTTAATTATGTTCTTAACTGCCTTATAGACCTCAGACTCTGACTTAGCACCCGTACACACCATCTTACCGCTTGAAAATATTAAGGTAGCTGTCTTGGGCTTACCTGATCTCAGCACTAAACCTGGAAACTTTCGGATCCCAGGCTATATAGCCTGAGATGTTCCGGGCTATACTCGGCATTAGGGACAACTTCAGCTATTCTCTCTAAATCGAGTCTCTGGTTTAACGTCACTGACGCCACCACGTTTTGTATTTCAAATGTTGGCTTAGGAATGAGACATCCCCCTTCCTCAATCTTCCCTTTCTAAAACTATATTATTTTACTTGATGTTTATAAACCCTTTTAAAACTCTACTTAAATAAAATGAACTCTATACTCTCTTTAACAAAGCTATAATCATTTCAGAGCGTAAATAAAAGCTATAACTATTTATAAATCGAGAGAGGGAATAAAAAGGTTAAATACTATAACCCTGAGATAGATTATGAGATTATGGAAGAGTACTCTAAAGCTGATGTACTAGGCGTTTACGCCGCTAACATGTTTGGGATAACTAACTACGTGATGCTAATTAAGGGTCTAGACTGGGATGACTTAGTTCTTCCAATATATATAGGTGCTCACGAGGCTGCCTCAATAGAGTGGGCGCTCAAAGGTTATGTTCATAAAAGACCTATGACGCATGACTTGGTAATAAATATGCTTGATATCCTTAACGTGAGAATAGAGAAGATAACCATAGATGCCATGATAGAAAATATCTACACTGCGACAATTTTCCTCTGTAAGGAGGAAAATGGGAAAAAACTGAGGTACACCATAGATGCTAGACCAAGCGATTCAGTGGCTTTAGCATTAAGAGCGGGAGCCCCTATCTACATAGCTAATCGACTTAAAAACTATGCTATATCTGAGTCCTCAATAAACCTAATGGAGTCTGAAGAGTAGAGTAAATCGTGAGAGAGAACAATAAACAGTTTCTAGTTCTCTATATAGACCATCTTCTTGCTAGAAATAAGTCACCTAAGACTATAAAGACTTTTAGAAGTATAATAACCTCCTTTATAGAGTTTATAGGAAATAAGGATCTAAGAGAAGTAAGTATATGGGACATAGATTCCTTTCTAGCGTTTTTGAGGAAAAAAGGTTATAAAGAGAGAAGCCTATACACAGCCGCCGTTGCTATTAAAAGGTTTATAGATTACCTAGGTTTAACCGAGAAATTAAAGGGCTTTGAGTATCCCAGGAGGCCAAAAGAGCTTCCTAAGTTTCTATCACCAGAGGACGTTAGGAAGTTAATAAACGCTGCGGAGGATATTAGAGACAGGCTTATAGTTTCTCTACTTTACACCACTGGAATTAGAGTCAGCGAGCTAATAAAAATTAGAAAAGAAGATATAGACCTTAGCAAAAATAGTTTAAAGGTGTTTGGTAAGGGGAGTAAAGAGAGAATTGTGTTCTTTAATAATTATACTAAGAAATTACTTAAAGAGTATTTAAATAAGTACAAGTTTGGAGATAGGGATTATATATTTCCAGGAAGAGGAAGCGAGACAATACATTATGTTACTGTTGAGAGAGTGTTGAACAGGCTTAAGAGGAAAGCCGGCTTATCTAAAAAGGTAACACCTCATATACTTAGACATAGTTTCGCAACCTATGCTCTTTCTCAAGGAATGGATATAAGGGAAATACAGGAGTTATTGGGCCATGCTAGCTTAAGAACTACCCAAGTTTATACGCATGTGACGAGAGAGAGGCTGTTTAAGGACTATCTTAAAATATGGGAGTGAAATGGGATAGTTACATATATTTAGGACATTCTTCCTCACTTACTTCATGTTCTAATCTTTTTATAAGCTGTTCAAGCGAGACTATCTCAGCCCCTGTGAATTCCTTTATGTACTCCAGCCCTCTCTTATGCCATTCCTCTGTAGCTGCAGCAACACACTCAGGGGATATTATAACCCTGTATCCTCTATAGAAAGCTCCTAGAGCTGTGTTCTGAACACATATATGAGTATGTATACCGGTTAATATTACAGAGGTTATTTCTAACTCTCGAAGAAGCATATCTAAGTCAGTGAACATGAAGGCATCATACCTTCTCTTCTGAACCACGAAATCTTTACTTGAGGGGGCTAGCTCCTCTATTATATTAGCTTCCTTTGATCCCCTTATGGCATGAGGGCCCCACAATTTAAGCTCGTAATCTATCCCTGGGTAGTGAGAATCAACTACGTAAATTATAGGTATACCCTTCGACCTAGCAAAGGTTAGAAGCTTTGAAATGTTCCCAATTATTTCTTCAACAGCCTTAGCTTTAAGCCTCCCTCTAACAAATTCCTCAAGCATGTCTATTACTATAATAGCATATTTAGTCATCAATGTTAGAGACCTTAATTTATCCTAAAATAAGTTTCCCTAAAAAGAGAAGATAATCGGCTTTTTATCACAGTATATTAGTTAATTTTAGAGAGCCATGTACCTATATGAATACGAATCCAGAGAGATACTGACGAAATACGGTATTCCTGTAGAAGAAGCCTGTATAGCATCAAACCTTGAAGAGGCTAAGGAGTGCTTAGAGAAAATTCCTCCCCCATACGTAATTAAAGCGCAGATAAGAAAAGGAGGAAGAGGGAAACTTGGAGGGATAAAGATAGCTCATAAGAAAATCAATGCGTTAAATGAGGTAAGCAGGATGTTAAGTAGTACTATTGGAGGATTCACCGTAAGGAAAGTGTTAATATCAGAGAAGCTTAACATTTTAAGAGAGACATATCTTTCTTATACTATAGATAAAGGTCAAAGAAGCTATGTTCTTCTAGCTTCTCCTCATGGTGGAATAGATGTTGAGGAAATGCACAGGAAAAGACCGGAATCTTTGCTTAAAGTGTATATAGACCCTTTATTGGGCTTAAAGGAGTACATGGTGAGAAAGGTGGTAAAACATCTAGGACTTGATGACAGCTTAGCTTCTATAGTTAGAGCTCTCTATAATGTTTTCATCGAATATAACTGTGAGTTAGTAGAGGTAAATCCCTTAGCAATAACTGACAGGGGTGTTTTTGCAGTAGATAGGAGAATCATAATAGATGATTCCTACGCTAAGCTAGCTCCAACTCTCTCGATCTCAATGTTATGGGAAAGATACGTAAATGAGCTCTCAGAGGAGGAAAGGATGGCAATTAATAATGGATTTAGCTACGTCGAGTTAGAGGGGGATATAGGAGTTCTTGGTAATGGTGCAGGACTAACAATGGCCACTTTGGACCTGGTTAAGCTAATGGGAGGGAAGCCGGGAGCCTTTCTTGACATAGGCGGAGGCGCCTCATCTAAAAGAGTAAAGATAGCTATGTCACTACTTCTCAAAAACAAAGATTTGAGATGTATCCTGGTTAACGTGATTGGAGGTATAACTAGATGCGATGAGGTAGCTAAAGGCATCGTTGGTGCTATAAGAGAGAGTGGAGTTAGAGGTAAGAAGATAGTTGTAAGATTGTTAGGTTTAAACGAAGAGGAGGGTAAAATGATACTAGCTAAGGCAGGAATAAACGTCTTTGAAGACCTTTCAAGCTCTGTAAAGGAGGTGGTTTCTACTAATGGGGCTTGTGAGTAGTGATACCAGAGTACTTATTCAAGGAATAACAGGGCGTGAAGGACGGCTTCACACTAAGGAAATGATGGCTTATGGTACTAAGGTAGTTGCAGGCGTGACACCGGGTAAGGGAGGGGAGAAGGTGCATGGTATCCCTGTTTATAATAGTGTTGAAGATGCTTTGGATGAACACCACATAGACGCTAGTGTAGTGCTTGTTCCAGCGAGAT
>Ga0190367_1001170_pt1 | contig 15889 bp, 15 predicted proteins | sample 4872181011_MG_FD_171838 | JGI IMG/M metagenome (GOLD analysis project Ga0190367, IMG submission 171838) | Hydrothermal vent microbial mat bacterial communities from Southern Trench, Guaymas Basin, Mexico - 4872-18-10-11_MG | ecosystem: Environmental > Aquatic > Marine > Hydrothermal vents >...
CTTTCTACCGAGATGCTGGAGACAGCGATGCATATTTAATGACCGTTGAGGAGGTTCTTGCGGAAGCGGAGGATGCAATAAGGCGAGGAGGCACAGAACTGCATATCGTCGGCTCTCTTAATCCTGAAGTGAGTATTGAATATTTTGAGGAGATGTTCTCACGCATAAAAGAGCTTGCACGCATGAAGAAGCGTAATGTTGTTGTGAAGGCATTGACCGCAGTTGAGGTGGATTTCATCGCAAAGAAGGAGCGAATGAGCATAAAAGAGACGCTTTCAAGGCTGAAATCTGCGGGATTAGATGCGATGCCCGGCGGAGGTGCTGAAATTCTTGTTGATGAAATTCGCAAGATGATATGTCCGAATAAGGCAAATGCGGAGAAATGGCTGAAAGTCATGGAAATTGCTCACGAATTAGGCATAAAAAGCAATGCAACGATGCTGTTCGGGCATATTGAGCAAATCAGGCACAGGGCTTTACATATATTCAAACTTTGGAACCTTCAGAATCGCACAAAAGGCTTCATTTCTTTCATTCCACTGCTTTTTCACCCTGAAAACACAAGAATCGGACATGAAAGGGGCTTGAGAAAGGCAGACCCGATTGACATTCTGAAGACTATTGCGGTTTCAAGAATAGTTTTGAGGAATTTCAAGAGTGTGCGAGCATATTGGATAGGTCTTGGCGAGAAATTGACGCAAATTGCTCTCAATTACGGTGCAAACGACATTGATGGGACGATTATGGGCGAAAGGGTCACGCATTCCGCAGGTGCAAAATCTCCAACTCACCTTACAGTGAGAAAAATTCTGGGAATTATTCGTGCTTCTGGTAAAATACCAGCGGAAAGAGACACTTTCTACAATATTTTAAGGGTGTTTGCTTGAAATGAGGATAGGAAAATTCGGATTTCTGAACAATTTCTTGCCTTATTTCCGTTTGGAGCGGGAATTAAAGAAGGAAGAAAGTGCGATGAATGTCGCTGTTAGCGGTGGTCAGAGCGGGAGTGAGAGCGTGAGTGAGGATGAAGGGAAGAACAAAAGAGGAAGAGGGGGAATTGAAGTGGTGGAGGGTTCGCCAGCGATGCTTGCGGAGATGCTTGAGCGAGGCAGCGTTGATTTTGCACCTGTGCCTTCGTTCTACTACCTCAAGAACAAGGAGAAGTTGAAGGCATACGAGTTTTGTGTGGCGTCTCGTGCGGAGCGAAGAGGGGAGATTTTGAGTGTTGTGGTTGTCTCAAAGCGTGAGAGATTAGGAGAAGGTGCGATTGCAGTCACGAGCCAAACAATCACATCCGTGAATCTTTTGAAGATTATTCTGCGTGAGCGAGGGCGAGTGGCGAAAAACAAGATTGTGCTTGCAGGCGGAAGCACTGCGGAGGAACTGCTGAAGCGTTGTCCTTATGCGTTGCTAATTGGAGATGCTGCGTTGGAAGCGAGGCGGAAATTCAATGTTGTGATGGATTTAGGAGCGGAATGGTTTGATTTGACAGGCTATCCGATGGTTTTTGGCATTTCTGCATCCCTCTCTCATAAAAACATGAGCGAGGCAAACGATAAAATTCTCGCATCTCTCTCGTGGGGAATGCGAAATATAGATGAAGTGGTGGCGGAAGCGTCAAAAAAATCAGGATTCGCAGCAGATTTCCTCAAAAAATATTTCCTCTCGCTTTCTTACCGAATGGGCGTTAAGGAGAGAAAAGGTCTTGAATTGTTTGAGGAGAAATGCGTTGAACACCACTTGCTCTGATTCGGGTGAGGGGATGAGGAAAATGCAAGGAAATGAGCGAGAAGAGCATGAAGCGGGAGAAGTAAGTGAATATGTGCGGAAGAATTTAGAGGGTGAAGACCTTGCGGAGGAGGAAGTTTTGCATCTTTTTGACATGCCTCTTCCAGTTTTGGGGAGGATTGCGGATGAAATAAGGAGAAGAAAGTGCGAAGAGCTCGTAACTTTTGTGATTGACAGGAACATAAATTACACGAATGTGTGCGTGAGTCAGTGCAAATTCTGTGCTTTTTATGCGAAGTGTGAGGAAGATGCGTATGTGTTGAGCAAGGATGAGATTTTGGCGAAAGTTGAGGAGGCAGTGCGATTGGGTGCAACACAAATTTTAATGCAGGGCGGTTTGAATCCCGATTTGAGCATTGAATATTTTGAGGAGATTTTTTCAGCGGTGAAGCGTCGTTTCGGTCGTTTTGGTCGTTTTGGCGTGCATTTGCACTGTCTTTCGCCGCCTGAAGTCCATTTTCTCGCAGAGAAGGAGCGAATGAGCGTAAAGGAGACACTTTCAAGGTTGAGGGATGCGGGTTTAGACTCACTTCCTGGCGGAGGAGCGGAGATTTTGAGTGAGCGAGTTCGCAGAGAAATCAGCCCGAGGAAGGTGAGCGCTGCGGGATGGTTGAAAGTGATGGAGATTGCCCACAGAATAGGCATGAGAACATCCGCAACAATGATGTTCGGGCATGTAGAGACGAGAAGCGAAATAATTGAGCATCTTTTCAGGCTGCGGGAACTTCAAAAGAAGACAGGTGGCTTCACCGCTTTCATCCCTTGGACATTCCAGCCGAAGAACACCGCACTGCAAAGCATCGTGAGCGAGCCTGCTTCTCCCGTCTCGTATTTGAGGGTGCTTGCGATTTCAAGGATTGTTCTGCACAATTTCAGGAATATTCAAGCCTCTTGGCTCACGCAGGGTTTTGATGTCGCAAAGCTCGCTCTCTTCTTCGGTGCAAACGACTTCGGCGGGACTGTTCTTGAGGAGAATGTCGTCACCGCTGCTGGCAAATCATTCAAACCCGCATCTGTTGAGGAGATTGTGAGTGCTGTTCGCTCCGTAGGAAGACCTGTTGCTCAGCGAAACACGCTATATCATATACTCAAAATGTTCTGAACATTGCAAATGAAGGTTCTATGTAAGAGAAAGTGAAAACTTGCACAATTGGCTTCACGAAATTCCTTCTTATTGTCTCTCTAATCCAGTCGTCAACGCTCTCGGGATATGTGAAGTTTGCTTTGCGAAATTTGGCTGAGCGAACCGCACTGAGGGGAAATGCAAAGCACTGCAGAGTGCTCAAACCTAACTTTACATTCTTTATCTTGAAAGTAAAAGAGCAGGGAATTTTATTCTCTCCCTTTTTCTGAGAACCAGCCTTCTCTTCTCATCACTTCCATTGAAATCCTGTTACTCGGACCATCTCCTCTGGCTACGAAAACTCCGACATTCTCACCAACCGCTTCTGAAATCTCCGCAATATCTCTATGTGTAAATCCCGGACAGAGAAGAATTGAGTGAATGCCCTCCTCTTTGACAACCTTTTTGCATACTTCAATTGCTTGCTTCTGATTTTTCACCACTACTACAAAGAGCTTATAGTACCTGGGCGTTTCAATAACACATCTATGCTTCTCTGCCTTTGCATCAGGAGCATGGGCGAGGAACAGGGCTTTAAACGCCATACTTATCACCTTCTATTGCGATTTTTTATGAAAAGGCTTTGGCATTTCACTTAACGTTTTGCGAATAAAAGAAGTTGCTGAAGGCGATTAAAATCTTTGATTTCCCTTTTATCCGCTGTTATACGCTATTGGTCACTAACCATTTTCCCTATGAGTTTATAAGCTTTGAGCTTTCATCATGCATCATCTCATAAACTTCCTCGAGAACACAGTAAGGAATACGGCCCACATGCCGGTTCCGAATACTGCTTCTACCGATGCAATTGCTTTTCCAATACCCACAGGATGTAAATCCCCATAACCAAGTGTTGTTGCCGTAACTGTGCTGAAGTATAAGCAATTCAAAATGCTGTAAAGACAGCTCCAGAGGTCGTTAATGCTCGTTTGTATTCCAGAAACTATTTGAATATTGAAGAGAATTGGGATGAAGTATATAGCGGGAAAAATGAAGATAACGAGGATGATCCAAATCTTAACAGGTCTTTTCCAGTTAATTCCATATTCGCATGTCAAATCTGCTATTAACCATTCAAGGAATCTTATAGTAAGGTTCTTTTGTTTCCTTCTTGTTCTCATTTCGCGATAAAAATATTGATCAGATACTTCTTTATCTCCAAGTTTTTCATAAGACGCTTTTGCGTTTCTGTACATGTTCTCTTCTGATTCCAAATCCCTGATTTTGTCGAGAAGTATTTTAGTTTTTTGATCCTCTGGATCTCCAAGTTCAAGAACGGAAGCGATTGAATCTTTGTAGACAATTGACTCTTTGATTTCTTTTATATCTTCAAGAGAACACTCCCCTCTTATCAATACTTTGTTAAACGAGAGGTGAGTTAATATGGCATTTCCAAGTGAGATATCACTTATTATAGTTACATCATTCAAATTAAGTTCTTTGACCTCAGCAGATTTAAATCCGAGATCACCAGCCACAAGAACATCATTAAAAGATACTTTTTCCGCTTTTGCTTGAGTAAATAAACAATCTCCTCTCATTGTAACTGCTTCGAAAGATGCTTTTTTTGTCCTAAACACTCTTTCTTCCTTTTCAAATACGGCATCCCCTTTTATAGTAGTGTTTTTAAATAAAACAGTATCCGCTTCCGCTCCTTTGAATAAAACGTCTCCTTCAACAGTCACATCATTAAAAGATACTTTTTCCGCTTTTGCTTGAGTAAATAAACAATCTCCTCTCATTGTAACTGTTTTAAAAGATACCTCTTCTGCCTTAAACTCTCTTTTTCCTTTTTCAAATATGGCATCTCCTCTTATAGTAGTATCTTTAAATAAAACAGTATCTGCTTTCGCTCCATCAAATAAAACGTCTCCTTCAATAGTTGAATTGTTAAATGAAATCTTTCTTATATTGCAGTTTCTTAAGAGTACATCTCCTCTTACGGTTGAGCAAATCTTTATATTTCCTATTCTGGCATTGTCTAGGTCAATATCTCCCAATACCGTTGCGTCCTCGAACGAGATTTCCTCTATTTCCGCATTCTGAGCTTTTATATTACCAGAGATGTATCGATTTCCAAAATAAATATTTTTTACACTGGAATCATTGATTATAACATTTCCATCAACATCCGTTTCAGATAAATCAAGTTCAAGAAGTTTGGTGCCTTCAAAATTGAAATCTTTCCTTTGTATTTTTTCCTTAACTTTTTCCTCCTTACATCTGGCAATTTTATTAAATTCCCCGCTGTGTTCGTCAGGAAAATCTATATGGAGTATACAGTATTCTGAATTTTGATATGCCTCTTCTCCGCATTTCTCTCCATTTCTGAATTTATATTCGCACATTTTTAATTTACCTGTTTAATCTGCAATGCGACCAATGGCGTATAACGGTATGCAGGTATGCAAAGCCCTGAGCGAGGGTTAGCCGAGCGCCCCTTCAGCTCAATATTTACACCATAAATAGGTTTCGTCTCCACCTTATTGTTCGCATATCTCACCTTCACTTCTCGCATCTTCCTTAATCCAAGCTCCTCTACTATATCCATAGGTAATACTACCATCGTTGCACCTGTATCAATAACCGCCTCCACTTCTAACGACTTCTCCGGTTCAAACAGGCTTGTGAGTTTTACCTTCTCTACCACCTTCCCCATCTTCGTTTCCTCTATATCTTTAACTTGCATATTAAATACCTTTCGGTTTTGCGTGGCGTATAGCGTTTGGCGGACATACGAATTTCGGCTTTTGCGGAGCGAAGCGTAGCCGTATGTCCACTCTTATACGCAGCTGACAAAAATCTCATATCATATTTTTTATCTTTCCAAGTTCCTTTATTCGTTCTCCAAGTTTTTTAGCAGCGTTAATAGCTTCTGTATCTTTTATTATTTCCCCTTCTTCAAAGGCTATCCCACAAACACCTCTGTTTGCTACGATCATCTCATGTTTAAGGAAAAATGCATTAATAGCAGTAATAGCACTTTCTATACCGTATCTTCGACCAACAACAATTGCACCACCAATTTTGTTTCTAAGTCGTCCTCTAATACACCATGTGCGGTCTATGAAGGCTTTAGTTTGGGCGGATACATTGTTGAAATAAACTGGACTGCCTATAACAATAGCATCGGCTTTTAATAATGTTAGTATGATAATATTACACATATCGTCATCAATTACGCACTTACCCGACTTTTGACAAGCTCTACAGGATTTGCATGGTTCTATCCAATAATCTGCAAGTTTTATAAATTGTCCTCCAGCTACAGATAATGTAATTTTTAAAAGGTAATCCGTATTACTGTTTTTCCTTGGACTTCCCGAGATATACACAATGTTCATGGTGGGATATTACCTCCTTCATATTGAAGTGATTGCGTATAACGGTTGGCGGGTATGCGAAGTGCCACCTCCTCCTATCATCAATAGGTAATATCTCATCAATAAAAGCTTGGCGGTGGCATTTGGGCGAAGTGAGCATAGCGAACGAGCCACATATCCGCCTGTTGTCCAAGTGCGAAAGCAACGAAGCGGAGAGCTCAGCGGCGTCCCTCTTTCACCTCTCTCATGCGGAATTGGTGTGACTTCCTCCTCTCACTTTGGCAGTAAGGCTCATCGGTTCCCATTTCATCCACCCGAGCTTACCCTTCAGCTTTCAGCCTTCCGGGCATCTGCTCGGATGTCGAGGGCTTCACTTCGGGTCGGCCCGACCCTAGGCTCGCAAAGCGAGCAATGAAAAATACGATAATGCTATATAAATACTTTACCGTGTCCACATCACCTGCTGTATCCTACCTTTGTAAGATAGGAATTGGCAGCAACATTTTAAATATTCCTAAGGCAGCGTGCGGAATTTCTGCTAACTTGTTCATATCCGCACCTTCCCCTTCACCCCCTTATCTCCTCCACTACTTTCGTGTAGGAATTTAAAACTTGCTGACATTTTTATTTATTCTTACACTTTTAAAAAGCATGCGGGTGGCGCATACGCCTGACGCAGATGACGCTTTCATGTTTTACGGCATGCTATTCAAATCTCGGAAGGCGTTTGAGCATGTCGTCGCAGACATTGAGACGCTGAACAGGAAAGCCTTTCGTGGCGAGTATGATGTGACTGCGTTGTCCGCACACGCCTACGCATTCGTTCACGAGAAATATCGGATTCTCTCTGCGGGTGCGAGCGTCGGTGAAGGCTACGGCCCCGTTTTAGTTGCGAGGCGCTCTGAGGCTGCGGACATGCGAGAGGCAATTCAGCGTGAGCAGCGTCGTGAGCAGCGTGAGACAGCGGCAGGAAGACGAATGGTAGTGGCTGTTCCGGGCAAATACACGACTGCTGCGCTGCTTTTGAGGCTTGCTCTTCCCTGTGAAGTGGTAGAGATGCGTTTTGACGAAATTGCGGATGCGGTTTTGCGAGGCAGTGTGGATGCTGGCGTGCTAATTCACGAGGCGCAACTGACTTACGAGCAGAGAGGCTTGGAGAAGGTGCTTGACTTCTGGGAGTGGTGGCATTCGCTCACTGGACTGCCGCTGCCTCTCGGTTTGAATGCGATAAAACGGAGCATTCCAGAGGACGCTGCGAGAGAATTCCTTGAGGCGATGAAAGAGAGCGTGAAATATGCGCTGGAGCATGTGGAAGAGGCGTTGAAATATGCAATGAGGTATGCAAGAGGCGCAGATGAAAGCATTATAAAGCGATTCACACTCATGTATGTGAATGAAAGCACATACGAGATGCCTGAAAGCGTTGTGAAAGCCCTTGAAACGCTCTACGAAATGGGCGAACAGCAAGGACTGTTCAAAAAACCGCCTCTTGACATCCTTTATTGATGCTTTAATTGATGCCTCGTGTGGAGAAGTGTGCGTTTTACTTTACAATTTTAGGAAGGAGGGAAAGTTTTATAGCGGTTGCGGGGAAGTGGAGGGAAGGAGATGACAATAAAGCATTTGAAAGTTGTGGACACGGAGAGATGTGTTGGCTGCCAAAACTGCATGTTCGCATGCGTTCGTGCATTTGGCGAAGTCGGACTTGCGAAATCTCGCATTTTTGTGCGTTCCGCAGGAGGAATGGAAAGGGGTTTCGTTGTGATTGTCTGCCGTGCATGTGAGAATCCGCCGTGTGCAGCGGTCTGCCCGACGAATGCATTGACGCCCAGGAAGGGAGGCGGCGTTCGTCTGAACCTCTCAAAATGCATCGGTTGCGGTAACTGCAAGCGTGCTTGCATCATCGGTTGCGTTTTCTGGGACGAAGCATCAAACAAGCCGATGATTTGCATTCAATGCGGATACTGTGCGAATTTCTGCCCGCATGGTGTTTTGAGCGTTGAGCGAATTGAAGTGCCTGACGACTGCAAAGACGATGATTCAGTTGAGAGCATTGAGAGCGTTGAGCGTGTTGCGAGCAGTGAGAGCGGAGCGGGAAAAGCAGAAACGGAAACAGAGTCAAAGGAGGGGGTGAGTGTGCATGCTTAAAGATGACCCTTTGGCGAATGTGCTTCACATAGATTTGACGAAGAGGCGTTTTTGGGTTGAGCGTCGTGAGGATTTGTTTGAGAAGTATTTGGGCGGAGTGGGCGTCGCCTCGCAACTTTTAAAGGAGGAATGCCCGAAGGGTGCTGACCCGCTGGGCGAGGAGAATCCAATTATTTTTGCAGTCGGACCGCTGACGGGATACTTCCCGCTTGCATCAAAAACGGTGGCGATGTTCAAGTCGCCGCACACTCGCAACTTAGGTGAAAGCCACGCAGGAGGTCGCTCTGCAATCGCAATACGCCTCGCCGGTTACGGTGCAATCGTGCTGAAGGGAGCGAGCGACATTCCGATTTATGTTGCGGTTCACGGCTCTCGTGTTTATTTCAGGAACGCCACATCGCTCTGGGGAATGAACAGCATCGTTGCGGGTCGTGTGATTCGTGAGGCTGAACCCGGCGCAGGCATTCGCACAATCATGCGTATTGGTGTTGCGGGCGAGCGTCTCGTATCTTACGCAAATGTCACAACTGAAACATACAGATGCTTCGGTCGCTTGGGTCTCGGCGCAGTATTCGGCGCCAAAAAGCTGAAAGCTTTGCTTGTTTCTGGTAAGAGGCAGCTGCCGAGACCTCCTGAATTCCGAGAATACCGCAAGATTTACCGAGAGATATATGAGAAGGCGACTGCTTCGGAGGCGATGAAGAAATATCACGATTTAGGAACGGCGCAGAATGTCCTTCCGCTTTCAGAGCTTGGTGCGTTGCCGTCGTTGAACTTGCGTTCCGCACGCCCTTTGAATGCGGAGGCGATTTCAGGTGAGCATCTCGCAGAGCATTTACTCGGCAGGAGAATCGCTTGCGCACACTGTCCTGTTGCGTGCATTCACATCGCTGCATTAAGAGAGCCTTACGAGGATGTCCCATACTTCTACAAAACTTCAATGATTGCATACGATTACGAGCCAATTTATGCGTTAGGTGCGATGCTCGGCATCACATCTGCGGAAGACATGCTTCGCTTGAAGGACACCGTTGATGCTCTCGGCGTTGATGCGATGAGCGTTGGCGTCGTGCTTGCGTGGGCGACAGAGGCGCAGGAGCGAGGTTTGATTTCGGAGAAGGAAACAGATGGCATCTTGCTTAAGTGGGGCGACAGCAACGCTTACACAAAGGCGGTTGAAAAAATAGTCTCTCAACCGAATGATTTCTACAAGGCTCTCGCAAGGGGCGTTGAACACGCCTCCTCAATTTACGGCGGCAAAGAATTCGCACTCGCATTCGCAGGTAACGAGATTCCGGGATACCACACGGGCTACGGATGCCATCTCGGCGCTCTCATCGGCGCAAGACACGGTCATTTGGACAACGCAGGATACAGCATTGACCAGAAGGAGAAGCGGGTTTTCCCGCCTGAAGAGCTCATTGAACGCCTTTTAGAAGAGGAACGCTGGCGTCAAATACTCTCAAGCCTCGTCATCTGCTTCTTCGCAAGGGGCATATACAAGCCTGAATTAGTGGTCAAGGCGTTGAACTGCGTCGGATTCTCGCTTTCAGAAGCGGATTTAAAGCGAATAGGAGCGGAAATTCACCGTGAAAAATACGATTTCAAGTTCAGGGAGGGATTTTCCATAGAGAAACTGCGGATTCCGAAGCGAATATTTGAGACAGTTTCTCCGCTCGGCTCGCTTAACGAAGAGTATTTCAAGAAGGCTCTCGCATACTTCAAGCGGAAAATGGAGTGTTGAAAGAAAGAGAGAGGCAGGGCAAGAAATGATAAAGAAATTGAGCATACGGAACTTCAAATCGGTAAGGAACTTGGAGTTAGCATGTGACCGCATAAACATATTTATAGGCGAGCCTAACACGGGAAAATCAAATATACTGGAGGCTATCGGTCTCCTCTCTTTTCTATTTTATGGAAGTTTTGCTCCTACTCCCCCTCTTCTTGAAAAGTTCGTCAGATTTGAAAGCATGATAAATCTATTTTATGACGAGAATTTAGAGGAAAAGATTGAAATAGAGAGCGATTTAGGGGTTCTAAACATAGAATTTGATGGTGATTTTAGGATTAAATGGAAAGATAAACTGAGAGTAACGGCAGATTACCGCGGAGTGAGAGAGAGATTTTCAGGGATAGAAGAGCTAAGAGCATTCAAATTTTACCGCTTTGAAGTTTTAGATAGTTTTCCGAAGAGGGAGCCGAGTTTCTTGCTTCCTCCCGCTGGAGAGAACCTTCTAACTGTTTTGATGACGCATAAGGACTTAAGAAAATTCGTATCGGAAGTCTTCCGAAAATTCGGTTTGAGAGTTGTCTTAAAGCCTCAAGAGGATAAGATAGAGGTGCAGAAAGAGATTGAAGATGTTGTAATAGCTCATCCTTACGCTTTATGCTCTGAAACATTGCAACGAATAATTTTCTATTTAACCGCAATAAAGACAAATAAAGATTCAATAATTGTGTTTGAAGAGCCAGAATCTCATGCATTTCCGTATTACACGAAGTATCTTGCGGAGAGGATTGCGCTTGACAAGAACAACAATCAGTTCTTCATTTCAACACACAATCCCTATTTTCTGCTTCCTCTCGTTGAGAAGGCTCAAGATGTCGCCGTTTTCATTACATTTATGGAAGATTACCAAACGAAAGTGAAGAAGCTTAGTAGCGAAGAAATTGAATGCATGCTGGACACTGGAATGGATGTTTTCTTCAATATTGAGCATTTTTTGGAGCAGAATGAGTGAGAGAATGATGAGGAATGAGGTTAGAATAATATATGTAGAGTGCAAGCCTGACTTTAAATTGGTGGAAGTTTTAGGCATTCCTAAGAAGAAGATAAAGCATGTTGCTGGAAAAGGGAATGTTTGCAGGGTTTTAAAGAAGAAAGGAAACAGCGTAGGGATGGTAGACGAAGACCCCGACTGCCCTCAACCTTCATATTTGAAGGACTTGCAAATGGTAGAAGAATCGCATGGAATTAAGCTTTTAAGCGATAACCGCTCACACAATTTGCTAATCTTGCTATGTCCTAACTTGGAAGCGTGGATATTAGAGGCTGCAAAAGAGGCAGGTATAGATGTTTGTAATTATAATCTACCCAATAATGCCAGCGAGTTACATGAAGTGATAAATATAAATATTGAAAAATTAGAGGGATTGTTGCGTAATTTGAGCGATAAGAGTGATAGAATGAGGGAATTAAGGAGAATATTCATTGGCGTGTAGGGGCGTGTTTGAGCCATTCAAGGAGTTCTTGAGTAAATGATTAAGTGAAAATACAAAACTTCAAAGGAGCTTTGAGCAAGGTCGGCGAGGCTTGGCTTCGGCGCAGGCTTGGGAAAATACAAAACTTCAAAGTTTGAGCAGGCATGCAAACGCTAGGCAAGCCCTGCACAGGAAAATCAAAAATATTGGAGCACAGATTAACATTTTGAAATGCGACATCCTCAATCCGATGTGCGAGGCGAAGGAGGGCGAAGTGTAAATTTTATTTGAGTGAAGTAAATAAGTGTCTTCGCCATCTGTGTTCGTTGTGGAGGGCGCACTCGTGTATTCAAATCTGCTCGCTCTGCTGAGCATCGGACTGACAATCACATACATAACGACAGGCGTGCCGAACTTCGCACAGGGCAGTTTCGCACTCTTCGGCTCATACACGGCACTCACGCTACTCTACACGCTCAAAATACACCCATACGCATCTGTTCCGCTTGCATTCGCCCTCGGAGGTCTCGCAGGCGTCGCCGTTTACGCACTTGCGTTGAAGCCACTTTTGAAGCGGGAGGCAAGCATCGTCACGCTAATGATTGCAACTCTCGCCGTAGATTTGATTTTATTAGGCTTTTTCGGCGCTTATTCAGACTTTCTTGAGGGCTTAACTGGAAAATCCGCAAAGAAATTCATATTCACGCCTTACGATTTCAACATTTTCGGCTTCAAAGCTATCCTTTTACTCTCAACATTCGCAATTTCTCTCCTGCTTGTGAGCCTTTCCGCACTACTTTACGGGACAAAATTCGGTATTGCGCTGCGAGCATCCATGGAGAATCCTGAACTTGCTGAGGTAATGGGCGTAAATGTCGCTCGCACACGCACATTCTCTTGGTTTCTTTCAGGCGCACTCGCTTCAACCGCAGGTTGCTTCTTACCGTTCAGGCAGGAAATTGTCCCGCTCACAGGCTCTTTAATTATTGTTTCCATATTCGCTGCGAGCATCGTCGGCGGAATCACAAGCATTTACGGCTCCATTCTCGGCAGTTATATCGTGGGATTCTCCGAATCACTCCTAACTTTCATCATCTCACTCGCTTTCGGGCAGATTTTGGTGTATAGCAGGGTGATTTCGCTCATAATGATGCTTATTGCACTCGTTATTGCGCCTAAAGGGCTTGCGGGAGTGGTGAAAAAGAAATGGAGCATATATTCCTGACAATTCTGATTTGGTTCGGTCTCTACATGATTGTGTGCTTGAGCCTGAACATTGAGTATGGTTATGCCGGAATTCCGAACTTTGGCAGGGCTTTCGCAGTTCTCGTGGGAGCATTCGCCGTAGGAGGCGTAACAAATAGACTTCTTATGCTCATTTTCGGCATCAGCGATGGGATTATTGAGGGTAGTGCATCTGTTAAGAGTGCGATGAATGAGATTATGGCGAGGAATCCTGCTGTTGCGATACTTTTTCTTTTGGGAACGCTTTGCATTGCTGCGATTCTCGGTGCGGTTCTCGGCGCTATTTTCATTCTTCCGAGTGCAAGGCTTTCAGAGCACTACTTGGCAATCGCTCTGCTCGCAATCAGCGAGGTCTCTTACATGGTTTGCTACTACAATCCAGACATAATTGGTGGATACTACGGCGTTTCAACGCCAGACCCACTCTTATTTTTTCAAGGTGAGCAACGACTACTCGCTTTCTCCGTTCTTACGCTTTCTATCGCCATGCTTCTCTACGGCATCGTGAGTAAGATGCTGAACTCACCTTTCGGAAGGCTTCTGAAGGCGATGCGGGAGGACGAAGCTGTCGTTGAAGCATGCGGAAAAGATGTAATGCTTTTAAGGGTGAAGGCTTGTGCAGTTGGCTCTTCAATTGCAGCGATTTCAGGCGCTTTATATGCATTCTACACGACAAATGTGATAGCGAGCAGCTTTAACAGGGCGGAATGGACTTTCTATCCCTTCTTAATCATCATTCTTGGCGGTCTCGGAAGCACAAATGGTGTCGTTGCTGGCGTCTTTTTGTTCGTTGTTGTGAGGGTTCTGCTCACCACTTACAAGTGGGAGCTGAAATCTGCTCTGCATCTGCCGTTTGAGGCTGTCTGGCTCGAATACATGATTTTCGGTGTGCTGATGCTTCTCGTCCTGATTTTCAAGCCCGAAGGGCTTTTGAGGGAAAAACCAACGATGACCAAACCGATAAGAGAGGTGGTGAAGAGAGCAAGAAAGGGAGCGAGCAGGCAGCTGCCACCGCTACACACCGGCACACCGGAAAGCAGGCATGAGGCAGAGAAGAAAGAGGAGAATTCACGATAGTTCGGTCAACACGACCTACCATACTTTCACATGAAGTATTTCGTGAAGAAAAACAGAATAACAAACTTTTCTTTCTACTAAATGGAGAGCGTGTTAGTAACTTTAAAGCTCTATTCACTCATTGGGCGTGTTTAAGCCGTTCAAGGAGTTCTTGGGGTTTTCCACTGAACACAATTCTGCCGCCAACCATGAAATTTGCTCTGTCGCTTATTTCGAGGACGCCGTGAATGTTCTGCTCAACAATCGCAATCTTCAAATTCAATTTGTCTCGCAAATCCGCAATCTTTGAGAAAACTTGCGATGAAACTTCGGCTGAGAGATGTGCAGTAGGCTCATCAAGCATCAAAACATCCGCATTCCTTATTAATGATGAAGCTATTGCGAGGAATTGCCTCTCTCCTCCGCTCAATACACCTGCTTTCCTGTTCATCAATCGCTCAAGTTCTGGGAAAATGGTTAAAACTGCGTCAATTCGCTCTTTCAATTCTCTCTTCTCAAGCGTGTATCCCGCAATAATAAGATTCTCTCGCACACTCAGATTCGGAAACACATTGTCCACTTGTGGCAGGTATGAAATGCCCATTCTTGTCTTTTTGTGCGGAGGGATGCTCGTAATGTCTTTGCCGTTGTATGTTATTTTTCCAGAGTAGATTGTTGTGAGACCGAAGATTGACTTAAGTAATGTGCTTTTTCCGCTTCCATTCGGTCCTAAAAAAGCAGTTATCCCTCTATCTATGGTCGCATTCACATCAAAAAGGATGTGCAATTCCTTGTATCCCGCATTTAGACCCTTTATTTGAAGCATAGCAAGCGGATGACCTCCCTGAATGCTTCGCTTTTCTCGTCTGCGAGCCTGCCGTTGACCATTACGAACACCCTGTCAACATACGCAGCGACGATGTCAAATCTATGCTCCACAATTAAAAAAGTTGTGCGCTTCTTCAGTTCAACGAGCTTCTCAAGTATGCAATGAGCGAGTTTCGGGTTCACACCCGTGAGAGGCTCGTCCATTATTATCAGTTTTGCGTCGCTCATCAGCGCCCTACCGACCTCAAGCAGTTTCAACTGACCTCCGCTTAGCTTATATGCTTCAGTGTCCCAAAGGGCATCTAACTCAAGAAACTCAAGCAGCTCAAAGGCTTTCTCCACAGCCTCCGCCTCCGCCCGCTCCCAAGCACTGCAACGCATGCATCGCAGTAATCTCTCGCCGGGATGCTCAGCAACCGCAACAAGCAAGTTCTCAAGCACGGTAAGCCTCTTCAACGGATGAGGTATTTGAAATGTGCGGGCAATTCCTCGCTTGCGAATCTCGTGAGGCTTCAGATTTGTAATTTCTTCGCCGTTGAAGAAGATGTGTCCGCCGTCTGCCTTGTAGAAACCGCAGATTGTGTTGATCAGCGTTGTCTTACCGCTACCGTTCGGTCCAGCAATCAGCGTGAGACTGTTCGCATCCACTCGCATGCTCACGCCGTCAAGTGCCTTGAAGCCATCAAAAAGCTTTGTGAGATTCTCCGTCACGAGCATTTCCTTAACACAATCACGACAACCGCAACTGAAATGAACGCAAACAGAGCTTCAAAGCCCGGCGGTGTCGGAGTGGGTGTGGGTGTCAGAGGTGTAGGTGTCAGTGGTGGTGTAGGTGTCGGTGATATAAATGTCGGAGGCGTAGGTGTCGGGATGGGTGTCGGAGGTGTAGGTAGTGCTGCTTTCGGCTTTGTCGGCGTTATCAACCACTCAATTTCACCTGTTTTGTATTTCCATATACCTGCTTTTTTCCATGAGCAATTTTCCACATAGTAAATAGCATAGTCGCCTGACGCCCTGTCGTTGAAATCGTCAAGTTCTATGTATCCGCTTACCGTTTCAACGCCATATTCGCCTTCACTGTAATTCTTCGTCACCATAGGAATGGTCTTCGCCATCTCATCCGCATCATATTCGCCCAATTTATCGCATACTTCCGCATATGAAAGGGCGAGAACCC
>Ga0190367_1001173_pt1 | contig 15864 bp, 12 predicted proteins | sample 4872181011_MG_FD_171838 | JGI IMG/M metagenome (GOLD analysis project Ga0190367, IMG submission 171838) | Hydrothermal vent microbial mat bacterial communities from Southern Trench, Guaymas Basin, Mexico - 4872-18-10-11_MG | ecosystem: Environmental > Aquatic > Marine > Hydrothermal vents >...
ATAATAAACAGCCCAACAATATGGAGCCTACTCGGGAAAAGCAAGTCACAGATATCCCGGGAAACCACATATGTCCTACATAATGATAATGCTGGTGAGCTTAGGTATCCAGCCACTGAAACATTCAGGATTGAACACAGGTTCCAGAAGCTAAGTGGATCCGTGACAACACGCAGGGAATACATATCCCTCGTCGTACAGCTATTCCTAGCCTCCCTAATGCTCATCGGCATTGTCTTTCTGATAGTATTCATGATTCATGGGGGAGACATATCACAGGCCATTTTTTGGATTACAGTATTGTCCGTCTACGAGGCTGTTGTAATCAAATCGATAACAGACACGATAATTAGGATCAAGAGGGGCATAGAGGTTGAGGTTGTGTTGGAGAGGATAAAGCTCTCAGGGGGAAGGACGGAGGTAATGTCAGCAGTGGATGAGATCAAAAACTTTATTAGGAAGAAGAGGATCAGAATACTGAGGCTGAACCAATACCAGAGAAAACTACTGGAAAAACTGGGATACGATCCACAGATGATAAAGTCCCTATGGGAGACCAAGAAGTAACAGGCGTAATATACCTCAGATACATTATATTGATATTGCTCATGTTTTGATTGAGATCTTCAGTCATATGACGTCAAGAATTATTGGAACTCTCCTTGGCCTAGGGCCCTCAGGCGTGAATATTATATCCCATTTATCGATCTCTGGTCTACCTATGATCACATCAATATCCTCCCTCAAGTTCTCAGCAACCTCAAATGTACATCCCCCGGGCACCTCGACCCCTTCAAATATTAGTCCGACGCGACAATAGCCTATTATCCTCAGATATCCATCCCTGTTTGCTGTCCTTATGGTGTACGGCTTACTGAGTGGATTATACCCAAGTTTCTCCGCGAGCCCTTTAGAGATTATGCTTACGCTGGCCCCAGCATCGACAATGGCATCTATCTCAACCTGTTTATCCCCAACTATCAGTACTATCCTTGCTAATACTTGTTGGGACTTCACATGGAATCACTCGGTGTATCCAGTAGTAACTCATTATATTATTCTCTAATAAAAGACAACAATACTGAGGATGGGGACATATGCGTCATCATTGATATATCTCTTTGATAAGCCTCTCTATTATTTCCTCGGCTTTCTTATTGTTCTTCTCTATGGCCCTATTGAGTTCCTCCCTTAGTATCCCTAGTAGCATACTACGTGCATCACCACAGACGCCCATATTTCTCTTTGGGCATGCCATACACATCTTGTGTTCCCTATTATATATCTTGTTGAATGTGTCCTCGAAGAGCTTGACATATCTTTCATCACATATCAGTAGTGCTACTTCACCAAAACTATCGAGCCCAGCACTGGTAAAATTGGCACTACCCACGAGCACTATATCATCCACCAGAATAACCTTCATATGCATATACCAGCAGAACATGTGCTTGATATTGTGCTCATTGTATAACCCGACGAGGGCCGATAGGTATCTTAGGGGGATACCGGGGATATTGCAAGGATGCTTACTTATGATCCTCACATCAACCCCTTCTCTCGCCTTCTCGAATAATATTTTTAGGAGATTTCTATAGTATTTCTTGCTCAGATATATCTTAACTCTATGTATTGCTTGAGTGAAGATGTATATCCTCCTTTGACTCCTCATGAGCAACCCAAGCAATGTCCTACCTATTTCCTTACCAAATAGTATTGTCGCCTCTTTTGGGACAACTGGAATACCTTCGGGAGGAGGTGGGGCTATTTTCTTTCTCTTGATATTTTCCCTCAGAACAGCAAGCATTCTCTCAATACCATCCACCTTGGCTTCCCAAAGCTCCTTAGACCTCATATATGGCTCCCTCTCACGGGGGTCAAGAATTATCCTCTTTAGCTCTCCAGTGATGTTGTCAAGTGTACCCAATATTTTCTTTGAAGCCCCCACTCTCTTGGCGGTTTCCTGGAGATCCCTTATCTCCATCATAAGCTTGTTTGTCTTCTCAATCATTGAGACAAAACTACATAGATCAATAATATTATTAGTAATTAGTGTCCGTATGTAGGGCTCAACGTGAGTCCACCCGTACCTGAGGATCTCTATGTTCACATCCAACATCTGGGGGATATCAACAAGGCGCACATCTACACGCTTAACTTCATGCGTTCCCCTCAGGATAACTAGTGGGAAAACTATGTTGCTTCCTCCATTACACCACCATAACCCCTCAAGTATTATGGGTATTTTATCCTTAATGTCCCTCATGATACTAATAATGCTGGAGATGTCCTCTTCAGCTTCAGGAACCATAGGCGGCCCCCTATAAGGAACTACATAATAGTGTGCATATCTATAGAAATATTAAAACACAATAATATAAAAGAATTTTTCATATGTTTCTGGAGGTTTGACCGAATCTACAAGGCCATGACCTACATCCATCACTCCTAGTAATGCTAGGTATACTCTTTGTGAAGCAGTCTCTACCGATCCCAGTATATTGTCAGGATACTTGTGATCTCTTTTTTCTCCAGAATATCACTAGAGCAATAGCCACCACTACCACCGTCAGGATTATTAAGTATAGAAGGCATGGGTGAGGGGTCTTGACGTTCAGGATTACTGTTGAGATACCTCTATTGCCAGCTCTATCTACAGCTACTATGGTGATAATATTTCTGCCCTCATGAAGGGTGATAGTATATTTTGTTTGGGTGGGTGGGATGGTCACATTGATTGGGTTGCCATTAACATATACCTCAAAGTGTTCTATCCCTGAGAGATAATCATATGCGTCCCACCAGAGAGTTATTGTTGTCGTGTTAAGCGTGGTGTTGTTTTCTGGTAAGATTATTTCTACCGTTGGAGGCGTTATATCAATTGTTATATTTAGAGTGCTACTCCCTACATTTCCTGCTCTATCTATTGCCTTGACAACTATTATGTGTGTTCCCTCATCAAGTTCTACTTCGTATTGCTCATGGCCTAGTGGGATATTCATATTTATAAGTACCCCATCCACATAGAGCTCGTAATGATCTATCCCAGATAATGAATCCTCGCCCCTCCAGGAAACCACAACAATCGTGGTGTTTAGTGCCGTATTATTCATTGGTACCGTAATTTCCAGTCTCGGTAGGGTTATGTCCACCACTATCCATATAGTGTCCTCCCCCACATTGCCTGCCTTGTCGACCGCCCTGATGGTTATCGAGTTTGTTCCCTCGTCTAGGGTTATGGCATACGAAATAAAGATGTATGGTATTTGTGTATCTATGGGTTCCCCATCTACATAGAGTTCGTAGTGGTCTATTCTGGAGAGATCATCCTGCCCATCCCAATATATCTCAACTACAGTAGTATTGAATATGCTCCCATTCTGTGGTGATGTTATTTCCACTATTGGTGGTGTAATATCTATGGTTAAACGTACACTGTCCTCTCCAATATTCCCAAACCCATCAATAGCCCTAATGGTTACTATATGAACTCCCTCATCCAAGGTTACTGTGTAGCTCGTTATGGTTGATGGAATACTGACATCTAAAGGTTCATTGTCCACATAGAGCTCATAGTGGTCTATACCAGAAAACGTGTCGCTAGCATTCCAATAGATCATAATTGTTGTTGTATTGAAAAAGCTATTGGTGCTTGGTGATAATATTTCTATGATTGGTGGTGTCGCATCGATAGTTACCTCTAGGGTCTGCCTAGCGGCATTGCCAGCTCTGTCCACCGCCTTAAGGATTATGATGTGGGAGCCATCGTTTAGAGTTAATGGGTACTCTGTTTGTGTGGATGAGATATTAGTGTCTATTGGTACCCCATCAACATAGATTTCGTAATGGTCCACGCCCGCCAGAGTATCCGAGCACTCCCAAGAGATCGTTATTGTTGAATCATTCAAATTGCTATTGTTCTGGGGTGATAAGATCTCTAGGGATGGTGGTGTTATATCCACTACTATGTATACCTTATCAATGCCAATGTTGCCTTCTTCATCAACCGCCCTGACGGTTATTATATGGAGACCCTCACTCAGCGTTAGTGTATATTCCACTACTGTAGAGGGGATGCTTGTGTTTTCTGGTGTCCCATTCACATAGATTTCGTAGTGATCCAGATCATAGGTCGGGTCACTACCATTCCACTTAATAACCACTGTTGTCTCGTTTGTTGCTGTATTATTCGTTGGGGAGATTATTATTACCTGTGGGGCATCAGTCAGTATCTCCACATATCCATCAATTATCCTTACAACCCCAACTAGTGGATAATAGTCCATGCCGTAGGGCTCATCCCCAATACCATCAAAATTTGTGTCGTTCCCCGTGTAGTCACTCCAGTAGTTTCCAGTGTAGTTGGTGTATTGCTTCCCAGAAAACGTGTATGTTATTGGGTGGGGGGAATAAAACCTATTTCCTGAGCCTCCGGAGACATTATACTGGTTGATGTTATCAATAAAGTTGTTTAGGTAGACGGTATTGTTATTGGAATTATTGAGGAATATCCCAGAATCTAGGCATCCAATCACGGTATTCCCAGTTATATTGTTTCTGTTGGAGTCCCAGAGCTCTATCCCTATCATGCTCCCATTTATTGTGTTCTTGAAGACTGTAACATTATTTGAACTATAGAGCCATACTCCCGCATCCTTATTGTTCTCAAGTGTGTTTTGCGAGATAGTTATATTCCCAGAGAGCCTTAGGTATATCCCGTAGGCTCCATCAGATATTTTATTATGGGAGACGGTGATGTTGTTTGATTTATCCAAGTATATAGCTTTAGTATCGTTCTTTAGGGTGTTTCCAAGGATATCTACTCTATCTGAACCCAATATGTACATACCTATTGTGGTGTTTTGTATTATATTATCCCGAATGGTTGTGTCTATGACATAGCTAAGATATATCCCATATGGGTTACCCATTATTATTGTGTTGTTGGCTATGTATGCACCAGAAAACACATAGATACAGTCATTGGTTATTGTGTTATTGGAAACATTGACCCATCCAGACAGAATATAAATACCCTCCCTGTTATTCTCTATGGTACTTCCATATATGGTAGAGTTATGGTTTGGGCCGTAAACATATATGCCATAGATATAGTTATTCCTGATGGTGCTATTCGCTATAATACCCTCGGAGTTCCATACCAGTATGGCCACATCCGTATTTGTTATGTTCTGGTTTCTTATCCTGACATTCCTACAATTTATCAGTATTACCTCCCCGGCAGGTGTGTCCACCACAGTATTATATTTGCCCTCAAGATAAACTAGGGGTTTCCCATTCACAATATTGTTCACTACAGTATTGTATAGTGCCGTCTCCACATACATCCCATCCCTCACAAATATGTTGTCCAGAATCTTGTTGTAGTATGACCATCTAAGATAGAGACCCCACCCCCTATTATCCCTTATGGTATTCTGTGAGATATTGTTATACCTGCAGCTCACACAGTATATCCCATACCCCTCATAATATGCGTCTCCATGAGTATGCATTATCGTGTTATTAAAGACGGTCACGTAGTAGGATCCCCCCATATAGATCCCAGTACAGGTATTATTCACTATGGTGTTCCCATAGATAACACTATAGTTGGAGGAATCAAGATATATCCCAAAATAGCAGTACCGTACCAACGAGTTTCTTATGGTCGCATTATTACCTTTTATGAGTACCCCAGCATATCCTAAGCCGAATGCATATCCAGCATAGCTTATCTCACTGTCCTCAATTCTCAGTCTGGATCCATCATAAGATATGATACGATAGTTATTGCTTGTATTGTAGGCGGTTATGGAGGAATTCAGGACGGTGAAATTCCCATAGACCTCTATGTTATGTTCGCCATCAAAACTTAGATTCATGTAGATTGATGTATTTATCAGCACTAACGTTCCTGTCTCATTAACTATTATGCTACCATTTATTATCAGTATACTATCGCTAACAACAGTAGTATCGTTTATGATCCAGTCCCCACTACTCGGGGGAGGAGAGCCACTTATACTTCTCACCCTCGGCACCACATCCCAGACAAATCCTGGTCTTGAATCTTCAGGATTACCCAGTTTTTCTGATGTTTCCACAGACCCATGAGTGCCATAAAGAACAACCGAGGAAGAAATCCCTACTATGTTTCTCCCACTAAGCTGACCCAACACCACCATGCCACCCCGTTTTCCCATCATTTGTACGTCCCCACCACGCGGCATCAAGTAGGATCTTGATACAACTATTCCCGCGGTGAGCATCAAGATAAGAAGAAAGATCATGGCTCCCATATTACCCCTCATACCGGACACCACATCCTCAAATATATTTATTTATATTAAGATAATATTGGAGACAACAACGGAATGGTGCTTACAGAGAGAAACTTTACTAGATTAAAATGAGAAACAGCGAGGAGGTTAGGTATGGAACCAATATTACCCCAGCTTGACGAATAATCCATATAACATCTGGGCTACATCCTCCTCTGGGCGATCTCTATTAGTTTCCGTACTCTATCACCATATGTTTCCCTACCCTCTATCCTTACAAATTCACCAATGATAAACTTTTCTCCCCAGCGTATCTCCGCCTCCTTCGGATCAGGATTCTTCTTTACGACCGCATGCTCCCTTAGGTACATGAGGTTATCTAGTGGGTCGGGCATCCTATTCCTCCTACCAAAGTCTGTTGGACATGTAGATATCACCTCAATTACCCTGAATCCACGCATCTGGAATGCTGTCATTATACTCTTGACAAGTTGTCTTACATGGTAAACAGTCCACCTAGCAACATATACAGCACCACTAGATGCAGCAAGCCATACAGCGTTGAATGGGGGCTCAGCGTAGTTTCCATATGGTGTTGTTGTCGTTCGCGCTCTTTCAGGAGTTGTTGGTCCTACCTGACCTCCGGTCATCCCGTAGTTGAAGTTGTTTACTAGGATTACGAGTATATCCACGTTTCTTCTGGCGGCATGTATGAAGTGGTTTCCACCTATAGCTAGTAGGTCCCCATCACCAGAGATAACGCATACATGGAGGTCGGGCCTTGCGAGTTTTAGTCCCATCGCGAATGGTATTGGCCTGCCATGTGTTGTGTGGAAGCCATCAAAACCCCAATACCCGCTCGCTCTCCCCGCACATCCTATCCCAGAAACCACAACCACTTTCTTTGGGTCGATACCTAAGAGTTCTATTGCTCTACCAAAAGCATTCATAATTATTCCCATTCCGCATCCAGGACACCATATATGGGGTAGCCTATCCCTCCTCAAATATTTGTCCATCGGGTGTAGCTCGCCAGTACTCATCTAGATCACCTCCATTATCTTATCTACTATCTCCTCAGGATATATCCATCTCCCACCATAATTACCGACCCAATGTGCCTCGGCCTCCCCCTTCGCCGCCCGCTCAACCTCCCTTGTTATCTGTCCCTCATTTATTTCCGCCACAACAAAGGCCTTCACCTTCTGGGCGACACTATATATGAGCTCGTCGGGGAAGGGCCATATTGTTTTTAGCCTGAGGAGTCCCACCTTTAGTCCTTCCTCCCTAGCCATGTCGACAGCCTGTTTGGCGCTTCGTGCTGCTGAGCCGTATGAAACAACAACAACCTCAGCATCATCCATGCGGTACTTCTGGTAATCAATGATCTCATTCTTCCGCTTCCTTATCTTATCTATAAGCCTCTTAATCAGGCGGTTATGTGCCTCAGCATTCACGGCGGGGTATCCCCTCTCATCATGCGTCAGCCCTGTGGTCTGTATCCTAAATCCCTCCCCCACAGGGGCCATTGGTGGTATCAGATCCTTATCTGGGAGGTAGGGTAGGTATCCATCCGGATCCTTAGCCATCTTCCTATTAATAATGATTACGTCCTTAGGCTCTGGAACCCTAACCCTCTCGTATAGATGGGATAATCCCTCATCCATAAGTATTATTACTGGAGTCCTAAACTTCTCAGCAAGATTGAACGCTGTTATTGTCAGATCAAAACACTCTTGGACAGTACTCGGAGATACGGCTATTATTTCATGGGGGCCATGGGTTCCCCATCTAGCCTGTTGTACATCACCCATCCCTATCATTGTTGGGAGGCCGGTGGAGGGGCCTCCCCTCTGTATGTTCGCCACAACTATTGGTACCTCCATCATTATTGCCAAACCTATGTTCTCCATCATTAATGAGAAACCTGGGCCCGATGTTGCAGTCATCGCCTTTAGTCCGCCCCAAGACGCACCTATTATCGCCACTATTGACCCTATCTCATCCTCCATCTGGACAAATATGCCCCCTACCTGAGGGAGCCTCCATGATAGTCTCTCAGATACCTCATTGGATGGCGTTATTGGGTATCCAGCAAAGAACCTACAGCCAGCAAATATTGCCCCCTCGGCGAGTGCGTCATTTCCACTCCAAAAATAAATCCCAGGCTTCACTGCATACTCCATACTAATCCTCCTCCTCAACTGGAATACTAAATATTGCGAATTCCGGACATATCAGGGAACAAAAACTACAGTTTATACACACCTTGAATGGTGGTTCCTCAACAACTTCAGGATAGTGATACCCCTTCGCATTTATGTCCTCAGACCTCACCAAAACCCCAGAGGGACAGTTCTCAATACAGAAACCACATTCCTTACATCTATCCTTAATAACAATCACTTTGCCCCTCCTTATCCTCACACCCTCACGCTGGACGAGCTTCAGCTTTAACTCTAATTCTCTCTGCTCGGGAGGCTTCCTAAACATTTGCATTGTTGATACCCTACTAAATAACATATTTTCTAAAATAAATAGTTATACATATACATGAATAAATATCACAACATAAAAAATAGGAATCATCTAACAGCCCGAAGAGGCCGTAGTTCACTCAAAGCACCCTCTATCATACCTATTATCTGGTGGGGCGTATAGTTAGCTAATGTTATAGCCCCAACGGGGCATGCAGCTGCGCACACTCCACATCCTTCACATGCAACACCAACAACCTCAGCTCCCTCCGGTGTCATTGTTATTGCTGAATATGGACATAGATTAACACATATCTCGCAACGTGTACACAGGTCCTTGTTTACGGATGCCACTATTGGCTCCTTCTCTATCTCCGCTTTTGACAAGATCTCTATAGCTTTTGCTGCTGCCGCACTTGCTTGGGATACAGAATCCTGTATATCTTTTGGTCCCTGTGCTACCCCCACTAGGAATATCCCCTTTATTGGTGATTCTACTGGCCTGAGTTTTGGATGGACTTCTTGTAGGAAGCCATTCTCATCTATGGGTATTCTCAGTACCTCTGCTATTTCTCTTGTTTTTGGCACAATCCCCATTGCGAGGACAACCATATCCACTGCCAGCTTCATTTGTTCCCCAGTTATTGTGTCCGTTGCATATAGTACTAGTTTATCCCCAACCTGAACTATCTTTGAGACCCTACCCCTTATATATCTCACCTGTGCCTCCTCCTGGACCCTCATTATGAATTCCTCATACCTCTTACCTCCAGCCCTTATATCCATATAGAATACATATGCTTCGCCATCTGGCACCAGGTGCTTATACAGGAACGCATGCTTCGCCGTGTACATACAACATATCCTTGAGCAGTATGGTAGGTGTTGGAGATCCCTCGATCCCACACACTGGATAAAGGCGATCTTCTTTGGTATTTTTCCATCGCTAGGTCTCCTAATAACACCACCTGTTGGGCCGGTTGATGATAATAGCCTCTCAAACTGTAGGGAGTCTATGACATCCTCATATCTACCATATCCATACTCTGGTATCTTCTCCTTTGGATATAGGTCGTATCCCGTGGCCACAATTATTGCGCCAACATCGAACTCCAGTATTTCCTCCTCCTCGAATAGATTTATGGCGTCCTGTTCACACACATCAACGCATTCTGAACATCTGGCCGTTTTTACCCCTAAGCAGTTCTCCTCATCTATCACATATGATGAGGGTACTGCCTGTGGGAATGGTATGTATATTGCCTTCCTTATTGTTAGTCCCCTGTTGAATTCCTTATCTATGACCACTTGGGGACATACTTTCTCGCATTCTCCACATAGATTACATGCATCAATATCCACATATCTCGGCTTCTTCCTTATCTTAACCTTGAAGTTCCCGACGGAGCCACTTACCTCAACTACCTCGCTTAATGTATATATCTTTATCTTGGGGTGTCTGGCGGCCTCAGCCATCCTTGGTGTCAGTATACACTGTGCACAGTCCAGTGTTGGGAATGTTTCGGATAGTTGTGCCATCCTCCCCCCTATTGTTGGGGACTTCTCAACAAGTATTACCTCATAGCCATTGTTTGCTACATCTAGGGCTGCCTGTATTCCCGCTATACCACCACCTATAACGAGGCACCTCTTCGTAACCTTCCCCCTCACTTTTTCAAGTGGCTTGTTGCCAACAACCTTGTTTATGGTACTCCAGATTATCCTTATTGCCTTCTCCGTCGCCGCCTTAATATCTTCATGTACCCAGCTATTCTTCTCCCTAATATTTGCCATCTCTACCTTATATATGTTGAGCCCCGCGTCACTCGCAACCGACCTGAATGTTTCTAGGTGTAGGGATGGTGAGCATGCGGCTACGACGATTGATGTTAGTTTCTTCTCCTTTATCGCTCTCCTTATGAGTTCCTGTCCTGGGCTCGAACACATATACTTGTAGTCCTCCACATGGACAACATTGGGGTGTTTACCTACTACCTCAACAACACTATCTATGTCCACCGTCCCCGCTATATTTCTGCCACAATGACAGACAAAAACCCCAACCCTCTCAGCCATTATCCCTCAGCCTACCTATAGACAATATCACCCCTATAGTCCGGTAGCAATATTGGGGCCTCCAGATCGGTCTTTATTCCCTCTCTCTCAAGCATCTCCTCCCATCTCCTAACATGGTCGAGGGTCAGTTTCCCAAGTTTTACTTTTCCTATGTGCTTGGCGGCGTGTATTCCCGCAAGCCTCCCAAACACCGTTATTTCAAGCAGAGAATTACCCATCAACCTATTCTTCCCATGTACACCACCAGTTACCTCCCCAGCAGCAAACAAGTTAGGTATTGGCTTATCTCCACTACCAAGCACCTGGCATTGCGTATTTATCCTTATACCCCCATTCTGATAGTGGAGTGTGGGATATACAAGTATCGGTTCCTTCCTTATATCTATCCCAAACCTCTTAAACTGTCTAAGCATTGCTGGTAGATATCTCTCAATTGTCCCTTCGCCCCTAATTATCTCTATCATTGGTGAGTCCAGCCATACGCCCCATGTACCCACAGGGGTTCTAATACCCTTCTTTCTTCCCCGACATTCCCTTATTATCGCAGCCGCAACAACATCCCTTGGTTCTAATGGGTAGACAAACTGATTACCCTCTATATTTACCAGTTGTGCACCAAGCCCTCTAACCTTCTCCGTCACCAGTTGTCCAGCTATTTGGGGTGGCCAAGCAGCCCCAGTTGGGTGGTACTGAACGGAGTCCAAATCTCGTATTGTTGCTCCAACCCTATACGCCATCACTACACCATCCATTGTTGCCCCGTAATGATTCGTTGTTTGGAACCCTTGGATGTGTAGCCTCCCGAAACCACCTGTAGTTAGTATTGTTGCTTTAGCGCGAACTATTAAATATTCTTCTGTTTCTAGATTCATGAGTACTGCCCCAGCCACTTGCCCTTTATCATCCATCAAGAGTTCTACAGCAGGTGAGAACTCTAGGGTATTTATCCCCTTGTTCAGCACCTCATCCATGAGTACACGCATTATCTCTAGGCCCGTATAGTCCCCAGCGGAGTGCATCCTATATCTAGATGTCCCACCACCAGAGATCTCTATCATCTCACCATTCTCCTCCTTATCAAACATCACTCCGAGATCTTCAAGCCACTTAATTATGAATGGAGCTGTAGTAACAAGTATCTTTACTAGCTTTGGGTCATTAGTATAGTGGCCTCCCCTCATAACATCCAAGAAATGAATCACAGGACTATCATAGTCCTTATCTGCGGCCTGTATCCCACCCTGCGCCATCTTGGTATTTGCGTCCCCAAATCTCAGCTTAGTGGCGATCAGTATTCTGTCTGCGGGTACTCCACTATAGTGAGCCCACAACGCTGCGGATGCCCCTGCGCCTCCTCCCCCAATTATTAGTATGTCAACATCATAGTCTGGTTCCGAGAGATCAAGATCCTTATATATGTTCCTAAGTCTTGAGTGTGCCTCGAGCAGATCTGCTACCTCTAGTGGTGCTAGTTCCCCCTTACTTGCTCCTACTCTAATCCTCCTCTTTTGTTCTGGTTTGTAGTCAGGATGCCACTTCCTGAGGAGTTCCTCCTTCTCCTTATCGCCCATGAGTGGGTATTTCTCTTCTAGGCGCTTCTCCCTGGTTTCCTCAACAATGCGGATAGATTCTCTAAATTCTGGTGGATATCCACTCATCCTTGGATCACCTCCTCTATCTCCACACCTTTGATAAGTTTTTCAGCTAGGTCTCTCCACAATTCGGGGCCACCACTTATGACCTTGTTGAGTTTATCCTCATATAGGCCCTGCTCTATCTCCTTCACACGTTTCTCTAGGTGTTTTGCCTTAGGCGCAATATACTTACCGTAGAGACGCCTGACGAGCTGGAACACATAGAAATGCTGTATCTCTGCGGGACATCTAAGTGTACATGATCCACATGATATACAGTCAAATGTTAGTCTCGCCGCTTTAGCGATGTCTCCCCTGAGTATTGCTTGTATGGCATCCATTACCTGGAGTTCTTGTGGGCAGACCTTAGTACATGTATTACATGCTATACATCGAGCTATTTCTGGGAATAGAGCCAGAACTACTGAACTACTCGGAGACATCTTCTCTATGTCGTATCTGGGTTTTTCTGCTGGGACAAAGGGTATCTGTGTTAGGTACATTCCATCCTCCACGGGGGTCTGGCATGCCAAACCAACATATAATCTGTAGTCACCATGCTTTCTGTATACTGTTGTACATGCACCACAGAATCCTCCTCTGCACCCAACACCACGTATCAGTCTGTATCCTAGGTATTCTAGGGCTTTAAGTATTGTGAGTCCAGCTGGTACCCTATATCTCTTCCCCATAAAATATATCGTTACATACCTCCTCTTTTCCTCCTCCACCTTCTCACCATTATTTTTTCCCCTACTAGGCATAACACATCACCCAATAAGCTTCTCTATCCAATCCAACACCTCCTTTTCAATATATTCATTCATCCCAAGAGCATATGCCAAGAGCTCAGATACATAAAAAACAGGAAGAAACTTACCTCTGAGCTCTCGAGACCTACTCTTCTGCCCCTCCTCAAGGTTAAACGCGCAGAGGGGGCATGTTGTAACGAAGGCTTTAGCACCAAAGCCGATCGCCGACTCCGCAATCTCCTTCACACGGTCCCAGACAGCATCAGGATTCCTGACAACATTATAGCTACCACAACACTCATTCCTATTTGGATAATCCACGGGCTCCGCCCCAATGTTTAGTAGTATATCCTCCATTATCGTTGGATCCTCGGGATCATCAATCGCTACTTCCCTAGGTCTTAGAAGGAGGCAACCATAGAATGTGGCTACCTTAAGCCCCCTTAGGCTCCTCTTAACTTTTTCCCTTATTTTGTCATACCCAACGAACTCCCTTATGAGTTCTAGTAGATGGATAACTCTCATACTCTTCTCGTATTCTGGTTCATCATCCATATATCTCCTCAGCCTCTCTGCCCCATCAATGTCCGTTCTGTAGCGTAGATCTGCCTGTCTTAGTGTGTGATTACACATAGAACATAATGTAAGTATATAGTGCTCTGCCCCCTCCCTTTTGGCTGTCTCTTGGGCCCTAATCAGGTTCCTTAGTGGGGCGACAGTATATGCCACCGTATCTGTAGGTAGGTTATATACAGCACCACAGCACGTCCAGTCTTTTATCTCTATGAGCTCTATACCCAGCTCCTCCAGCACCCCTCTGGCTGATTTTTCATACCTTATTGCCGTGGATTTTACTGTACATCCAGGATAGTATATTATCCTCATACCTAATCACCCAGTATATTTTCTCCCAGCAGCAACCAGGGCTATTGGGGGATACTTCTCCAAGCCCTTAATCTTTCTGAGATCTATCGCATCCAGCCTCCTCCTCAGCTTTATCACCCTCACACCCTCCATTATTTTCGCCACATCCAAGTTCCTAGGACATCTAACAGAACATGTAAAACATGCGGCACAAAACCATATTGATTCCGCATCTAGTGCCTTCTCATCCCCCAGCTGGAGCATATGTATCACTTGGTATGGTAGATAATCCATATGGGGGGCCATGGGGCATCCAGCACCACATTTTCCACAGAGATAGCAGAGATAGACATTCTGGCCAGTAATCTCATATATCTGTCTCGCCAGTTCACTCATCAATTCTTCTCACCAAGAAGCTTTTTACCATAGTTGTATCCTTCCTCAAAAGCCCGCATATTCATATCGACATATCTCCCTCGAATCCCCTGTATGACGCTCTTCTTCATTGTTTCTGGGTCAACAAGTTTTGATATTGCGGTGAATGCCCCTATCATTACTATATTAGCGACTATTCTCCTCCCTATTTCCTCAGCTATTCTTGTCGCTGGTATTTTATATAGCTTCGCCTTCTTTGCTCTATCATCAAGCCTAACCAGATCCTCATCCACGAGAAGAACTCCATCACTCTTCAGTAAGTCTATGTATGTGTCGTATGCCTCCTGATACATGACGATTAGGTAGTCCAGGTTTCTTATTAGGGGGTAGTCTATATCCTTCTCAGTATCAATAACTACTCTCGATGCACATCTCCCTCCACGGGCCTCAGGTCCATAGCTTGGGAGATACGTAGCGTTGTATCCTTTGAGGATTGCTGCGTTTCCAATAATATATCCAGCCAGCAATATTCCTTGTCCTCCATAACCACCTATTAGGATTTCGATCCTAGCCATACTCCTCACCACCTATTCTCTTCACCAGATTGCCCCCATAATCATAAATCCCAATGATGATTTTTAGTGCTGGAATACTATGGGTTGAGCACGCTAGACATGGATCATAGGCCCTAAATGCCATTTCCACCATATTTAATATAGCATCATCATACCTTCCCTCTTTAATCAGTCTCGCCGATACTCTTTTGACGTCAAGATTTATGCTTGGATTATTCATTGTTGTCGGTATTATAAAGTTAGCCATCCTTGTTATCCCCTCTTCATCAGATTCATAGTGGTGTATTAATAGTCCTCGAGGAGCCTCAACACTACCAACGCCCCTACAGGTGATCTCCCCCTCTAGATTAAGTACATCCTTTGATGTTATATCCTCGTCACCAGCGAGTTCTAGTAGTCTCTCACTCGCATAGACCATCTCTATGACTCTAGCATAGTGATATGCCATTGTGTGATGTGCTGGCTTACCAAACAATTCTACAAATCTTTCATAGTACTCCTGTGCCTTATCGGTAGCAAATCCATCGGCAGCATTCAGCCGGCCCAGGGGGCCCACCCTATATATCCCGCTGTCAGGCCCATCAGTGATCCCTTTCCATCCTATCTTCTTGAGGTATGGCATCTTCGTATAGCTCCATGGTACGACCTTCTCGGCTATATACTCCAGATAGTCTTTCGGCTCAAACTTGAATATCTCCTCACCATTGACATTAACGATCCTTATCATGCCATCATAAAAGTTGACCCTATTATTCTTGTCGACCAAGCCAGCATAGTGTGTCCTAAGAATATAGTAGTCACCAAAGACAAGATCCTTAATCTCGTCC
>Ga0190367_1001175_pt1 | contig 15836 bp, 19 predicted proteins | sample 4872181011_MG_FD_171838 | JGI IMG/M metagenome (GOLD analysis project Ga0190367, IMG submission 171838) | Hydrothermal vent microbial mat bacterial communities from Southern Trench, Guaymas Basin, Mexico - 4872-18-10-11_MG | ecosystem: Environmental > Aquatic > Marine > Hydrothermal vents >...
CTGGAATGAATGCTTATATAATTATTAAGGGAAAAAACATGCATCACAAGATAGAATCTTGCTTTAAGGCAATTGCATTAGCATTCAGACAGGCTAAGGAAATAGTTGGTCATGATATCATGAGCACGAAAGGTGTTTTGGATTGATTTATATTATTAATCTTATCCATCCAACGTAAGGTATTCTAAACTTTGCAACACCAACGATCCACTCCTCTTTAACAGGTTTAATACTCCATCCTGGAGCAAGCTGATCTGGAACAATATTTGCATCTCCCTGAGTTATATATCCATCACTCCCAGCTATGTAATTTGTATATACAAGAATTGTCTTTCCATCTTTTCTCAAGAGCATTGGTATTTTTTCACCCTTATGAACGTAGGCAACAACTCTATGAATTATTGGTGTTCTACTACTATCTCCATTTGGATGATAGACTATCACATCACCATAATCTCCAAACATTTTATAATTTGTTTCAATACCTTCCATCCAAGTTACTATTTTACCCACTCTGTTTAATCCTAAAAGAATAACTACATCACCCTTATGAATGTGTGGTTCCATACTACCAGATTGAACTGCAACCATGAAGGGCCAAGTACCAGTTATAGCAATTCCCAATCCAACTATTATCCCAACTATTACAAGTGTTGAGATTATCTCCTTTGCAATTCTTCTAAAGTCCATGATGCAACTTAGCAGTATACAATTAAACGTATCGCAAATTGTAAAAATTGTTAGTAAATTTCGGCATTATGCATATATTGGGTAAAAGAGGTGAAAAAGCATTCCTCTTAGGAAATGAGGCCATTGCAAGAGGGGCATTAGAAGCGGGGATTGATGTTTTCGCTTGCTATCCTGGAACACCTTCATCTGAAATAGGTGATACGCTTGCAAGAATTTCAAGATATATGAAAGATTTCATGCATGTTGAATATTCTACTAATGAGAAGGTTGCCTTTGAAGTAGCTATGGGAGCTTCTTTGGCTGGGAAGAGAGGTATGTGTGCAATGAAGCATGTTGGTGTTAACGTGGCAAGCGATGCACTCTTTAGCTTTGCATACATAGGTGTAAGAGGTGGTTTTGTTCTAGTTAGTGCAGATGATCCTTCAATGCACAGCAGTCAGAACGAACAAGATAACAGATGGTATGGACTATCTGCTAAAGTGCCAGTTTTCGAAGCTCATAATGTTCAGGAACTTAAGGATTTGACAAAGGAGTGCTTTGAGATATCGGAAGAATTTGAATTACCCATTATACTGAGAACTTACACTCGTTTGAGTCATGCAAGGGGAATTGTTATTCTAGGAGATATTCCTGAAAAAAGACTTGAAAAAGTAGATTGGAATCCAGATCCAGAAAGATTTGTAGCTTTACCTTCAAATTCGAGAAAACTGAAAATTGAGCTTGAAAGGAGATTGAAGAGATTGGAGAAATTTTTAGAAAAGTGGAAATTTAACTGGATTGATGAATCTGATGATTGCAGATTGGGTATAATAGCATGTGGCTTGAGTTACTCCTATGTAAAAGATGCTCTCAAGAGATTGAAGTTAAATTTACCTGTTTTGAAAATTTCTTCCATAAATCCCTTACCCATGAAGTTGATCGAAAATTTCGTTACAAGTTTAGATAAGGTATTGGTTGTTGAAGAAGTTGATCCAATTGTAGAGATTTTCGTGAAGAGTTTGGGTAGAGATGTGTATGGTAAGTTAACTTGTCATTTACCCATGCACTACGAATACAACATTCCGATAATTGAGAAAGCTATTGCAAAGATTTTGGAAATTCCTACAAGTATAGATTACGATTTTATTATTGAAAGAGCAGGAGAATTATCAAAAATTGCTCCCCCCCGTCCACCAGTCCTTTGCCCAGGTTGTCCCCATTCACCAGTTTTTTACATTCTGAGAAAGATTGCAAATGAGGAAAGATTGTGCTTACCAAGTGACATAGGTTGCTACACCTTGGGATACAATCCACCCTATAGAGCTGTTGAGACATGCGTTTGCATGGGTGCAAGTGTTGGAGTTTCTAACGGCTTAAGCTGGGTAATAAAAGATAAAATAGTTGCAACAATTGGTGATTCAACATTTCTGCATGCTGGAATACCAGCTTTGATAAATGCAGTTTACAATGGAGCTAAATTTGTTCTAATTGTTTTGGATAACTTAACTACAGGAATGACAGGACATCAACCCCATCCTGGAATAGGTTTGAGAGCTGATGGTAGTATGGGTAAAGTGATAAAGATAGAAGAGATTGCTAAAGCTTGTGGAGTAGAATTTGTTGAGGTTGTAAATTCTTATGATGTTAAAAAGCTTGAAGAGGTAATAAGAGAAGCATTGAAACATGATTTAGCAGTTGTCATTGCAAGACAGTACTGTTCAATAGTTAGGATGAGAGAGTTTAGGAGAATGGGAATCAAATTGCTACCTTTTGAAGTAACTGATAGATGCAACGGTTGTATGGAGTGTGTTAGGGTATTTTCATGTCCAGCAATTTATTTGGAGAGAGAGGATAAACCACAAATAGATCCCATGCTCTGTACATCATGCGGTGTATGTGCCAAGATTTGTCCAGAGAGAGCTATAAGGGTTAAGAAGGTGAACTATACATTTTCTTAAGGCACATTCTTATTAAGTCCTCCTTCTCATCTCTGTATATATCCAAAGCCTTTCCCTCCCCTTCCAAATTCAATCCCCTAAATACTACAACGGGTATCCCCCAGTTCCCCTCACCCATTATCAAGTTTGCAAAACATGCAATCTCATCTGCAACACACTCGACAGTTTTACTCAATTGATTTCCGTAAAGATCTAATTTTCCTATCCAATCTCTAAAGACTTTAACTCCAGAGACACCAATTGCAAAACCGACAACCCCCTTTCTGAAGCATCTTCCATTTGAATCGGTAATGATCACACCAACTTTCTTCCCAGTCAATTCGAATATCCTTTCTCTTATCCTCTTTGCACTCTCATCGGGATCCTTAGGAGGCAAAAGTATCATTCCATTCTCAACATTGCTCCTGTCTATTCCAGCATTTACGCATACATTCCCGAATTTTGCTTTGACTAGCAAAAAAGGATAATCTATCAGTATTTCTTCGCTTTCATCTAAGACTGCTTGAACAAACCTTGCATCCTCACCAATCTTTTTTGCAATCTCAAAAGCTTTCTCACTTGGACTGTATTCTTCAAGTTTTGCAATCCTACCTTCAGCTTTCGAAACTATCGTTGAACAAATTGCTACAATATCTCCATTCTCAAGATCGAACCTCTCTACAATCATCTTAGCTATGTCATCTCCAACATTTATCAGGGGAAGCTTTATACCAAATATCTCCATAGTAAATCACATATTTAATGCATAATCCTTATACCACTTTCATCTATTTCCAATCCGAATTTACCCCTCATATGGGATGTTTTTGTAGTTTTTGCAATACGAAGATATACACTATCTGTTTCTTCGTCCTTTTCTAAAATTATAACATTTCCCAAAGCCTGCTGAATTGCTATTTCAAAAGTTTTGCTGTGCATACCTCTTACGGCATTTACAATTCCAACACTCCTCGTATTCAAAATCCATCCTTGAACTCTTTGAATCAGATCGTAAGCTTTATCTTCACCATGTAAAAATGCCACTGAAGATATTGAATCAATGACAAATCTTTGATTTTGCAAAAAGAACTTTTTTACTGTAGGCACAAGTTCATCGAAATTTCTTGCATTTCCCTGATATTTTTCATCTGATGTTTCTTCCCTACCAATGAATATATCTACAAATTTTATCAATCCCTTTTCTTCCAACTCAGTAGGATCCCAGCCCAAGCTGATCATGTTCATTCTAACATCTGAAGGAGAATTATCAATGCAGAAGTATGTACATTCATAACCCTTTTTTGCTTGAGCATATATGAACTGTTGACATAGGACACTCTTCCCAGTCCCTATATCTCCCAAAATTAGTAGAGTGGATGGAATGGGTAAACCTCCACCAAATATTTCATCTAACTCCCTTATACCCATCGATACTCTCTCAATCATATCAGTCACATAGATATTAATAGCCCCGCCCGGATTCGAACCGGGGTCGCGGGATCCAGAGTCCCGCAGGATTGACCACTACCCCACGGGGCTTTGCAATATGTTGTGATGTATACCTATAAATGTGTTACTCTAAGACAAAGCTTAAATAAAAGGATTTTTAGGCTATTGCATGGGCACTGTAAAACCAGCTTACATCAAAAATATAGCAATGGAGTTGTTGAAGAAGTATCCAGAAATTTGGACAGGTGATTTCGATATAAATAAGAAGCTTGTCCAAGAATTGACCAATATTAAAAGTAAGAAAGTTAGAAATAGGGTAGCGGGTTATATAACAAGAAAGGTCAATAGAGGGTGGGTAAATGTTTGAGGGGATCATTCCAGCTCTAATAACCCCATTTAAAGATAACTTTGAAGTTGATTTCGAAGGTATTGCAAGAAACTTGGATTATCTTGAAAAGTATGTAGATGCTGTCGTTCCAGCTGGAACTACCGGTGAATCGGCAACTCTAAGTTATCAGGAGCATATAGACGTTGTAAGGTATGTTTGTGAAGTTTCAAATGTTCCAGTAATAGCGGGAGCTGGCTCGAATTCTACAAGGGAAGCTATTTTTCTTGGTAAGGAAGTTGAAAAAGCTGGAGCAGATGCTGCAATGTTCATAACACCATACTACAATAAGCCAAACAAAGAGGGATTGTATCAGCATTATAAGAGAATTTCTGAAGAATTGTCAATACCAGTCATAATATACAATGTGCCATCGAGAACTGCCTGCAACATAACACCAGATTTAGTAAATAAGCTTGCAAGAGATTTCGATAACATAATCGGTATAAAGGAGGCAAGTGGTAATTTGAAGCAGGTATCGGAAATAATCAGAATTACCCCAGAAGATTTCATAGTCCTTTCTGGAGACGACTTCTTAACTCTTCCAATTCTGGCATTGGGTGGGAAGGGTGTTATAAGTGTTGCAGCAAACGTTGCACCACATCTCATGAAAGATATGTATATTGCATTTAAGGAGGATGACTTGGATAGAGCAAGAGAGATTCATCACAAACTTACTCCACTGTTCGAAGTTCTCTTCATAGACACAAATCCAATACCAGTCAAGAAGGCTTTGGAGTTGATGGGATTACCAGCAGGAAAACCAAGATTGCCTCTTGTAGAACTTTCACAAGAAAAAACGGAGAGATTGAGAGAAGTTTTGAAATCCCTCGAACTAATCTAACTCTTTAGCTCAGCTTCAGCACTCTCAATTGTTTTTACTATGTAGTCCACAATATCTTCAACAACTCCTTCAGAAACCTCCTCCCTCAATCTTCTTAACTTCCTCTCAAAACATCGACTATCCTCTTGTAATGTGTATCCAATTGAGATACTGCATAAATCTTCAACATGCTTAAGTTGTTTAAAGCCTCTTCAGCAGTTATATCCCCACCATAAAATCTATCCATTATGTGCTCAACATCACTCTTAAACATTTCCTTTATATTCTCATCATTTGTTAGATCTTTCACAGCTTTCTCTATATCGTTGGCAACATCCATTATGTGTTTCAGTAGCTCGCCTATTCTCTCCAAGTATGTGTTCTTGTACATCATAAAGTCCTTTACTCTCTGCTTTAAAAAATTGATGCGAAAGCTTATATGTAGTTATGCAAAGTTAAGCTATGTCTCTGAGAGAAAGGGTGGAGGAAGTTGTAAATAAGGAAATTAGACCGTACTTGATGGCAGATGGAGGTAACATAGTTGTTGTAGATGTTGATGAAAAGGAGGGAATTGTAAAGGTAAAGCTCCTAGGTGCTTGCTACGGTTGTCCATTGTCCCAAATAACTTTAACATCATTTGTAGAACAGCATTTAAGGAGCAGAATTCCAGAGATTAAGAAGGTTGTCCCTGTATGAGATCCTATCTAATAAAACCATCAACTCTATTTTTTGAAAATAGAGCATACAGAATTGAGCCTGCAAACGGATTTGGTGGCTTTTGTAAATGCGGAGGATTCATGAATCAGTTGGGATGGGTAAACAATTGGGTAATGATTGCAGAATGTGAGAGCTGTTGGAAGGTTGAAGCATTTGTTTACGACAATTTTAAATTCGTAAAGAGGTTTGAATTGGAGGTAATAGGTATAATAGACTTTTTGAAGGAAATTCTAACTGAAAGCGAATTGGATTCTATTTTTAGGAAGGTCAAAGGTCTCAGTTACAATTACAGTAGTTTCAGTAGGGCTAAGAAGAAGCTTGAAGAGATAAATTTGGATATAAATTTCATTTTGAATGAGTTAAGAACAGAGTTCTCTAAGTAATCTTTCACTTTCTCTCGTTCCCTTAGCAATCAATATATCACCAGCAAAAACCTTTGTTCCAGCACTGGGCTTTGTTATCCAATTTTTCCCCCTCTTTATGGCAACAACGTGCATTCCAGTATTAGTTTCAACTCTAGCATCTCCCAAAGTCCTACCATGAAGCTTCGAACCCTTTCTAACCTCAACCAATGCAATGACTTCATCAGCTTCCTTCATAGCTGAGAGAAATATTGGATGAATTTCCATCCCTTCAAGAACAATTTCAGCTATTTCTCTTGCAGAATCGGCTATTTGTTCACTACAATAAGCCAGATCAAGGAGTGCTACAAGATGATTTATCTCTCCAAAGTGTTTACAACTCCTCAAAACCCAATGAACAAGATCAAACCTCATGTTGTCAATTCTCTCCTCAAGATAGACAACTTCTTGAGCAATATCTTCATTATAATACAGTATGGAAGAATATCCTAAATCTACTGCAAGCTCTGAAAGATCCTTCATATCTACAAGTATGTCAACTGCCCTATCCAAATCCTCTATATCCATTTCTACATCTGCACTTTCAATTTTAACACTCTTACCAGTAGCAACTTCAAAGAACTTTGGAACACCGCTTATATCTCCCCTCGCAAACAGTACATCTCCAACTAAGATCTTAGTATCTCTATCGGGATTGAAGATCCACTCAAAACCTCTTTTTATTGCAATTACTCTCATTCCCGTCTTTGTATGCAATTTAACATCACCTAATGTCTTGTTTGCCAAATCTCCATTTCTATCTACAACAACCTTTACAACAGTTTCTTCAAGCTGAGTTACAATTGCACCTATCATCTCCTTGGGTAACTTAAAACCCCTTAAAACTAGAGTAGCTATATCACCCGCAGCATTACCTATTCTTTGAGAAGCACTACCTATTTGAAGTATTGGAGAAAGTGCCTTTGCAACATCCCTACTTCTAGTCGATACAATTGCTAGAAATCTCAATTCCTGAAGAAGATCAAGAATTTTATCTTCCAATCCCAAGACTTCCTCAGCAATATCTTCCATATCGAAGAGAAGTGCAGAATATGCAAGATCTACTATGAGTTCTGTAGTGTTTTTTAGATCTACAAGTATATCCTTAACTGTACGCACAATACAATTTTAAACGTAGAGATAAAAAATTTTTGAATCAATTTTTGAGACCTTTGAGAAATGCAGTTATACTTGCTATGATGTACACTATTATGGTCACAACCCCCAATCCTAAGCCAAAAGAAACTATTCCATCACTTCCCACTCTCAAACCTGCAAACCACTCACTTCTCATTGCAAACGGCACGTAAGCCAATGCAATCAGATTGACAATTGTTATAGCACCAAATATATAGCAGAGCTTAGACATTCTACTTCTCTCTTCTCCCTCAACCTCTTCAGCCAAAGGAACCCATTTCTCATGCTCAATTTCAGCTTTCCTTTTTGAAATCTTACCACTGAATATGCTCATATTTATTGGAAAGTTACCAGGTATCAAGTGCAATATTCCAGCATGAGCTAATACGAACAGAAGAATGAAGAATGCAACTCCAGCATGTATAGACCTTATGACAAAGAACAAACCCGGATTTGTTGTTATAAATTCGAAGCTCCTCGGAAACCACATTATTGTTCCCGTAAGTATTTCTATGAAGGCGAGAGTAGGTAAAAGATATATGTCCCCAACCATTATCCAGTCGTACTTACCGAACTTCGGTCTTTCCTTTCTCAAACCCAAAGTCCAGAGAATGTCTCTAACAGCTCCAGCAACAACTTCACTTATGAACTCAGCTGAAAATCCAAAGTTCTTTATGTTTGAATCTCCTCTTCCCCTAACTATTCTTTCTAAGATAAAGTAAGTCCCAAAGTATGCAAAGCTGAATATCAAGATTATTGCAAAGACTCTATGTAAAAACATAGTATTTGATGAACCACCGAAAAGGCTGAAAACCCATCCTAAATTGTTGGAAAACATTATTGGTAATCCCGTGATTAAAAGCATCATTCCAGATATAGTTCCGACAAAGTGTGCAATCCTTTGGTGCCAAGAGAATCTTTTAAGCATCATTTAACTCCCTCCTTATGAATCTTATAATATTTATAATATTCAACTATAACTAAAAGCACAACAAAAATTCCCACTATTTCTAGCAAGATCTTGATAGCATTGTTAAATTTTGTAGCAAAATTTAAATTGCTTTTGTAAATTGTTCCTCTCTTCTCAACTGGAATTTCACTCCACTTAAAAACATAGCTTCCTTTTAAGCTTGATGCCGTAGAGATATTTGAGATGTACGGATACATAGTTATCAATGCGACTATGAAAGCTATAGCTATTATTGCCCTCATATTCATCACCAAAAAATTTAGAAGAGGAAGAGACTCTCTATCTTTGAGGCAGTCAAAGCTCCAACCCTTTCCCTAAGTTTCCTCGTTATTTCACTCATCTCTCCAGCTAATATAGTTTCACATGGGCAAACAAGTGCACATCTCGGTAAAGGTTCTCTGTATATTACATTACCCTTCTCATCCTTTTCTGGCTCATAGGGCAAAACGCAATAAGTGCATTTGTCCATTTTACCCTTGCTACCAAATGCTCCACCCTCTGGGAATTGTGGAGCTCCGAATGGACATGCAAATGCACAGTATCCACAACCTATGCATTTTTCCTTATCTACGAGCACAATTCCATCTTCTCTCTTGTATATAGCTTTCATTGGACAGACTTTCATGCAAGGTGGATCATTGCAATGCAGACACATCAAAGGAATGTTTAACTGTCCAGGTTGTCCTTCATTTATAGTTATAACCTGAATTCTGTTTACACCCTTAGGAGTTTTGTTGTAGTTCTTGCATATAGCCATACAGCCCTTACACTTTATGCAGAGGTTGTGATGTGTATCGACCAAAAATTTGTATGGCATTTAGCATCACCTCACTCCATAACCTTCATCTTTCTCAACTCAGCTTTCAACTGCTCGATCTTGCTCTTATATTGGCTTAAGAACTCCTGTAACTTGTCAGCCCTTACGACATTGCATATTCCAGATTTTGTTGCTTGCATTTGTGTCTCTGGATCCCATCCCGGTGGATTTACAATGTTACACGAATCTCCGTAAACTATTGGTCTCGTATCCATATCATCTGTAACGGGGAATCTGTCTAGGTAAGGTGTGCCTTGGAACTGTCCGGCCCAGTGGAATGGTGTGAATACAAGATTTTCTGGAACTGCTGGAGTTACTCTAGCCCTAACTATTATATAAGCTGGTGTATCATCATACTCCAAGCTTCTAGGTGAAACTACAGCAACCATGTCCCCATCTCTGATTCCTCTCTCATTAGCAGTCTTAGGATTGATCTCAACATACATATATGGCTGTAACTCCGCAAGTATTGGATTGCTTCTCGTTCCAGCTCCACCACCCATATGCTCAACCTGTCTTCCAGATGACCAGATCAATGGGAATACTTCAGTCATTTTAGCATTCAACCAAGCAATCTGCCAGCTTCTCGCCTTTATTTTTACTCTGTAGTGGAAGTTACCATATTTCTCATCTTCATATACTGGATACTTCTCTATCAAGTCCAAGCGTGGAGAATACAGAGGTTCTCTATGCTTCGGAACTGGATCCTTCATGTTCCAGGCGTAGAATCTTGCTCTACCCCTCCCAGATGGAACCATGTTATTCTTAATGTATTCTTCAAATGTTTCACCTATTGCAAAAACCCACTTTACATCATTTATGAACAGTTGATCCTGTGGATTAACTCCGCTCAGCAATGATTGACCATCTGGAGCTTTTGCCCCCCATTTAACTCTAAAGTCATGACCTCCCTCCCATACAGGTACATCATTTCTGTACAATATTGGAGTTCCAGGATGATTTTCATTCCAGCACGGCCATGGTAATCCCCAGTATTCTCCATCGCAAGGACCTCCGTAAGCTCTGCAATCCTCCTCGCTAAATGTGTAATCGTATTCTTGCTGTCTCTTTATCCTCCAGCTTTTCTGCCCAAGCATTCCAATTGTGATACATCCAACCATTATTTCATTATCCCATACTTCCTCTGGCCTTATCTCTTCTGGTTTCTTACCGCCGAAGTTTGCTGTAAATTTAGCGTACAATCCTGGCTCATACTTATCAAGCTTTTCAACAAGCTTGAAGAGAATCCACATATCCTCTCTTGAATCGAATCTTGGTGAAACAACCCTATTTCTCCACTGAATCTGCCTTCCAGAATTCGTTACAAATCCCTCTCCCTCAAACTCTGTACAAGCTGGTAATACAATTATTCCATCCTTTCTATCTGGTAAAGCTGCTGCAGTCTCAACAAAAGGATCAACAACAACCAAAAGCTCAACCGATTCAAAGGCCTCTTTTACAAGTTTTATATCACCTATCGAAGCAGTTGAATGTCCCCACCAGAATATAACTTTTACTGGAGATCTCTGTTCAAGTTTCCAACCGTATTTCTCAGCTGTGGCACCAACAGCAAATCTCGACATTGTAAATCCTTTCTTGGTCATCATTCCCTCATCAAATCTTCCCTTTAACCATTCATAATCTACATTCCATACCTTGCACCAATGCTTCCATGCAGCTTCGCTCAATCCGTAGTATGCTGGTAGTGAATGACTCAAAACACACATGTCAGTTGCACCTTGAACATTATCATGCCCTCTGAAAGCGTTTACTCCTCCACCCGATTTACCAGCGTTACCTAGCAACAGCTGGAGAATTGCAAAACTCCTAATGTTTTGAGAACCGTATGGATGCTGAGTTGCACCCATAGCATACTGCAAAGTTGCTGGCTTGTTGTGAGCTAAGAGATATGCAGCTTTTCTTATCTTCTCAGCAGGAACACCAGTTATCTTTTCAACGTTCTCTGGGGAGTAATCATCCTTCATTACCTCTTGCTTGAAATACTCGAATCCGTAAGTTCTCTGCTTTATAAATTCTTCATCATACCATCCATTCTTAATTATCTCATGGCATATTCCATAAACCAACGCTATATCAGTTCCAGGCCTAAATTGAAGATGTAAATCACTTACAGCAGCAGTTCTGCTGAATCTGGGATCACAGCAGATTAAGATTGCACCTCTCTTCTTAGCTTCGTAGATATGATAGAAACTGCTTGGATGTGCTTCTGCTGGATTTGAAAAGAATATTATGCACTTAGCATTTCTAATGTCGTTGAAGTTGTTTGTCATTGCACCGTAACCCCAAGTGTTACCTAATCCAGCAACTGTTGTGGAGTGGCATATTCTTGCTTGGTGATCTATGTTGTTCGAACCCCAGAAAGCCATAAACTTCCTCTGCAAATAAGCCATCTCAGTGCTAACTTTAGCTGAACCAGCAAAGAATACAGCATCTGGCCCATACTTCTGTCTTACTTCATGCAACTTCTTAGCTATAATCTCCAGAGCTTCATCCCAACTTATCTTTTCCCACTTCCCATTTCTCTTTATCATTGGATACTTCAATCTCTTTGGAGAATGGACAAAATAGTTGGCTGATGCACCTTTACAGCATAATTTACCTCTGTTTATAGGATTGTTTATCCAAGGCTCAATCCAGAGCCATTGATCATCCTTTACAACTGCAATAATTCCACATCCAACTGCACATCCAGTGCAAATCGTTTTAACTAGCTTGTAACCTTCTTCCTGCTCTTTTTTTTGAACATCCTCAGCTTTTCTGACTATGTCACCTCTAGCATATTTAAACAGTCCACAAGCAACAGCCAAGCTGATTGCTGAAGTTTTTAAGAAGTCTCTTCTTGTCAGTTTCAGCTTCATTTAGACACCCCCTACAAGAAAAACTTTAGAGCTATAAAAATAAAAAATTTTCGATATTTAAATATGCACAAATGGAAATATTTTGAAAGCGAAAGCAATTTAACTTAGGGATTATAAGCCAAGAGTATGATCGTAATCTGCAAAAAACTTGGGATTGACTTTGATGGAAATGTTGTTGATAGCTGTGAAGAAGATTTTGACATTGAAGGATACACAATTTTCACATGCCCAGCTTTATATCACAAGGTAAGAGATAAGGTTGAGGATTACAAAGTTTTGGATTTGAGAGTTCTGAAAGCTTTTAGGAATCCAAATGAAGTTGCAAAGGCCATATTAACATCTGAGAGCATTTATAATGAATTGGAGTTTGAAACAGTTGATGTTGGAAACTCCGTAGTCTATGTTGGAGACAACTTAGAGCTTATAAGGGAATTATCTTTACATTGTGATCTTACAGTAATAACGCAGAATGAAGATACAATTGAAAATCTTTATCCTTACGAGATTAGGGTGATAAGGGGTAGAGTTAAAGATATAAAAGGATCGATGGGGAATTTTAAGGTTTACGTTGAAGGTTACGATGTTGTTAGGGATGAAGATGTTGATGTTGTTGAATCTGGACAGGTAATATATCCAAATTTTGATAAGTGTGTTGAGGGTATATATAACGATGAATTTTTTGGAGCTTTCAAGGTTCTTTCGAATTTAGGAGGGTTTATGAGGTTGATTGCAGTCAAAATCGATCCAGAAATTTGTGGTGCAACGAAGAGCGGTATAATTGGATGTACATTCTGTTTAGAATGTCCAAATTCTGCTGTGAAGATGAAGAACGGTAAAATTGAAGTAGATTTGATATCATGTAAGGCATGCGGATTCTGTTCATCCATATGCTTCACATCAGCTATGAAGAACAAAGTTCTTTCACACGATAAACTTGTAGAGAAGATTGAAAGGGTTTCAGAGGTTACAAAGTTGGATACAATTGCATTTGTCTGTGAGAGTACTTTGGGAAAACTTTACAGATTTAAGAATTTGCCAGATGTTGCAATCATACCAGTTCCTTGCTTAAATCATTTAAACGAAGTTCACTATCTCTATGCAGTTTTGAAGGGATTCAAGGTTTTGGCAGTTCCTTGCAATAACTTCAAAACGGACTGCTTTAATATAGCTGTAAAGACTTTGAAAGCATTTGGATTTGATTGCCTTAAAATTGCAAGATGGGAGAATTTTGAAGAGGTTTTTGATGAGTTGAAGAATGCTAAAGTTCCTAAGGTTAAGTTCGAGCTTAGGGGAAGGAATAAGAGGGAAATGTGGCTAAGCTTAGTTGAATCTTTAATGGTTTACGAATTAAAGGAAAGAATTTTTGAATCAGAACACTTCGGAAAGATAAAGGTAAATGAAAACTGCACACTCTGCAAAGCTTGCATGAACTTCTGTCCGATGGAAGCGATTAAGAGGAATGGAGGTAAAATACTTTTCAATCATGCTCTCTGCATAGCCTGTGAGATGTGTGCAAAAGCTTGTCCAGAAAAAGCTATAACTGTTGAGAAAGTTTTAGATTTTGGAGATTTGCATGAAAAACTGGTATTCGAGGATGAGATGATAAGATGTCCAAAGTGCGGTAAAACTCACATGTCTAGGAAGGCTTATGAGAAGATGAAGAAGTTAACTGGAATGGAAAAATCTTTACTCTTTTGCAATGAATGCAGACCCAAGATAATTCTAGAAGGGGTTTACGAAGAGATAGTTAGAGAAATGAGGAAGAGGTTAGGTGAGTGATATGGAGTTTGAGGATGTTGTAAGAGGTAGGATGGGGATGTATTCTTTCTTTTCATCAGTATTCATAGATGTTCCTCCAAAGGAATTGCTTAAGGATTTATACGAAGAAAATGTGAAGTTTCCGAAGTTTGAAGGAGTAGATACAATAATAAATTATCCGAAAAAATTTAAATCGTTTGAAGATTTTGAGAGGGCTGTAAGGCAGGAGTATACAGCTGTTTTCATTGGACCTTTCAGCAATTACGTTTCACTTTATCAATCGGAATATGAAGGAGAAAATCCCTATGGAAAAGTTACTTTGAGGGTTAAGGAGATGTTCAGAAGGTTTGGATACGAATGTATTCACAGAGAGCCAGCAGATCACTTGGGAGTTTACATGGCTTTTATGGTTGAAAGCTGTAAGGAGCTTTTGAATGGGAAAATTGATGAACTTAAGAAGCAGAGAGAGGTTATAAGAGAGCTTGAGAAATGGATTTTTGATTTCTGCAATAACGTTGAAAATCATCGTGATGCAATGTTTTACAAGGGTATTGTAAAAATGTTAAGAGATTTTATAAAAATTGATAAAAATTTGATTGAGGAACTTATTTTATATGCAACCCGTAATAAGTGAATTCATGTTTTTTTCTTTCGTAATTTGCTCATCGCAGCACGATATAGCAGGACAATAATTGAGAAGCTCAAGAATAGATGATCTAACAACACATTCAACCAATTCGTAAGTTCTAAGTAATTTCTTTCCAGCCGGAGTTAAAATAGTCCCTCCCTTTTTACCTCTTTTCATATCAACAACACTTTCACCCAAGTTTTCCTCAAGCTTTTTTATATAACTCCAGATGAACTTGTAAGACATGTTTAAAACTTCAGATGCCTTAGCAATCGAACCATATTGGTCTATCGCTTTAAGAATTGTATAACCACCCTTTCCAATCAAAAACTTATCATCCTCTTCTATCCAAACTTTGAACTTAATTTTCATTTAATGCATTTGGATACATTAAACCTTAAATTTTACGATAATTGAGGGTATGCCGAACAATAGTTCTCACAAATATAAAAACTGTATTAATCTATGTAAATATCTCCACTTCCACATTTTTGTCGAACAGTATTATGTGTATATTATAAACTGTTTCATTAATTTCTTTACTGAGCATAACTTCAAACATTTCAGGAATTATATATTCAACTTTATAATTTAAGTAATCAGCTATTGCCTTTACATCTTCCTCCTTTACTTCTCTAAATACAATATAATTAAGATGGATGAAATCTTTCTCTTCTATTGCACTTACAAGCTCAACTTTACCAAAAACATGTTTTAACGCACTTCTAATTTCGCTATCAAAGAGCTTTGATGTTTTCTGGCTGAGTTCAATTTCATTTATAGTTGTAGTGTTTGAAGTGGTCTTTTCATTAATAGGAGTGCTACAACCACATAGTATCATTGCCAAAACTATTAGGGGCAATAGCTTACTCAATCTCATAATTACAATAAGGATAATAAAAATAAATAATTTTCGGGCATCATATTTAATATTTCAATGGTAAGTAATCGATGTTCTGGGAGTTTATTTTGTAAGGCTCATCACATATTCCATCTCTATCTCTATCACTACACACTTGTGAATATCCACTTCCATCTGGCTTAAGCCATGCATTACCGCCAATGTAATTTCCGCCCAATATGTTTGTTCCAGATTGTTTTGTAACGTTCCAAGTGTTGTAGTAGTTTCCAGATATGTAAACATTCCTGTTGCTATTGAAAACATTATCGTAAATCAAGTTGTTTTCCGAACTACGTAGGAAGATACTGTACGATATGGAGTTTATTATCTTATTTTTCGTAACTATGCAATCTTTAGCTCTTTCT
>Ga0190367_1001176_pt1 | contig 15830 bp, 12 predicted proteins | sample 4872181011_MG_FD_171838 | JGI IMG/M metagenome (GOLD analysis project Ga0190367, IMG submission 171838) | Hydrothermal vent microbial mat bacterial communities from Southern Trench, Guaymas Basin, Mexico - 4872-18-10-11_MG | ecosystem: Environmental > Aquatic > Marine > Hydrothermal vents >...
CTCTTCTTTTAAGCAGCGCGTTAAGATATTCTTTTGCTCGATTGTGGCTAAAAAGCCAGTCGTAAACTGAAATCTATTCTGTAAGCTCTTCATCCTCTATTACAATCACTTGAGGTGGTTAAGTTGACAGGACTGTGGTTATTCTTTAGTGGAAATTTTAATGCTTCTTCGCTCATGTAGAATAGGTTACAAAGTGCGGGATACCAAAGAATTCAATGACATTATCAAAATAATTAACGAAAATCTCCTAAACACGCTGATGTTATCGTATTCTCCCAAAATGGGTGTTATTCCGCTACTCGTTAAATCAGGTGAAACAGTTATACAACGACCATCAAGTTAAAAAAAATTATAATTTTTTATAAAAAAACCATCTTAATTTTTCAAAAATAGGAGCTGAGAAAGTAAAACATCTATAACCTTTGCGTTGAACGTATTCATTATAGAATTGACATGTTTAAAAACACAGCTAATAGGCGGTGTTTCAGTCCTTGGCGAGCATCAAAGTAGGCACTAAATTCACCAAATAACTTCCGCAAGACCATTCTTCTGCAAGTAGAGGTGTTACCCTTAGCTCTCAGATCACTCTACAACGCTGAGAAAACGTTCATCCATTGAATAATCAATCTAACGTATATCTCCACTCATTCAGAAGAAGCTTTAAGTAGAAAAAATAAGGTAACTCTGTGCATATTCCTGTTCCTTAAAAGGAGTGTGAAAGCTATGTGGGATAAAGTCGTCAGCAGGATAGTTGATTTCATACGCAAGACTGTAGAGGATGCAAATGCAAAGGGTGTCGTGGTTGGTGTGAGTGGTGGAGTTGACAGTGCAACCACTGCATTCTTGTGTGTTAGGGCTTTGGGTAAAGAGAAGGTCTTTGGTTTGATAATGCCGGAAAAGGGTGTTACGAGGGAGGAGGATGTTGAGGATGCCTTGGGTATTTGCAGTATCTTGGGGATTAAACATAAGCTCATCTACATCAACCCCATGATCGAATCTTTCTTGAAAAACTTGGATAGAGGTAGTGATATAGCTATCGCAAACTTAAAACCCCGAATAAGGATGATCATAAACTACTATCACGCAAACACGTTAAACTACCTCGTCGCTGGCACTGGAAACAAGAGCGAGCTTATGGTAGGATATTTCTGCTACGATGAGAGGACGAGGGTGTTAACGACTGAAGGCTTAAAGACTTATAAGGATTTAAAGCCTGGAGACATTGTATTTTCACTCAATCCAAATGGTAAGGTTGAGGAGGTTCCAGTTAAGGAAGTTTACACCTTCAACTATGAAGGTGAGATGATCAGTATAAAGGGTAGGGGAATAGATTTACTTGTAACACCAAATCACAGAATGCTCGTTGTCAGGAGTGGAATGCTTGCATTTACACAGGCAGTTGAATTTCTGAACAAGAGATACAGCATACCAATACCAACTCCTTGGGATGGATACAAATTCTCAGAGGTTGAGCTATCGAAGTATTACCCGAAGTGCATACCAAAAGAAATCTTATACCTCATGGGTCTTTACATAGGATGTGAGGTTAAGACAACACTCAGCCATTCAGAATTCTTGAACTTTAGGGATGAATATGGCAGATTCATCAGTAAATACATATATGAAGGAAGGAATATTTACCCAAAAGGTGACAAAGTTCGTGAAAGTATAATAAACACCTTAGAAGATATAAAGTATAAAACTTGCAGACAATTTGTCAGAATTGCTTTGTGCGATGTATTCAAACAGTGTGGAAACAACGCAAGAGACAAGAGGATACCAAGATGGATCCTCAAGTATCCAGCTGATAAGCTGTTCTGGCTTTATAAAGGTCTTATGGATAGCAATGGATGTCAGCAAACCATCTCACGTCAGTTGGCACTCGATATGGTGGAACTGTGCGCAAAGTTGGGAATGCAAGCAACGATTTCAATCAGACCAACTATCAAAGGCATGAGAGTGTATCTAATAACAGTTGCCAACGAAGCAATATATCCAGAGAGTGTATCAAAGGTTTATTACAAAGGGATTGTCTGGTGTCCAGATGTTCCACCTTATCACAACCTACTTGTTGAGAGAAATGGAAAGTTTACATTCTGCGGAAATACGAAATACGGTGATGGAGGAGTTGATTTCCTCCCAATAGGTGATCTGTATAAGACCGAAGTCTGGGAGCTTGCAAGATATTTAGGGGTGCCAGATAAAATCATTAAGAAAAAGCCTTCAGCTGGTCTGTGGATTGGACAGACAGATGAGGAAGAGTTAGGTATAACTTATGTAAAGCTCGATACAATTCTAAAGGCTTTGGAGAGGGGTTACAAGCCCGAAGAGATACATGAGAAGTTTGACGTTACCCTTAAGGAAGTTAAGAGGGTTTTGAGACTGATTGAAGTTAGCAAACACAAGAAGGAGATGCCACCCGTTGTTAGGTTGAGGGATTTGATTGAGCTCTAAAAAATCCAACTATAACGTAAGCGACAACCCTAACGGAAGGTTTAAGATTCCTATTCTCAGCAATCTTTACAATCTCATCGATGTATTCGGGGTTCTTTGAAAGCAAATTCAGAAGAATCTTTGCAGAGTTCCACCTAACATGAAAGTCCCCATCCTTTATTAGCTCTATCAAACGTGGTATGTAGTTTGTTAGCTCTTCGGGCTTGACGATGCAAATCTTCGAGAGGGATAACATCGCATACCTCCTAAACTCCTCAAATTCAAGCATTCCAAATATATTTTCAACAATCTCACGATCTACAACATCTGGATACCTCAAAGCCAAGTTACTCAATAAGAGTGAAGAGTAAACAGATTCGTATCCACAACCAAACAGTCCCTTCAAATCTTCAACGTAATCCAAGAGAACTTCTGGATTCCTCTCACTTATCTCAAGGAGTATATCAAATGCAATCCTCCTGACAATACTCTTCTCCTTCAAAATCTCAATTAACCTTGGGATGTGTGGCTTTATCAGATTGAAATCGATTTCCCTCAATCTTTGAATTTCGAGCCATCTGTCATCCATGTTGGTCTTCACGTGAAAAGGTATTTCTACATGACGCTAATCTAAAGTGTGGAAGACTTGTTCTGTCCAAACTGTGGGAGGTTGAGGGTAAGATGTGTTTGCAGTGTTAGGGGAAGGAATCTGAATATACTGAAAAGTGTGGCTGGGGATAGGGATGATCTGAAGCCTATATTTGACTGTGAGGATGAGATAGTCTATTACAGAATCTTCAATCCAGAGAACCCTCTACCTACAATCCCAATTGAAGAGGCAAACATCCCAAAACAACTTGAAGATTTCCTAAGACTTAAGGGTATAGAGAAGTTTTATCCTTTTCAACTTGAAGCCATTAGAAAGCTTAGAGATGGTAAAAACGTGGTGATAATAGCTCCAACTGGATTTGGTAAGACTGAAGCATTTTCAATTCCACTAATTGAGAGGGTTGCTGAGGGTGGTGTTGGACTGATATTCTATCCAACAAAAGCACTTGCAAAGGATCAGGAGATGAAGTTAAAGTTCTACGCAAGATCTTTAGGTTTAAAGGCTGTGAGATTTGATGGAGACTCAAGTTGGAGAGAGAGAAGAGAAGTTTTAAATGGTAGGGCGGACGTAATACTTACAAACCCAGACATGGTAGATTACCACTTGAGAAACACTCCAGAGTTTAGGGAGGTTGCAAAAGATTTTGTTTTTGTTGTTGTGGATGAGCTCCACAGCTACGTTGGATTGTTGGGTTCAAACATGCATTACCTCATCAAGAGACTTGAGAGGTTTTCAGATTTTCAGATTGCATGTGCATCTGCAACGATAGGAAATGCAAAGGAGTTTGCAGAATACATATTTGAGAGGGAGTTTGATGTCGTTGAGGGTAGGCATAGAAAGTCAAAGCTACACTTCATAATGAGATACACACACTCTATATACTCAGCTGTGAGGGATCTTGTAAGGTCTCTCTATGGAAGGAAGATGATAGTCTTTGGAAACTCCTATAAGACTGTGGAGACGATTGGATGGATTCTAAAGAGGGATGGATTGAGGGTTGCTGTTCACAAGGGTGGGTTGCCAAGGGATGTTAGGATGGAGGTTGAGAGGGATTTTAGGGAAGGCAAGATAAAGACAGTCATATCGACACCAACACTTGAGCTTGGAATTGATATTGGAGATGTTGATGTTGTAATCTCTGAGCTTGTTAGCTACTCCCAGTTCTTACAGAGGGTTGGAAGGGCTGGGAGGAAGGGTCAGGAGAGTATAGGTATCCTCTTGTTAAGGGATGAGGATGCGATAAGCAACTACTATAGATTGAATCCAGAGGACTACTTCAAGGATGATTTCCACTGCTATGCTGAAAAGAACAACGATGTTATCATGTTCTACCAGATACTGTCGATGTGTATGGAGAAGCCATTGATTGACGTTAAAGATGAGTGGAGAGAGGTTTTAAGGAGGCTTGAGGAAAGGAGGTTGATAACAAAGGTGGGAGACATTTACATGGTTTCTTCAAATGCTGGAGAAGTTTTGAAGAACTTCAACATGCGTGGGATTGGTGAGAATGTTAGGATGTTCAAGGATGGTAAGTTTATTGGTGAGAGGAACCTTCCAATTGCAATAAAGGAACTCTTCCCAGGTAGCATAATAATTCACAATGGGGAGAGGTTGAGGTGTGTTGAGCTTGATTTGAAGGATAGGAGGGCAATCCTTGAAGAACATTCACACGGAAATGAAGTTACGGATCCACTCTATCTATCAATTCCTAGGATTGTGGATGTTGAGGAGGTTTATGGAGGTTGTGCATACTGTTCTTTTGAGATAACCATGACAGTTTACGCATACATAGTTAGAGATGTATTTACAAGGGAGAAGATAGACTTCGTTGAAATAGATCCAATAAGCTACTCCTTTCCAACCAAGGGTTTTATACTGAGCTCTCCAATCCCAGATCACATGGATTTTGAAGACTTTTATGCTGGAACATTTCACGCCTTGGAGCACGTCTTAATTGAATCGAGCGATGCATTGACGGGGGGTGGGAGTCAGTTCATGGGTGGAATTTCTACGCCAGATGGAGATATATTCGTTTACGATGCAACGATTGGAGGGAGTGGATTGAGTAAGTTACTGTTCAAGCGTTTGAACAGGGCTTTTGAGATTGCATACGATGTCTTGAAGAACTGTGAGTGTAGAAGGGTTGATGGATGTCCAAGGTGCACATACAGCTATCAGTGTGGAAACAACAACCAGCCTTTGAATAGATTGGGGGCTATAAACGTTCTTGAGAAGTTGTTGAGGGGTGAGAGGGGTAAGCTTGATACTGACAAGTATAGGGATCTTACAAACTTCAAGTATTATCCCGTGTTTTCTCTGTAAAATTGGTCATAAACCTTGTTGGAGTATATAAATAAACGGCTTTTGGTTGATATCGAATTTTTAATATAGCATCCTGTTAAAACTTCTCTTCTTATGGAGCGTTGTTTAAAAATATCCTTGTGCAAAAATTTTAATTTAATATATATCAGGACTAATCTACCACAAAAACCAAATATCCATCGATTGTATATCAATCATGGCAAAGTATTACGAGCTGAAGGATCTCGAAACCAAGGCACCAAAGCTTTTTGGAATTCCAACTGGAACAAAGCTTGATGAGATGTTTTACAGGGTTGAGTTAGAGGGTGACAGATACGTTAAGAAGCCACTAGGTGGGATCCCATACCTCTCAGTCTTAAACATCACTGGAATTCCAGATACTGGTAAGAGTGTTCTTGCTGAGCAGTTTGCAGTAACTCAGGCAAACTCGGGTTACAAGGTTCTATACGTCACGGTTGAAAGTCCAGCCCACTTCCTATACACAGCTTTGAGGAACAAATCCCAAGCCTTAAACGCAGACTTTAGCAAGGTTGAGGAGAACGTTGTTGTGATAGATGCATCTGAGAGTGACGAGTTGAGGGAGAATCCAAAAGCCCTCATAGATACCATGGCCTATGCCATAAAGGAGAAGAAGGTTACAAACACTATAATTGACAGCATAACGGGTTTGTATGAACACAAGGAGGTCATGGCTAGACAGATTGTTAGACAGTTCTTCAACTTCCTGAAGAGGTTTAGACAGACTGCAATACTCGTCTCACAGAAGAGATCTGCCCAGGCAAGTGAGAGTGCCGAAGCAGCGGGTGGATTGGCTGTTGCACATATACTTGACGGAACGATAGTCCTTGATAAGAAGATTGTTGAGACTAGGTGGGACGTAAATCTATATGGATTGCCAATTGGTAGTGTTATAAGGACTATAAGGATAGATGGTTGTAGGTTGTGTGGTCACGATTCGAGAACTTGGGTTTTTGAGATAACCGAAATGGGGACAATCAACATAATCTCACCACTTAGCGATTACATAAAGAGGTGATACTATGTTTGAGGTGATAAAGCCTAGGGGTATTGATATTGACAGGATGGCTGAGAAGGTTTTTTGGGAGGCTATAAGGATTTTGGGTGGTTTGAAGAGGCTTGTAGAATACAGAAACCTTACTTGGCTACCAAGCTTGGCTGAAGCATCTTACGTTGTTATATTGAAAAATGAAACGTTTAAGACTTACAGAGAGATTGCAGAGACACTTGGAATTACAGAGCAGACTGTTAAGAACATTGCAACCGCAGACGAATCTGAGGTTAAGAGGTATATTGAGGGGGAGCTTGAGGAGAGACCCAAGGAACACATAGCTGGTGGAATTGCAAAGCTTGCTTACAGGAAGCTTAAGGAGGAAGGTAGATTTGAAACTGAGGAGATAGAGCTTAGAAGGGAAGAGATGGAGGTTTTGGATGTTGACTGGGCTGTCCACGTCTTGACAAGGATCAGAGGTCTTGATTTTCCAGTGAATAAGGATGTTTTGATGGAGAGGTTGAAGGGGATGGTTATAAAGGGTAAGAATGTGGAGGATATACTTGAAGAGCTTGAGTATCCCATAAACTCACCCGCCCAACTCCTACACCAGATGAAGATTCATCTTTAAATTTTTTTGTAGAGAGGATGACAACTTAAGGAGCAAATATGGTCTATTTAAGCTTTTCTCGTTAGCATGTCAACTTAAGATGTTTCCTAAGGAAAGTTTGCAAAGTTAGGTTATTGATTGATATTTGTGTAACTACTTATTTTGAACTGCTCGGATTTGGACAAAAATTTATATATTTTATATTTAAGCTTTTTTAAGTTGACATGTCTAACTGCTCCGTTTAAGCATTGGAGATAAATAACAAATGACTTCTGACTTTCAACGGAGCTTGTGAACTACTGTAAAAAATAAAAGACTTCCTCAAGTATTTAACCTAAGGTAAAATTCCACACCATCACCTTCTACTTTCTTCGTATTTTTTTCTTGCTTCCTCAGCCTTCTCAGTCATACCCAACTTCTCATAAGCTTCTGCAACATGTTTCCACCATGATGGATCCTTCTCAGCCTCTCTCTTACAGTATTCAACAAATTTCATCCAAGCCTCCTTGGCTTTCTCATCCCCCAACCTCTCGTATATCTTTGCAACATCCTCCCAAAAGACTCCCTCCTCCTCAGCCTCCTTGATGTAGTAATCCAATGCCTTCATCCAAGCCTCCCTAGCTCTACCCTCATCCCCAACCTCCTCCCACAGCTTTGCAGCATCCTCCCAAAACCAAGGTTCATCCTTTGCGTATCTCTCAAGACACTCACAAGCCTTCCTCAAGTTTCCAGACTTCTTGTAAAATTCGTAAGCTTCCTTCCAATAGTAGCTCTCATTCTTCTCCCTAGCTAACTTCTCGTATATCTCAGCAGATCTTCCATAAGCTCCAGCCTTCTCATAGCACCATGCAGCACTCTCAAGCATACCAGCCCTTATGTAGCAATCCGCAGCCTTGTAATACTCCTCCCTCTTCTCATACTTCCTTGCAGCAGCTCTAAATCTCCCAGACCTCTCCAGAGATCTGGCACTCCTAAACCTCTCAATCAAACTCAGATCTGGCTCACTTATATACCACAAACCAACAACCAAAGCCAAAACGTAAGCTACGATTATGTAAACTATGTGAATTGGATTTTTCCAAGTGTAACATTGATATAGAGCGTATAACGATGTAATCAATCCCAAAAGTGTCAACACTGAATACTTAGATCTTGCATAGATTGTTATTACAAAGAGAACTGCAAAAACGACAGTCACAATTAAGAATGCAATTCCAAGTATAATCTTAATTAGGAGTAACCATCCAAAGTAGTAAACTATTGCACAACATACCACCAAGACCGCAACAATCAATGCCAACAGGTATGCAGTTATACGTTCCATGTTTCCACTTCAGTCTTTAATAAATAAATCTTACTTTATTTCTACGACATCCAAAACTTCGAGTGGAATCCTCTGAAGCCTCTTTCCAAGTTCATACTTTGCAATCCTAACAGCATGCTCCCTGTTTTGAGCGTTAAAGACCTTCATCTCAAATGTCAGTCCAACCAAAGCAGTGTTTGCAACCAGGAACACACTCTTTAGATTTTCACCACACTTTGGACATCTCGTCACTCCAACGTCTATATCTACAAAGTCCAAGTCTGGATGAAGTCTCTTCCCAGCCTCTGCAACTGCTATGTTCATTGCATCCCTTACCCCCTTCACATTTCTAACGATCCAAGCACCCTGCAGAACAACTAAGTAGTTTGGCATTACAACTCCGCTTCAAAATCGCTTACGGTGTATGGAAATTCTTCAACACCCCTACTCCTAAGAACTTCCCTTGCAAGCAACCAGTAAACCAATGCCAAAGCCTTTCTACCCTTGTTGTTCGTAGGTATGACCAAATCTACATTTGAAGTTGAGTTGTTTGTATCGCACAGTGCTACAACGGGAATCCCAACTCTTGTAGCCTCATCCACAGCCTGCCTATCTATTGTAGGATCAGTTACGACAACGACATCAGGTTCCCTGTATTCCTTGAGCATTGGATTTGTAAGAGTTCCTGGAATGAACCTACCAATGACGTAGTCACTTCCAACAGCCTTTGAGAACATCATCACGGGTTTCTGTCCATACTGTCTTGCGGAAACTACAAGTATCTTTGGAGGTTCAAACCTCGCCAGGAACCTTCCAGCAATCCTTATCCTTTCATCAAGCTTCTTTATGTCCAAAACGTAGAGACCGTCAGATCTAACCTTGTATATGAATCTTCTCATGTCCCCTGTCCTTATCTGAGTTCCAATGTGAACTCCAGCAGCTAGATACTCATCTGGTGGAATTAGATACTCGTATTCCAACATCGAATTGCAAAACACAAGTTTGTTTAAATACGTTTCTTCGATAATCGGAATCTAAATATACAGTATTGCAAATTTGAACAAAATGGATCTTAGCGAGATTGTTCAGAATGGGGAGAGGGAGAACATAGAGTTTAAGGAGTATTTGACATCTTATCATCTAAAAGAGAGTAGGCTTCAGGAGTTGGCTTGTCAGATGAATCACAGGATTATCATGGGAAGGGGTAAGGCTATATACGTTGTTGGAGTTTCAGACGATGGAAAACTTAAGGGGATTGATGAGGTTAGGTTTAATAAGACTGTTGAAGTTTTAAGGAGGATTGCAAATGAGATTTCTGCAAAGGTAAAGTCCGTTGAGAAGTTTAAGGTTGATTCTGGATACGTTGGGATTGTTGAGATTGTCAAGTCCAGGGCTAAGGAACACGTAATAGTTGGAACCGCTGGGCATGTAGATCACGGTAAAAGCACTCTTATAGGTTGCCTGATAACTGGAAAACCCGACGATGGAGATGGGGCAGTTAGGATATTTTTGGATACCTTGAAGCATGAGATTGAGAGAGGTTTGAGTGCTGATTTACACTTCACAGTTTTTGGATTTAAGGATGGAAAACCCATAAGACTTAAGAATCCCTTGAATAAGAACGAGAGGGCTTTTGTTACTGAGAAGGCTGACAAGTTGATATCGTTCGTTGATACTGTTGGACACGAACCCTGGTTAAGGACAACGATAAGAGGTCTCTTGGGTCAGAAGATAGATTACGGATTGCTCGTTGTAGCATGCAACGATGGTGTGATGAGGACGACGAAGGAACACCTTGGAATTCTATTGGCTATGGATCTACCCGTTATAATAGCAGTAACCAAGATCGATATGGTTTCAAGGGAGAGGGTTGATGAGGTTTTAAATCAGATTTCACAACTCCTAAAGACTGTTGGAAGGATACCATATTTGATAAGAGATATTGACGATGTAAGGAAGGTTTCGAGGCTGATGAGGAAGATGTTGGTTGTTCCAATAGTAAAGACTTCTGCTGTAACACTTGAAGGATACGATTTGCTTGAGGAGTTACTGTTCAGACTTCCAAAGAGGACTTACAAGGGTGAAGGATTTTTGATGTATATAGACAGGATTTACAAGATAACGGGTGTTGGGACAGTTGTGAGTGGAAGTGTCAAGAGGGGGGAGATTGAGGAGGGAGAGGAGGTTTACATTGGACCATTTAATGACGGTAGGTTTAGGATTGTAAAGGTTCAGAGCATTGAGATGCACTACTACAGGGTTGACAGGGCTGAGGCTGGTGACATAGTTGGGATTGCACTGAGGGGAGTGAGGTTCGATGAACTCAGGAGGGGGATGGTTTTGACAAAGGAGGAACCAAAAGCCGTTAGGGAGTTCGATGCTGACATATACATATTCACACATCCTACGAGGATAAAGAGAGGTTATGAACCAGTTTTGCACATTGAAACAATATCCGAGACTGTCGTATTTAAAGAGATGGAGAAAGAGTATATGAAGGCTGGAGATAGGGGTAAAGTTAGGATTGCATTCAAGTACAATCCACAGTTTGTTTATGAGGGTCAGAAGTTCATATTCAGGGAGGGTAGGAGTAAGGGGATGGGTGAGATTCTGAAGGTATACACATGAATCAATCCCTCAGCCTCATAATTTCAATTCTGCTAATATTGATACTAATCAGAAGGATTCACGTTGGATTTGCTGTCTTTATTGGAGCTTTGACGTTGGGATTTTTAACCGTTGGCTTCAAATCCATTGAGATATTACTTTCAACTTTGAAAGACTTTCAAACACTCAAGTTCATTGCAATATTCGTATTGGCATTTACGTTAGCATATTCAATGCAAGAATCTGGAGCTTTGGATAAGATAACTAGATCTGCAACCTCCCTCTTTGGTAAGGCTAGCACATTCGTAATTCCCTCAATGATTGGATTTTTACCCATGCCTGGTGGTGCAATAGTTTCAGCAGTCATGCTTAGAGATGTATTCAAGAGGTTTGATTTTAAGCCTGAGAAAGCCACATTCTTAAACTACTGGTTTAGGCATATTTGGGCTTGCATAGATCCAATATATCCAAGTGTTATAATAGCCTTGGCAGTTCTTGAGATAGATTACATGACGCTGATAAAATCGACATATCCAATCACAATTGCGATGGTAGTCTCAGGAATTCCATTCGTATCTTTTGAGAGGCTAAGGGTTGTTAGGGATTACACTGGAATGCTATACGTTATGCCAATAATCCTTGTCATGATTTTAACTGCACTTGGAATCGATTTACTTTACTCCCTTGCAACAATTTTGACCATGTTCTGTCTGTTTGTAAAACCAAATATGAGGGTTGTTGCAAGGAAGGTTTTTAATTTAAGGATATTCATGCTCCTAATTTCACTACTATACTTCAAGGAGATTATAATTGAGACCAATTCGGCAAGCTCACTCTTGAGGGATCTGAACTTCTTGCCTCAGGATGTTGTAGCATTTTCACTCTCGTTCATCGTAGGTTTTGCAACAGGAATTGAGTCGGGATACTCTGCAATTGCATTTCCACTCCTGATACCCTTCATAGGATTTGGTGAAGTTGTTTCAAAGAATCTCCTCCTCGTTGCTGGGGGAGGTATTTTGGGAGTTATGCTATCTCCACTACATCTCTGCCTTATACTTACAAGGGAATACTACTCCTCAAATTTGGAGGTGGTGTATCTTAGGTATCTGATTCCTTCAAGTCTCTTAACATTTGTCATCATAATCATGTTTTATCTTACTGGAAATTTCAGTATCTGACAGTTCTCAAGCTTTGCACCACTCCCAAAGTCTTCAAGTTCTTTCCGTTGGAAACAACCTTGACGAGACCAAATGCTTACCACTTATCCAAGTCTCATTAATAACCTTAACAGTTTTACTACTCTTTGTCGTAATATTCCTCGGGATGCCGTAGGTTTGAACGAGGAGACATCATGCACCCTGTGGTGTCTTCATAACGCATCTTCACCATCCTTTGAACATCAAACTTGAAAAACCGCCAATTGAGATTTCCATAGGCTTCCCTCATATTCACTGATAAATGCATCTAACCTTAAACTTCTTTCCATCAGCATACCCATTCAGCCCATTCACCTCTCTCAAGCTTCATAAATCCTGTGTATGTCACTTTAACTTAACTGGTGTTGTTTCAATAGGTTTCTCACATCCAAGAAACGTTCCAACTATTAACACTGTCACCAAGATTTTCGGTTTGGTGTAAACCTTTATATATCTCCAAGTCAAATTAAATCAATGCTGATCGAACTGCCAAAGCACAGTGAGGTTTTTGGTAGTGTTAAGATTTATGAAGTTCAAAAGGTTTTAAAGCTTGAATCTGGAAAGGTAGTTTCCCCCCTCATTAGGGGATTTTCAAGGGATGAGCTTGAGGATGTCTTCAGTAGAATGGCTGTGATAATACCAGTAAAGGATGAGAGGATTCACCTGTTTGATGGTGTAATAAGATCGATTCCAGATGGTTGTAGGATAATTGTAGTTTCTAACAGTAGGAGGATTGAGCAGGACATGTTCAAGATCGAATGTGACATAATATCAAACTTCCACAAGGTAACTGGACAGAACGTAACCATAGTTCATCAGAAGGATCCTGGATTGAGTTTGGCATTTAAGGAGACTGAATACAATGCAATACTTGACAGGACAGGTGTAGTTAGGGATGGGAAAGGGGAGGGAATGATAGTTGGAATACTTCTGGCTAAGATGTTTGGATGTGAGTATGTGGGATTTGTCGATGCTGACAACTACATACCATGCTCTGTAAACGAATACGTGAGCATATATGCGGGTGTTTTGAGCTTGGCTGAAACCCCCTATGCAATGGTTAGGTTGCATTGGAGATACAAGCCAAAGGTTATAGAGGACAGACTATACTTTAGGAAGTGGGGTAGGGTCAGTGAGATAACAAACAAGTATCTAAACATGCTACTATCAATGAAGACTGGATTTGAAACGATCATAGTGAAGACGGGAAATGCTGGTGAGCATGCAATGACGATGAATTTGGCTGAGATAATATCATTTTCAACTGGATTCTCTGTTGAACCCTATCAAATCGTTTACCTACTTGAGGAGTTTTGGAATGGGGAGACGAGGTTTAAGGATGCTTTGAGTAGTGGTGTTTCTATATACCAAGTTGAAACCATAAACCCCCACGTTCATGAGGAGAAGGGGGATGAGCATGTGAGGGACATGCTACTCTCATCCCTCTCAGTAATATATCACAGCAGATTTGCAAACGACGATTTGAAGTTGAAGATATTTGAGGAGCTAAAGGGACAGGAGATTGTAAAGAGTAGGAGGGAGATAAGGAGGTGTATGGTCATGCCTCCAATCTGTGACATAGACTTCAAGAAGTTTAGAGATGTCTTTGAGAGGTATTCCGAAACTCTTAAAACCTTTGGTTGATCTTTCAGCATGAAGATAATATTCACAGACCTGGATGGAACTTTACTCGATGAGAGGTATGGGTGTGAAAAGGCTATACCAACTATTGAGAAGCTTAAGAAGGTTGGAGTTCCAATAGTATTTGTTTCTGCAAAGACAAGATTTGAGCAGGAGATTTTTAGGAGAAAGCTTGGAATCAACGATCCTTTCATTGTTGAAGATGGTTCAGCAATATTTTTCCCAAGGAAATACTTTGGTAAGGTGGTTGGTGAAAATTTCAACGGTTATGAGGCTATTGTCCTTGGAGTTAGATGTGAGGAGATAGTTGAGAGGTTGAGGGAACTAAGGTTAAGATACAACATTAGAAGTTACAGCTTTATGAGCGTTGAGGAGGTTGCGAAGGTTACGGGGTTGGACTTTGAGATGGCAAGGCTTGCAAAGATGAGGGAGTTCAGTGAGACGATAGTTGAAATAGATGAAGGTGCCTTGAATGAACTTAGAAGGGATTTTAACGTTACGATTGGTGGTAGGTTTGTTCACGTTTATGGGAAGGATGCTGACAAGGGTAGGGCTGTTGAGATAACTACGAATTTGTTTAGGGATCTTCACGGTGAAGTTTTGACTTTTGGAATTGGAAACTCATACACAGACATCCCCATGCTCAAATCTGTTGACTTCCCAGCTCTTGTTAAAAATCCTGATGGATGGATTGAGGTTGATTTTGAAGTTTACAAGGTAGATGGGATTGCAACCGATGGATGGATTGAGTTTGTTGAGAAGTTTGTTCTTGGAGGTGATTGAATGGAGGTCATACACCTCGTCCCCCACACACACTACGATGCCATATGGGTATTTACCAAGGAAGACTACTTTTACATAAACATAGATCTGATACTGCAGAAGCTTGTGAATCTTATGGAGAGGGAGAAGGATTACAAGTTCATAATTGAGCAGACATACCTGCTTGAAGAGGTTGAGAAGAGGTATCCAGATCTATTTAACAAGCTTTCAAGGTTCATAAGGGAAGGCAGGATTGAGATTGCTGATGGGGAGTATCTAATGGCTGACACAATGCTACCTCAGGAGGAATCTCTGATAAGGCAGATACTCTTTGGGAAGAGATACGTAAAGGAGAAGTTTGGTGTGAACGTTGATGTTATGTGGCAGGCTGACAGCTTTGGATTGAATGCACAGCTTCCTCAGATATACAGGAAGTGTGGATATAAGTATGTTGCATTTAGGAGGGGTTGCAACGAGATAAAGCCTTCAGAGTTCTTGTGGGAGGGAATGGATGGGACTAGGATAATTGCACACTTCTTCCCTCTTGGTTACAGGGCTGGTTTGAATCTTGAAAAGCTTGACGAAAGTTATGCAAGACTCAAGAGGGTTGCATTCTCAAATCACATACTCATGCCATCTGGAAGTGGGGTTACGCTACCTCAAGAGGAGACTGTTGAGGTTGTTAAGTTGTGGAATGAAACTCACGATTCAATCATGAAGATATCGACACCATCTGAATTCTTCAGGGAGATTGAGAAGTTTTCAGACAGGCTACCAGTTAGGAAAGGGGAGATGTATTCTGGCAAGTATTCGGAGGTATTTCCAGATACATCTTCAAGTAGAATTTGGGTTAAGAAGAACCTAAGGAAGTTTGAAAACTGGTTGAACTCTTTTGAGAGATTTGCAACAGTAAACTTCCTTTTGGGTGGTGACTTTCCAAAGGAGGACATTGTGAACTGTTGGAAGAAGTTGCTGTTCCTTGCATTCCACGACGTAGTCCCTGGGACGGGTATGGACAGTGGTTACGAGGAGGTTAGACAGAACATAGGATTTCTAAATACAAAACTGTCTTATCTAACTCCAAGGATACTCAACGAGATCGTTCAGAATGATAGTAACGAGGAAGACTTTGGAGACATCGTAGTGTTCAATCCCTTGAGTTGGGAGGTTTCAAACTGGGTTGAGGTTGATTTGAACTTTGACGAGGGTCAGATATTCAACATAGAGGGTTTGAGATGTGGGGATGAGGAGATAGATGTTGAGGTTATTAGGTTTAGGCGTTACGAGGATGAATCGTTGAGCTACGCAAGGATAGGATTTGTTGCAAGGGTTCCACC
>Ga0190367_1001177_pt1 | contig 15813 bp, 13 predicted proteins | sample 4872181011_MG_FD_171838 | JGI IMG/M metagenome (GOLD analysis project Ga0190367, IMG submission 171838) | Hydrothermal vent microbial mat bacterial communities from Southern Trench, Guaymas Basin, Mexico - 4872-18-10-11_MG | ecosystem: Environmental > Aquatic > Marine > Hydrothermal vents >...
TTTCTGCCATGCTTTTTCCTGATCTTTCCCTTGCATAATTTATTATCCACTTTATTGCCAAGGACTGTGCCCTTTCTGGTCTTACCTCAACCGGAACCTGATATGTTGCTCCACCTACCCTTCTTGACTTCACTTCCATTACTGGTTTTACATTCTCAAGAGCTTTGTAAAATATCTCAAGCGGATCTTTTCCTGTCTTTTCTTTAATTATATCAAACGCCTCATATACAATTGATCTTGCAAGCGTCTTTTTTCCATCTCTCATCACACAGTTTATAAACTTTGCTACGACTTCACTTCCATACCTAGGATCAGGATCAACCTTTCTTCTTTCTACAGGACCTTTTCTCGGCATAACATCACCCCTTTAGCTTTTTGGTCTCTTTGTTCCATATTTTGATCTGCTCTTTCTTCTGTCTTCAACTCCTGCTGCATCAAGAGCACCTCTTATTACACGATATCTTACACCAGGAAGATCCTTTATCCTTCCTCCTCTTATAAGAACAACTGAGTGCTCCTGAAGATTGTGTCCAATTCCAGGAATATATGCAGTTACTTCTATTCCATTTGTGAGACGAACTCTGCATACCTTTCTAAGAGCAGAATTTGGTTTCTTAGGAGTAGTTGTATATACCCTTACACATACTCCTCTTTTCTGAGGACATCCCTGAAGTGCTGGTGCTTTTGACTTGCTTTTTACTTTTTTTCTCCCTTCTCTTACCAGCTGATTTATGGTCGGCATGTCTCTCAGTTCCTCCTTTTACACAAAATTTGTAAATTACTCGCTTTAGGAAAATTTGTCAAGTTTTTATTCCCTTATCCCAACTTCTATGTTCCTATATCTCTCAACTCCTGTTCCAGCAGGAATAAGTCTTCCCATTATGACATTCTCTTTAAGTCCTTTCAGATAGTCTATCTTTCCTGCAGTAGCTGCATCTGAAAGAACTCTTGCTGTCTCCTGGAATGATGCAGCAGAAAGCCAGCTGTCTGTTGTAAGAGAAACCTTTGTTATTCCCATAAGAACAGGTTCTGCACTTGCTGGTTTCTTCCCCTGTTCTATAAGCTTTTTGTTTGTCTCTTCAAACTTCCACTTGTCTACATATTCTCCGATGAGGAAGTCAGAATCTCCTGGATCTGTTACCTTTACCTGTTTTAACATCTGCCTTACTATAACCTCTATGTGCTTATCATTTATCCTTACACCCTGAAGTCTGTAAACCTTCTGAATCTCATTTACCAGGTATTTTGCAAGCTCCTGAAGCCCTTTTATCCTCAGAATATCATGAGGATCTGCAGAACCATCCATAAGAGGTTCTCCAGCCCTTACATAATCACCTTCAAGAACACTTACATGCTTTCCTTTTGGAATATAGTATGTAACAGGTTCTCCTACCTCAGGAACTATTGTTATCTTTCTTCTTCCTTTGCTGAATTTTCCAAAATGAACAACACCATCTATGTCGCTTATAATTGCAGCCTCTTTTGGTTTTCTTACTTCAAAAAGCTCTGCTACTCTTGGAAGACCACCTGTTATGTCCTTTGTCTTTGTCGTTTCACGAGGGATCTTTGCAAGGACTGAACCAGCACTTACATAATCTCCTTCATTCACCACAATAATTGCTCCTACTGGAAGATAATATCTTGCTTCTGCCTGTGGATTGTCTGGAATCCTTGCAGTCTTTCCTGTCTCATCCTTTATAGTAATCCTTGGTCTTGCATCAATGTTTTTCGCCTCTACAATTATCCTGCTTATCTTTCCAGTAACAGGATCTCTTTTTTCCTGCATCGTAACACCTTCAATAATGTCTCCAAACTTTACCCTTCCAGATACTTCTGTAAGTATAGGAGTCGTAAATGGATCCCATTCTACGAGGACCTGTCCTGCTTTTACCTGCTCTCCATCCTTTACCTTTAGTGTCGCACCATATATCACTGGATACCTTTCTATTTCCCTTCCACCTTTTCCAACTATTGCAATCTCACCATTTCTGTTCATTACAACAAGTCTTCCTTCTTTTGTGGTTACTGTCTTGAGATTTATGAATTTTACTGTTCCATCATTTCTGCACTGTATTGTTGACTGCTCTACCTGCTTCTTTGCTGCTCCACCAATATGGAATGTTCTCATCGTAAGCTGTGTTCCTGGTTCTCCTATTGACTGTGCAGCAATAATTCCAACTGCCTCTCCAATCTCTACTTCTCTTCCCATTGCAAGATCTCTTCCATAACACTTCTTACATATACCGTTTTTTGCTTCACATGTAAGCACAGATCTTATCTTAACTTTATCTATTCCTGCTGCTTCTATCTTCTTAAGCTTTTCTTCGTCTATTTCTTCATTAGCCTTTACAAGAACTTCACCAGTTACAGGATCAACGATATCTTCTGCTGCATATCTTCCAAGGATTCTTTCTCCTGGAAGCTGAAGTATCTCTCCACCTTCTACAAGTGCTTCAACCTCTATTCCATTCATTGTTCCACAGTCTTCTTCAGTTATGACAGAATCCTGAGCAACATCTATAAGCCTTCTTGTAAGATAACCAGCATTTGCAGTCTTCAGTGCAGTATCTGCAAGTCCTTTTCTTGCACCATGTGTTGAGATGAAGTATTCAAGGACTGTAAGTCCTTCTCTGAAGTTGGATATAATAGGTGTTTCTATAATCTCACCAGAAGGCTTTGCCATAAGTCCTCTCATTGCAGCAAGCTGTCTCATCTGATCCTTGCTTCCTCTTGCACCAGAGTCTGCCATCATGTAGATAGAATTGAAGCTCTGGATTTCTACCTCCTTTCCATCCTTTGACCTTACCTTTTCTGTTCCAATCTCCTTCATCATCTCTTCTGTAAGCTCTTCTGTTGCCTTTGTCCATATGTCAACAGTTTTGTTGTATCTTTCACCATTTGTTATAAGACCTCTCAGATACTGATCCCTTACCTTTCTTACCTCTTCTTCTGCTTTTTCTATAAGCTCCTTCTTTCTTGAAGGAATTACCATGTCGTCAATTGCTATGGAAAGTCCAGAGATTGTAGCATACTTGTATCCCAGGTCTTTTATGCGGTCTGCAAGTATTACTGTATGTTTCATTCCAGCTCTTCTGTAGGACTCATATATAAGTGTCCTTAGTCCTTTCTTGTCTATCACTTTATTTACAAGATCAAATGGTATCTTTTCCTTCTCAGGTATGACATCATATACAAGGACTCTTCCAACAGTCGTATCATAAATCTTTCCATTTATCCTTACCTTTATCTTTGCATGAAGATCTACAACACCAGAATCATATGCAAGTTTTACTTCATCAATATCAGAAAAGACCTTTCCTTCACCTTTTGCAAAAGGAACCTCTTTTGTCATGTAGTATATTCCAAGAACTATGTCCTGTGTTGGAACAATTATTGGATCTCCATGTGCAGGTGAAAGTATATTGTTCGTGGACATCATAAGGACTCTTGCTTCAACCTGAGCCTCTATTGAAAGAGGAACATGAACTGCCATCTGATCTCCATCAAAGTCTGCATTGAATGCCGGGCATACGAGTGGATGAAGCCTTATAGCCTTTTCTTCAATAAGAACTGGTTCAAATGCCTGGATGCTAAGACGGTGAAGTGTTGGTGCTCTGTTAAGGAGAATGCAGTGCTCTTTTACTACTTCATCAAGTGCATCAAATACCTCTGGTGTTTCTCTTTCTACAAGCTTCTTTGCTGCCTTTACTGTTGTAACAATTCCTTTTTCAAGGAGCTTGTTGTATATGAACGGCTTAAATAGCTCAAGTGCCATCTGTTTTGGAAGACCACACTGATGAAGCCTTAGCTCAGGTCCAACAACTATTACTGATCTTCCAGAATAGTCAACTCTTTTTCCAAGAAGATTCTGTCTGAATCTTCCCTGTTTTCCTTTAAGTGCATCAGCAAGTGATTTTAGTGGTCTTCCGTTTGATCCTGTAACAACTTTACCACTTCTTTCATTGTCAAAGAGAACATCTACTGCTTCCTGAAGCATCCTTTTTTCATTTCTTACGATTATATCAGGTGCATCAAGCTCATATAGACGCTTTAGCCTGTTATTTCTGTTTATGACTCTTCTGTATAGGTCATTCAGATCAGAGGTAGCAAATCTTCCACCATCAAGTGGAACAAGTGGTCTTAGGTCTGGTGGAAGAACTGGTATAACTTCCAAGATCATCCATTCTGGTCTGTTTGGAGAATTCCTGATTGCATCTATTATCTTTATACGTTTTAGAAGCTTCTTTCTTCTTGCTTCAGAAGATGTCTCAAGCATTTCTTCTCTGAGCTTCTTTGAAAGGAGATCAAGATCAAGCTCTTCTAAGATCTTCTTTATAGCCTCTGCTCCCATTCCAACTTCAAAATCTCCATATTCCATCCTTAGCTGATACAGCTGTTCTTCTGTAAGGATCATTCCTTTCTGAAGAGGAGTATTCTTTGGATCTATAACAATGTAGTTTTCAAAATAGAGGACCTGTTCAAGTTTCCTCTGTGTAATATCAAGGATGTTTCCAAGCTTTGATGGAAGACACTTCAGGAACCATATATGTGCTACAGGAGATGCAAGCTCAATATGTCCCATCCTTTCACGTCTTACTTTGCTATGGATAACCTCAACACCACATTTCTCACATACTATTCCTCTGTGTTTCATCCTTTTGTATTTTCCACAGATACACTCATAGTCCCTTACAGGACCAAATATCCTTGCACAGAAAAGACCATCCCTTTCAGGTTTAAATGTCCTGTAGTTTATAGTCTCTGGCTTTTTTACTTCACCATGAGACCATTCACGGATCTTTTCTGGAGAAGCAATAGAAAGCCTTACTGCTTTATAGCTTGAAGGATCTTTTGGTTTCGCAAAAAAGCTATAAAGATCCTCTATCACGTTACCCTCCTTTTTAATGGATTTTTTATTGTTGAGTCTTTATGTCTTCAAAAAGTTCTGGATTAAGTGCTAATGCCTGAAGTTCCTTAAGGAGGACTCTGAATGATTCAGGAACTCCTGGTTCAAGTGTATTATTTCCTTTTACTATCTTTTCATACATCCTTGTTCTTCCAGCAATATCATCAGATTTTACTGTAAGGAATTCCTGAAGTGAATATGCAGCTCCATATGCCTCAATTGCCCAGACTTCCATCTCTCCAAGTCTCTGACCTCCAAACTGTGCCTTTCCACCAAGTGGTTGCTGTGTAACGAGTGAATATGGTCCAATTGAACGAGCATGTATCTTATCATCAACAAGATGATGCAGTTTCATTACATACATTATACCAACTGTAACTTCCTGGTCAAATGGTTCACCTGTTCTTCCGTCATAAAGCCTTGTCTTTCCAGTAACAGGAAGACCTGCTTTTTTGAGAAGATCCTTAATTTCATCCTCTTTTGCTCCATCAAATACAGGACATGCCATATATACTCCATCTCTCCACATATTCACAGCTTCAATAAGCTCTTCATCACTCATATTTCCGAACATCTTATTGTAATCCTCTTCTCCAAAGATATCTTTCAGTTTATCCTTCAGCTCCTGAATGTTCTTCATCCTGTCAATGACTTCTGCAATCTGTCTTCCAAGCTCCTTAGCTGCCCAGCCAAGATGTGTCTCAAGGACCTGTCCGACATTCATACGAGAAGGAACTCCAAGAGGATTGAGGACCATGTCCACAGGTGTTCCATCCTCAAAGTATGGCATATCTTCTATAGGAAGTATCTTTGAAAGGACTCCTTTATTTCCATGACGACCTGCAAGCTTGTCACCAACAGAAAGTTTCCTTTTTACTGCAAGATATACCTTTACCATCTTTAGAACACCAGGAGGGAGATCGTCTCCTGCCTGAATTCTTGCTATCTTCTTTTCTACCTCCTTCTTTCTCTGCTCTATCTTCTTTACAGTCCTTTTTACAATCTGCTCTACCTTTTCAATAACATCCATAGGTGCTTTTATGTTAGCAGAAAGCCATACAGAAAGTGGAAGTCTGTCTATGTCTTCTTCTGTTATCAGATGTCCTGCTTTAAGAAGTAGCTTCTTTGTTCCTTTTTCATAAAGATCAGATCTCAGTTCTTTTCCAACAAGAAGTTCTCTGAGTCTCTGTTTTACTGCACCTGTTATAATCTTTATCTCATCCTCTAAGTCTTTATTAAGCTTTTCTATTTCTCTTTTTTCAATCTCAAGAGCTCTTTTATCCTTTTCCACACCTTTCCTTGTAAATATCTTCACATCAATAACAGTTCCTCTTACTCCTGGAGGAACCCTAAGTGATGTATCCTTTACATCACTTGCCTTGTCTCCAAATATTGCTCTGAGGAGCTTTTCTTCTGGAGTAAGCTGTGTTTCTCCTTTTGGTGTTACTTTCCCTACGAGGATATCTCCTGGTTTTACTTCTGCTCCAATCTTTGCTATTCCACATTCGTCTAAATGTCTCAATGCCTCTTCACTTACATTAGGAATATCCCTTGTAATTTCTTCTTTTCCAAGCTTTGTCTCTCTTGCAACTACTTCAAACTCCTCTATGTGAATAGACGTATATACATCATCCCTTACAAGTCTTTCACTTATAAGGATAGAGTCCTCAAAATTGTATCCTCCCCATGACATAAATGCTACAAGGACATTCTGTCCAAGTGCAAGCTCTCCTCTGTCAGAAGATGGTCCATCTGCTATGATCTGACCTTTCTTTACAATGTCTCCTTTCTTTACAATAGGCTTCTGATTGTAACAGGTATCCTGATTTGAACGCTTAAACTTTTCAAGTCTGTATATGTCTACCTCAGGTTCCTCATCACCATTTCCAAAAGTCCTTATTACTATACGTGATGCATCAACATACTCTACGATACCATCCCTTTTTGCAACAACAGCATGTCCACAATCCTTTACAACAACCTTTTCCATTCCTGTTCCTATAAGAGGAGCATTTGTTTTTAGAAGTGGAACAGCCTGTCTTTGCATATTAGAACCCATAAGAGCTCTGTTAGCATCGTCATGTTCTAAGAATGGAATAAGAGAAGATGAGACACTTACAATCTGACTTGGAGATACATCCATATATTTTATCTCTTCTGGTCTTGCCTTTCCTGCTTCTCCTGCTATCCTTACTGCTATCTCATCTTTCATAAATCTTCCATCTTTATCAACAGGAGCATTTGCCTGTGCTATAGGATAGTTTCCTTCATCCATTGCTGTAAGATACTCTATCTTTTTGGTTACTATTCCATTTTCCACCTTCCTGTAAGGTGTCTCAATAAATCCAAGATCATTTACCCTTGCATATGTGCAAAGTGATACAATAAGACCAATATTTGGTCCTTCTGGCGTTTCTATAGGACATATCCTTCCATAATGTGTTGGATGGACATCTCTTACTTCAAATCCTGCTCTTTCTCTTGTAAGACCACCAGGTCCAAGAGCACTGAGCCTGCGCTTGTGAGTTATTTCTGAAAGAGGATTTGTCTGATCCATAAACTGTGATAGCTGACTTGTTCCAAAGAATTCACTTACTACTGCTGATACAGGCTTTGAGTTTATGAGATCATATGGCATAAGTGTTTCTATTTCGTGAAGCGCCATCCTTTCTTTTATAGCCCTTTCCATTCTTACGAGTCCAACCCTGTATTCATTTTCAAGAAGCTCTCCAACTGGTCTCACCCTTCTGTTTGCAAGGCTGTCTATGTCGTCTGCTTCAGATTCAGTCTCTTTCAGTCTTATAAGCTCTTTTACTGTTGCCATTATATCTTCTTTTGTAAGTGTTCTTACATTTTCTGGAACATTCAGATTAAGCCTGCGATTTATCTTTATCCTTCCCACTTTTGAAAGATCATATGTCCTTTCATTAAAGAAAAGTGCATTAAAGTAAGCATTTGCAACTTCAAGTGTTGGAGGACTGCTCGGTCTCATCTTTCTGTATATATCAAGAAGAGCACTTTCCTGATCATTTACCTTATCAAGAAGCATCGTCTCTCTTATAGTCTTGCTTGTGCCTTCTGCATCAAGGACATAACATTTTATCTGCTTTATTCCTTTTTCCTTTAGCTTCCTTAAAAGCTCAGCATTTACTTCCTGATTCACTTCAGCAATGACTTCTCCAGTTTCAGGATCAATGATATCTTCAGCAAGGACCTTGTTTTCTATGTCCTCAAAACTAAAAGGAATTTTTGTAATGCCTAAGTTAGTAAGGATCCTGTGAAGTCTCTTCGTGTACTTTTCACCAACTGTTGCTATAATCTCACCTGTTTCAGGATTTACTATATCCATTGAAAGTCTTTTCTGATGAAGGTTTTCAAACTTTACTTCAACCCAACACCTGTCTTCATCAATCCAGATGGTTTCTACAGGATAAAATTCATCCATTATTTCTTTTGGTGTATATCCTAAAGCTTTTAGCAATGTAGTAACAGGGATCTTCCTTCTTCTGTCAATCCTTACATATAGGATGTCTTTATGATCAAATTCAAAGTCTAACCATGAACCACGAGCAGGTATAATTCTTGCAGAGTAAAGGATCTTTCCACTTGAATGAGTCTTCCCTTTGTCATGGTCAAAGAAGACACCTGGAGATCTGTGTAGCTGACTTACTACAACCCTTTCAGTTCCATTAAAGATAAATGTCCCTCTTTCTGTCATCATAGGAAGGGTTCCAAAATATATCTCCTGTTCTTTTATGTCTCTGATCGTTTTGTTTCCTGTTTCTCCATCTTTGTCAAAGACAATCAGCCTTACAGTAATCTTTAAAGGAGCTTCATAAGTCAGTCCCTTGCTTTTACATTCTTCTTCATCGTATTTTATGTCCTCAAAAGAATACTTAACAAACTCAAGCTGAGCCGTTCCTGTAAAATCCTGAATAGGAAATACACTCTTAAATACACCCTGAAGTCCTACATCCTCTCTTTCGTCAGGTGGAACATCTTTTTGTAGAAACTTCTTGTATGAATTTTTCTGAGTTTCTATAAGATATGGAAGATCAAGGATCTTTTCTATCTTTCCAAAGTTCTTCCTTACTCTTTCAACAATCTTGTTTACAGGCATATCCTCTCACCCCAAAAGTTTATTTTATCTCAACAGTTGCTCCAGCTGCTTCTAATTTCTTCTTTATCTCTTCAGCTTCTTCTTTTGAAACTCCTTGTTTTACAGGAGAAGGAAGATTGTCAACTAAGGATTTAGCTTCTTTGAGTCCAAGTCCTGTTATAGCCCTTACTTCTTTTATAACCTGAATCTTCTTATCACCTACTGATTTAAGTATTACATCAAATTCTGTCTTTTCTTCTGCTGCTTCTTTTGCTTCTGCTGCAGGAGCTGCTGCAGCTGCTGGTGCGACAGATACTGCAGCTGCAGAGACTCCAAATTTTTCCTCAAGTTCTTTTACGAATTCTGCAAGTTCAAGAACACTCATATTTGCTATAAACTCAATAACATCCTCTTTTGTAATGTTTGCTGCCATGATAAGCTATCCTCCTTTCTTTTTTTCTTCTATTGCTTTAAGCACAGCTAAAAAGTTTACAATCACTGCACTCAGCACCCTTACAAGGGATGCTGGAACAGCCTTCATTGCTCCTAAAGCCTGAGCAAGGAGCTGATCTCTGCTTGGAAGCTCTGCAAGCTGTCTTATCTTATCAAGTTCTACAACCTTTCCAGTAACCTGTCCTTTTTTTATCTTCAGATTCTCATTTTCCTTTGAAAAATCAACCAATACCTTTGCAGCAGCAACAACATCATCACTATAGGTCATAGCAATTGCAGTTGGTCCTCTCATAGCGTCCTGAAGAAGTTCTGTATGTGTGTCTTTGCTTGCAAGCTTAAGTAGTCTGTTTTTTACTACCCTGAGTTCAGTATTTGTCTCTCTTAGTCTTTTCCTGAGCTTTGTCATTGCAGCTACATCAAGTCCTTTGTAATCTACAAGAAAAGATGCTTTTGCCTTCTTTAACTTCTCATGAAGCTCAGACACAAATTTTACCTTCTCTGCTCTCTTCATCTATTCCTCCTGCTTAAATTACATTACTCTTTGTGCTATAAGATCCTTTACAGAAGAAGGATCAACCTTTATTCCAGGACCCATAGTAGTAGATATAGCAATACTTCTAAGGTATGTCCCTTTGCTTGTAGGAGGTTTTAGCTTTAAGATAGTATCCATAAATACAGCTATGTTATCAAGGATCTTTTCAGGACCAAAAGAGACCTTTCCCATAGGAGCATGAACAATCCCTGCCTTTTCAACTCTAAATTCTATCCTTCCAGACTTAAGTTCTTTTACTGCTTTTGCAACATCAAATGTCACTGTTCCTGATTTTGCATTAGGCATAAGTCCTCTTGGTCCAAGAATCCTTCCAAGTCTTCCAACAAGACTCATCATATCAGGTGTAGCAATAGCTTTGTCAAAGTCTAACCATTCTTCCTTTTGAATCTTTTCTACAAGCTCTTCTGCTCCAACATAATCAGCTCCAGCCTCCTTAGCTTCCTTTGCCTTTTCACCTTTTGCAAATACAAGAACCCTTATCTTTTTTCCTGTTCCATGAGGAAGAACAACAGTTCCTCTTACCATCTGATCTGCTTTTCTTGGATCTACTCCAAGACGAACAGCAATTTCAACAGTCTCATCAAAGCGTGCATATGAACATTCAAGAGCAAGTTTTACAGCCTCTTCAAATGAATACCTCTTTGTTCTATCAACCTTCTTTAAAGCTTCAAGATATTTCTTTCCTCTTTTTGCCATCTTTTACTCCTTTATAACAATTCCCATACTTTTTGCAGTTCCTTCTACTATCTTTATAGCAGTCTCAAGATCATAACAGTTCAGATCAGGAAGCTTTATCTTAGCTATTTCTTCAATCTGTTTCCTTGTAACTTCTCCTACTACTTCTCTTTTTGTCTCATGAGCACCTTTTGCAATCTTTGCTGCCTGTTTTAAGAGAAATGATGTAGGAGGTGTTTTTGTAACAAATGTAAAAGACCTGTCAGAATATATAGTAACGACTACTGGAACAATTATGCCCTTCTTATCTTTTGTCTTAGCATTAAATGCTTTACAGAACTCAGCAATATTTACTCCATGCTGTCCAAGTGCAGGTCCTACTGGTGGGGAAGGAGTTGCTTCTCCTCCTTTTATCTGAAGTCTCACTGTTGCTATAACCTTCTTTGCCATAAGCCTTCTCCTTAGATCTTTGTGACCTGGATGAAGTCAAGCCAAACAGGTGTTGGTCTTCCGAATATAGTAATTGATACCTTTAACCTTTCTTTTTCTGGATTCACTTCTTCTACAACACCCTGAAAGTTTGCAAATGGTCCATCAATAACCCTTACTTCATCCCCTTCTTCAAAGTTATATTTAGAACGAGGTCTAATTTCACTTTCTTTCATCTGCTGGATGATCTTTTCTACTTCTTCTTCAGGGATTGGTTTTGGTTTTCTTCCTCCAACAAAACCAGTAACCTTTGGTGTGTATCTTACAGTATGCCAGGTCTCATCTGTTAATATCATCTGAACAAGAATATATCCTGGGAAAAATCTCCTTGAAGATGTCTTCTTTTCTCCTTTCTTTATCTCTATAACCTGCTCTGTAGGAACAAGAATCTGCTTAAAATACTTCTGCTGTCCTTTTGCTTTTATCCTTTCCTCTAAGTTCTTTTTTACCCTCTGCTCAAATCCAGAGTATGTATGAACGATATACCACTTGAACTCTTCCATGGCTCTCACTTTATTTGATTATTATTTTCAGGATTTTTATTATAACAAAATCCACTATTCCTAAAAAGAGGGCAAATATCAAACTTAACATTATAACTGCTACTGTAGAACCTATAAGTTCCCTTCTTGTAGGCCATTTTACTTTTGTTATTTCAGTCTTTACTTCCCTGAAAAATCTTACAACCTTATCAAATATTCCTTCTTTTTTCTGCTTCTTTAGAGGAAGCTTAGCAATTTTTAGCTCTAATTTTTGAGAAACCTTTTTCTTGGCTTTTTTCATAGCATAAAAAATCACAGGCCAGGAGGGATTTGAACCCCCAACCTCCGGATTTGGAGTCCGGCGCTCTATCCGTTAGAGCTACTGGCCTGTATCACCTTATTTCTTTATGAAATGTATGTTTTCTGCAACGCGGACAATACTTTCTTAACCTAAGCCTATCTGGTGTTCTTCTTTTGTTCTTAGTAGTAGTATAATTTCTGCTTCTGCATTCTTCACAAGCAAGTGTTATTATCTCTCTCATGACCTACTCCAGTATTTTAGTAATCACGCCAGCACCAACAGTCTTTCCACCTTCCCTTATAGCAAACCTCAAACCTTCTTCAAGTGCTACAGGCGTAATAAGTGATACCTCAAGCGTAACATTATCCCCTGGCATAACCATCTCTACCCCATCAGGAAGACCTATAACTCCCGTAACATCCGTCGTCCTGAAATAAAACTGTGGCCTGTATCCACTAAAAAATGGTGTATGCCTTCCTCCCTCCTCCTTCGTAAGTATATATGTCTCCGCCTTAAATCTTGTATGCGGCTTTATGCTACCCGGTGCCGCAACTACCTGCCCCCTCTCCACATCTTCCTTACTTACTCCTCTAAGAAGTATACCAATATTGTCCCCAGGAAGTGCTTCATCCAAAACCTTCCTGAACATCTCTATGCTCGTCGCCACCGTCTTTATCACATCATCCCTAAATCCTACTACCTCTACCTCATCCCCTACCTTAAGTCTCCCTCTTTCCACTCTCCCTGTAACTACCGTCCCCCTTCCTGATATGCTAAATACATCCTCTATCGGCATAAGAAATGGCTTGTCAACCTCCCTTACCGGCTCAGGTATAAAGTTGTCCAATGCTTCAAGAAGCTCAAATATGCATCTCGCCTCCTCTGAATCAGGATCATCACTCTCCAGCGCCTTCAATGCACTACCCTTTATAACCGGAACCTCATCCCCAGGATATTCATACTTCGTAAGAAGCTCCCTTACCTCCAACTCAACAAGCTCTATAAGCTCAGGATCATCTACCATGTCACACTTGTTCAAAAATACTACCATAGCTGGAACACCTACCTGACGTGCAAGAAGCACATGCTCCCTCGTCTGTGGCATAGGTCCATCATCAGCCGCAACTACAAGTATCGCCCCGTCCATCTGCGCAGCTCCCGTGATCATGTTCTTTATATAGTCAGCATGACCAGGACAGTCTATATGCGCATAATGCCTCTTCTCCGTCTCATATTCTACATGCGCCGTCTGTATCGTTATCCCCCTCGCCTTCTCCTCAGGTGCCTTGTCTATCTGATCAAATGGAACATATTCCGCCAGCCCCTTGAATGACAAATGCTTCGTTATCGCTGATGTCAGCGTCGTCTTCCCATGGTCTATGTGCCCTATCGTACCTACGTTCACATGCGGCTTCTTCCTCTCAAACTTCTTCTTAGCCATCACAAAACCTCCATAAAATTAAGCCCACGACCGGACTTGAACCGGCGAACCCCATCCTTACCAAGGATGTGCTCTACCAGCTGAGCTACGTGGGCATTTTTAAAAAGAGCGGGAAGCGGGATTCGAACCCGCGACCCTCAGCTTGGAAGGCTGATGCTCTAACCAGGCTGAGCTATTCCCGCCCTTCTTATGGAGAGGGGAGGATTCGAACCTCCGAAGGCTGAGCCAGCGGATTTACAGTCCGCCCCCTTTGACCGCTCGGGAACCTCTCCACAGAAGCCAGCGGAGGGATTTGAACCCCCGACCCACTGATTACAAATCAGTTGCTCTACCAGCTGAGCTACGCTGGCTTCGTATTAAAATTTTAATCATAACATCACAAAAGTCAATATGATTTTTTTCACTTAAAATAGGGAAACCTCTATCTTTCCCCAAAAGAAGGCATTTCCATCTATCAAAGCAATTATGCCTTTTATTTCTTCAAATCTTTCTGTCCACATCTTTATCTTCTCCAAATCCTCCTTTCTTTTTATCATATTTCCTATAGCAGTTGCCAGGGCATCTGAAAAAGTAGCAGAATCAGAAATCACTGTTACGATATCTGCATTTCCAAAACTTAAAGAATGTCCTATCTTTGAAGAAGAAGAACATATCCCTGCAGGCATCTGATCTTCCTTTAATGTAATCTTCAGATTGTAACTTTTTCCTGAAAATATAGAAACAGTTGCTTTTCTTTTTAGCTTCAAAAACACATCTCCTCCATTTTCCACTATCACTTCATCAATTATTTCCAATAGACCTTTTCCTACATACTCTGCTATAGCCCCTGCAACTGCTGCCATAGGTCCAATTCCCACTTTTTTTGAAGCAGTTATCATCTCTTTGACTAATGGAGGAGCATATGGATCTTCTTTCCAGGGGACAAGAGAGTTCATAAATTCAGGATAATTTCTTATATAAGATTCAATCTGATTTCTTGCAGACAGGACAAGTTCTGTTGCTTTATTTTTCAGATCTCTTTTTGCACTTATCCACAAATCAGTCTCTTTCAGTGATATCTCAAAAGAAACAAGATCTTTTGGTTTAGCAATCTTTCTGTAAAACTTTTTTCCAAATCCAATCCTATCTTTCCTTTTTTCCAGCATAGGCAAGCTTTGATATAATTATACTTATCTCATACAGGAAAAGAAGAGGAAGTGCCATTATGATCTGTGTCATTACATCAGGAGGAGTAAATATAGCTGCAGCTGTAAATATCAAGACTATAGCGTATTTTCTGTTTTTTTTCAGAAAATTAGGTGTGAGGATACCTATTTTTGTCAAAAAATAGGTAAGCACAGGAAGTTCAAAGACAATACCAAATGCGATAAGAAGTTTTATAGCAAAAGAGAAATACTGTTTTACTGAAGGAAGGGCTTTTACATATTTGTTTGCAAAACCAAGAAAGAACTTAAAACCAAAAGGGAAAACTACAAAATATCCAAATATAGCTCCTCCTATGAAAAGGACTGTTGAAGATAATACAAAAGGGAAAAGAAATCTTTTTTCGTTCTGATAAAGTCCAGGAGCAACAAACTTCCACATTTCGTAAAATATTACAGGAGAAGCAAACATTATTCCCATAATAAGAGATATCTTCAGGTAAGTAACAAACATTTCAGGAAGGTTTGTAAATATTAAGAAACTGTCTTCTGGTAAAGCTTCTTTAAGGGGTTTTATAAGGATCAGAAATGCTCTTTCAGAAAAGAAATAAGATATAACAAATCCAAAACCAACCGCTATTATACATACTATAAGCCTTCTTCTTAACTCTTCCAGATGTTCCAAGAAAGGTTTCTTTTCATCTATCTCCATCTTTTTTACCTTCTTTTTTTGCTCCAGCTACAGAATCTATCGTTTCTTCAGGAAAAGAAATATCTTCTGCTTCTATAGACTCTTTTATTTCTTGTGTAGCTCTTCTAAACTCTGCTATACTTTTTCCAATTGCTCTTCCTATTTCTGGCAGCTTTTTTGGACCAATTACTATAAGAGCAATCAACATGATCAAAAGAAGTTCATTCATTCCAATACTTCCAAACATATCATTCCTCCTTATCTTATGTATAGACACATTGCTATTTCATCACATTCAGGAAATTTTGGACATTTTAGACAATCTTTCCAGATTTTGTGAGGAAGAGAAGACTTTTCTATCTTTTCAAAACCAAATCTTGAAAAAAAGTCTGGGACATAGGTAAGCACAAAGACTTTTCTTATTCCCAATTCCTTTGCTTCATCAATACACCTTTTTACTAACATAGAACCAATTCCTCTGTTTTGACTTTCTTCAGAAACAGCAAGAGATCTTATTTCAGCAAGGTCTTCCCAACATATTTCAAGAGCAGAAACCCCAATTATTCTATTGTCTTCCTCTG
>Ga0190367_1001178_pt1 | contig 15808 bp, 13 predicted proteins | sample 4872181011_MG_FD_171838 | JGI IMG/M metagenome (GOLD analysis project Ga0190367, IMG submission 171838) | Hydrothermal vent microbial mat bacterial communities from Southern Trench, Guaymas Basin, Mexico - 4872-18-10-11_MG | ecosystem: Environmental > Aquatic > Marine > Hydrothermal vents >...
TTTAAATATCTATATAAATTAATATTGAATTGAAATAAATTTTTGCGATTATTATTCAGGATATGAAAAAATAAGTTTTTTTATTCAGATGTTTAACTTCTAAAGCATGGTTAGGGTTGTTGCAACCGGAACTTTTGATATAATTCATCCGGGACACATAAGGTATCTTGAAGAGGCAAAAAAGCTTGGAGATGAGCTCATAGTCATAGTTGCTAGGGAAAAAAACGTTAAGCATAAGCCAAAACCAATAATTCCTGAAGAACAGAGGAGAAGGGTTGTTGAGTCATTAAAACCCGTAGATAGGGCGATTTTGGGAGATGAAAGGGATATTTTCAAACCCATAATGGAGTTAAAGCCAGATATAATAGTTCTCGGTTACGACCAGCACTTCGATGAGAAAAAGCTTGAGGAGGAGCTTAGAAGGAGGGGGCTGAGTACAAGGGTTATAAGGATAACCGCGAAGGAGGAATGCGAATACTGCTCGTCTACAAGGATAATTAAGAGGATAGTGGATGTCGTAAAGAGTAGATTGAAGGAATACGAGGAGTTTTTCAGATCCAGGAGGATAGATTGATCACGCAAAGTTTTAAATATCTTTTTTCAGCTCTTCATCTATGGCCAGAAAACCCGCAAAGATGTGGAGGAGACTTGAGAGGCCTTATACGAGAAAGGAGTACATAGACGGTATCCCGGGAATAAGGATCAGGCAGTTCGAAATGGGTAACAGATCAGCGGATTTTCCGGTCATGCTATCTCTGGTTGCGGAAGAGGATGTCCAGATAAGGGATACGGCACTGGAGGCATCTAGGCTTGCTGCGGGCAAATTTCTAGCAAAAATGGTCGGCAGCACGAATTTCAAGCTTAAGATAAGACTCTATCCCCATCACATACTAAGGGAGCATAAGATGGCGGTCGGTGCAGGAGCAGACAGGATTTCCCAGGGAATGAGAAAGGCCTTTGGCAAACCAGTCGGTCTTGCAGCCCAAGTCACTTCTGGAAAAAAGATTCTGAGCGTCTGGGTGAAGCCCGAACACTTCGAATTTGCAAAGGAAGCTCTGAAGAGGGCGGGCCAGAAGCTTCCAACTCCAACTAGGATAGTTGTTGAAAAGGGATCAGAATTTCTCAAGGGCAAGATCTAAAAGATTTTTATACAGATCTGTTAGAAAATATGCGTGGAAAAAATAGCGATTACCGTCTACGGTCCGGATAGGCGTGGAATAGTGTACGGAATATCCAAGGTTCTGGCGGATAACAACGTTAATATAATAGATATAGAGCAGACTGTTCTGCACGGACTATTCATAATGTTTATAATAGCCGATATGGAAAAATCCTTGATAGATTTTGAGAGGTTAAGTGATATACTCAGGAAGAAGGGTGAGGAGATAGGCGTTCATGTTAACGTATCGAGGTTTAGAGAGGTAAAAAAGGCCAAGAAAAACCTTTACGTTATAACCGTTCTCGGCAGGGACAGGGTGGGGATAGTCAGAGATATATCTAAAATACTCCTTAAATACGGTGTAAACATAGAAAAAACAAGTCTTATTGCAAGAGATAAGCTCATATCAATAGAATTTATTGTGGATATAGGAAAAGCTGATCCAGATGTTATAAAGAGGAGACTGAAGGACGATGTTGAAAGATTTGGCCTAGATATAGTCATCCAGCCATACTCGATTTTTGAAAGGGAGAAGAGGTTGATAGTGTTCGATATGGACTCAACACTCATAAATACGGAGATAATCGATGAATTAGCAAAGATTGCAGGTGTTGAGGAGGAGGTAAAGAAGATAACAAAGATGGCGATGGAGGGGAAGATAGATTTCAAGGAAGCTTTGATTAAAAGAGTTGAGCTTTTAAGAGGCTTGCCTGTAGAAGTTCTTGAGAAGATTTACGATAAAATAGAACTTACGGAGGGTGCTAAGGAACTCGTTCAGGCATTAAAGAGGGCAGGTTATAAAATAGCTCTTATAAGCGGCGGCTTTACTTATTTCACCGAAAAATTGAAGAAGGAGCTGGGACTCGATTACGCATTCGGTAACGAGCTTGAGATAAAGGACGGTAAACTAACGGGTAGAATTAAGGGAAGAATAATCGATGCGAAGGAAAAGGCGAGAATAATCGAAGAAATAGCGAGGAAAGAGGGGATTAGCAGGGAAAACATAGTGGCCGTCGGTGATGGTGCGAACGATAAGATAATGATAGAAAACGCAGGACTCGGCATAGCCTTTAATGCAAAGGAGGCGTTAAGGGAAGTAGCTGACGGCATGATTTCGGATTTAATGGAACTAGCAGGTGTTTTAAGACTTAAGGAGTTCAAAAAAAGGGTATGACAGTACGAGTTCTAAATCCTCAGCACATGCTCTCCTAACTATTGAAGATATGGGATTTCTTGTCCTGAAAAGGTTTTTCCTCTTATGAAATATGAGTACGTGAGGATCGAATCCGAGAAGCTTGAAAGATCTGAAAGCGGCCTTAAGTATCTCGACATCGGATCTGAGGAGGTATGATATGAAATGCATTTCTTCGAGCATGGAAGGGTTGCACACCATTGCGTTGTCCGTTCCTATTAGCCATAGATCGTAATCGATTAGTATCCTGTAATTCCTTACGTTTAAGAGGTCGAAGAAGGCGTTTGATCTTATACAAGACACTATGGGTATTTCCTCTTCCATTGCGATCTTTAGGTTTTTTACATCGGATTTATTCATGTGAATGAGTATATCGGGTTCAAGGCTCAATGCGTTTGGGACATCTGAATCATCAACCTCTCCGGCGTGTATTGCAAAAACTACCTTCTTCTTCCTTGCTATATCCCTTATATCCTCTAGAAATCTTAAATCGTGATCTCTAGTCGAGCTCATGCCGAATCCAAAAGACAATTCGGCTAAATCTTCCGCCTCGCATATATTAGATGGTCTCGTAAGGGGTTTGCATATTTTCATGTCATCGGCCTTTTTCAGCAACTCGTAACCCTTTAGACCACCCTCCCTGAAATCGAGTATGGCTGTCGTACCGCTGGAAAAAGCTGTTTTTATGGAGTTTCTAATGCATCTCACGATTTCATCATCACCAGCCTCCTCCAACACCTTAAACTTGTAGTCTCTAACGGCTTTTTCGATCGGCATGAACTCTATATCCTTTGCTACCGAATCACCGAGATGCGTGTGGGCGTTGAAAAAAGATGGAAGGACTATGAATTCCGGTTCAACATTCCTCTCCTCAAAAAATATCTGATTACGGTCTATCGTGAGCACTCCCCTTAAAGTCTCGCATTCGGGTGTTATCAGATCGCATTTGAAGTCCATATAGATAGATGTTACAGTTATTTTAAAATTGCACCCTCATCTGCCTGACATACCAGTTTCGAGTACTTCGCAAGAAATCCCCTGTGCTCTATCTTCTTCGGTCTCCATTTCTCTCTTCTATCCCTCAGCTCATCCTTATCAACTTCGAGCTCCAGCCTTCTACTGTATATATCTATTGAAATTGGATCACCATCTCTTACAAGCGCTATCGTTCCCCCTACGATCGCCTCAGGGCTTACGTGACCTATGCACGGTCCCCTTGTAGCGCCGCTGAATCTGCCATCGGTTATCAATGCAACCCTTTTCAAACCCATCCCGGCTATGGAAGCTGTGGGTAGAAGCATCTCCGGCATTCCGCAGGCCTTTGGTCCCATGTACCTTATGACAACGACATCTCCCTCTTCTATCTCGTTGTTAAGAATTGATCTTAATGCTGATTTCTCATCGTCGAAAACCTTTGCATATCCTCTGAATCTGAACATATCCCTATCCATTGCAGAAATCTTTACAACTGCACCTCTTTCCGCTAGGTTACCTCTTAATATTGCAATTCCACCTTCACGGCTGATTGGATCGTTCATATCCCTTATTATATCCCTTCCCCTGACAACAGCCATCTCTGCTATTTCGTATATACTCTTCCCGCTCACCGTCATTTCATCATTCATGATTTCTTTCGCCTTTTTCAATAGCATCGGAACTCCTCCGCTTTCATCCAGATCCAGAACAGTATATTCGGAGGAGGGATCCAGAGAAAGTATATGCGGCGTGTTTCTGCTTATCTCATCGAATAAATCCAGTGTTAACTTGATACCGCATTCCCTGGCAATTGCAGGCAGATGAAGAACTGTGTTCGTTGAACCCCCTATAAGCATGTCCACCTTTATCGCGTTTTCAAAAGATCTCTCGTTTATGAAGTCAAGGGGTTTTATATCCTGTTTAACAAGTTCAACTACCCTTATACCGCTCTCCTTGGCAATTCTAAATTTCCTGGACGATACAGCAGGAGAAGTCGAGCAGTAGGGAAGGCAAAGACCCAAAACCTCTGTTATTATCTGCATGGTATTTGCCGTGTAAAGTCCTTGGCAGCTACCGAAATAACAGGCGCAAAAGTCCTCGTACAGCTTTAATTCCTTTTCTTCGATCTTTTTAGCCTTGTATAAACCCATCGCCTCGAACGCCGTTTTAATTGTTGCCGGCCTGTTTTTTATCCTTTCAGCTATCATTGGACCTCCGCATACGACTATCGATGGTATGTTCAACCTTAAAACAGCCATTAGCATTCCGGGAATTATCTTGTCGCAAGCACCGATAACGACGAGGCCATCGAATTTGTGAGCCCTGACCATGGCCTCGATGGAATCTGCTATAAGTTCTCTTGTCGGTAAGGAGTAGAACATGCCGTCATGCCCCATTGCAATTCCATCGCATACACCTATTACTCCGAATTCGAATGCAACGCCTCCGGCGGAATGTATTCCCTCTCTTACAAACTGGGCTATCTTATCGAGATTTGCGTGACCGGGTACAATTGTACTGTAGGCGTTTGCAATTCCTATAAACGGTTTATCCATTTCTTCATCGATAACGCCTAACGATTTCAGTAAAGCTCTGTGAGCAATCCTTTCAACACCTTTCTTCACATCATCGCTCCTCATCTAGATCAAATCACGCCGCCGTATTTTTAAATTTTTGTTTAACATAGAATCCGTAGCAAAATGATTGTCCTTAACTGATATCTTTCTCAGTAGCCTGATATCGCAGTAAATCGAATAGGTAATTCCAAGATTTCAAATGGAATCTCCGATATCTTCAGAAGAATTTATCAAAACAATTTATTATTTATATAATACTATTTAAATATAAAAATATAGACATTTTGTTATAATAGTTTAATTTATTTATGCGAAAACATTTTAGTCTACGGGACAAATTCCGTGTATGAAGATCCTTGTGTGCGGTAAGGGCGGTTGCGGTAAGAGTGTGATCGCAACTCTCATATCAAAAGCTCTAGCTGATAGGGGCTATGATGTACTCGTAATAGATGGAGATGAATCCAATTTGAGTTTACACAGATTTTTAGGCCTGGATATGCCCAGATTATTTAGGGATTATTTTGGAAGCAGGAAGGAAGTATTTGAAAGGATAAAAAAGTTAGAAATAAGGAGTATATGTGAAATACCCGATGATTTCATTGCAAAAAGGGACAGGATAAAACTGCTATGCATAGGTAAAATACATGAATTCGGAGAGGGATGTGCATGTCCAATGGCAGCTTTACTCAGGGAATTTCTGAGAAATCTGAAACCGGAAAGGAATGAATTTGTAATAGTGGACACAGAGGCAGGAATTGAGCATTTTGGTAGAGCAGTCGAAATTGGATGCGATTTAATACTGCTTGTTCTCGACCCCACATACGAATCCATACTTCTCTCTAAGAGGATTACTGAAATGAAGATGGGGAAAAAGGTATTTTTCATACTCAACAAGATTGACGAAACGTCAAAGAACATAGTTCTCTCGAGTATCGATAAAACTAGAGTTATAGCGATAATTCCGGTTGTAGATGATATAGCAGTCTCATGTCTTAAAGGAGAGGAGATTAATGTGAGATTGAAGGAGATTGAGAGGGTTGCGGACTTCTTGGTGGGCATGAAATAGACTAAATGTTAAGGTCTTAGATTTGCAGGTAATTAACCAATGCGTTAAACCGTAACAGCTAATGGAATATAGCCTTCTGAAAATCTCCAAATCTTTTCGATATTATAATCTAAAATCCCTTAAACATACGAAATTGCTGGAATGTAAGGAGCGAATAGATGGATATTGCGATGAGCATCGAAGTCGGAATAAGGACGCATATAATCGACCTTTTCAAATCTATATCCCTTGAATGCTTGACGGCGAAAACGAGTATGTTTGCCTGCCATACAGTTTTTGCTATACTGAATATGGTAAGATGAATTGCCGGTCTGAAACTGAATAGGTAAAAGTCTAAAGGTGACAGGACTATGAACGGTAGAAAGCTGAAGGATGTGAATTTCAAGGTCCTTGAAAAACCGTTCTTTCCACCAAATATCGAGGATAATCCGTGAAGTACGGCCGCAATTATTATCCAGGATATAAAAGCCGATAAAAAAGGTGAAATTATTGTCTGAACTCTTACAATTTCGATAACAATTCTCACCTGCTCAACCGTCAGTTTTTCCGAAAGAATTTGCGTAAGATAAGCTTCAATTTCCCCGATTTTTAAATAGGATATGATGCTTCCGATTATCCCCGACAGGGAAACGATCAACACCGGTATGAAAAAACCCGTTTCAAGCCTTCTAAAAAATTCGTCTGGGTTGTACAGAACCCTTATCATATCACGAATTTAGCATCTATTTAAAAACATTTGCCGTAATTCAGTTAAATGGCGGAGGAATCGTTTTACGTGACAACGACACCTGGACTGGAATTTATTTCGGCAAGAGAAATAGAAAAGCTGGGTGGAAGGATTGAGGAGATAAGGAGGGGTAGGGGTAGAATTTTCTTAAGAGGAGATCTGGAGCTTATGGTAAGGTTAAACTATCTTTCAAGGACTCTGGAAAGAGTTATGATACTCCTGACATTCGACGAATTTGAAAACCTCGACGATATATATAAAATCGTGAAGAACTTGAGCTTCGACTTTATAAAGCCAGATCAGAGCTTTGCTGTAAGACCTCTCAGAGTCGGGCAGCATGAATTCACATCTCTCGATGTGGGAAGGGTAGTAGGTCAGGCTATAATCGATAGCTATCTTGAATCCAGAGGTGTTAGGCTAAGGGTAAACCTGGACAATCCGGATGTGATAATAAGGGCTGATGTAATATTTAATGAGCTGTACGTAGGTCTGGATACAACTGGAGACGCCGCACTGCATAAAAGAGGTTATAGGGTTTACGATCATCCAGCACCATTAAATCCCACCATAGCATCGTCTCTAGTTATGATTTCTAGTTGGAATGTGGAAAAGTCCCTTCTGGATCCCATGTGCGGAAGCGGTACGATTCTAATAGAATCCGCGATGATTGGGAGGGACATTCCGCCTCAGAAGCTCAGAAAGGAATTTCAATTTTTGAGGATATACAACGGGGACATGCTGAGGGATCTCATAGAGAGCTCGAGTGAGAGAGATGTGAAGATGAAACTTCTAGGCATCGAGAAGTTCAGAAAGCATCTGAGAGGTGCTGTATTGAATTCTAAAAAGGCTGGAGTCTACGATACGATAGATTTCGTACAGGGCGACGCGACTAGGATGTGCGTGAAAGATGTAGATGTGATGATAACGAATCCTCCATACGGTATGAGAATTGCAAGAAAAGGTATTATAGAGAATCTTTACAGAGGTTTTTTAAAATGTTCTAAAGATATAACCGACGAAATAATCGTTATTACAGCCGAACACAAGATACTCAGAGAAAAAGCCTTGGATATAGGATATTCGATAAGAGATGAGATAAAGGTAAAATACGGTGGTCTGGATGCAGTTATATTCATTTTAAAGTCTTAATAAATCTGTTATAACTCTATCCTTACTCGTATAACCCTTTATAAGATCGGATGTCATGTAATCAACAAGATATATCAACTTTTTCTTCGCATCGCAATCCTCAAAATAATCGAGGGCATCCTTGCTTTTTCTCGAGTAATAATCTATAAGTCTCAGAACCTTTTTAACAGCCCCCTCAAATCCGTACCTCTGCTCGTATATCATCGGTAACGTTTTCGATTCGAATTCTGACTTCTTATCCTCATACATTCTCAGGAACTCTATTAGATCGTCAACGAGCTGATAGGCAATACCTAGATTTTTTCCGTATTCAAATAACCTTTCACAAGCCTTTCTGTCATCGCAAACAGCTCTGCACGCATTTTTTGCACTGTACGCGAATAGAGATGCAGTTTTATATAGTATGCACTTGAAGTAGTCATCCTCATCGAATTCATCCCTTGTACTGTACACGTCCAATAGTTCGCCTTCTGCCATCATCATACCCATTCTAGCGAATTCTTCTATTATCTCTTCATCGTATCCAGAAACAAGCTCAACTGATTTCGATATAAGCCAGTCTCCTACTAGTATTGCTAGCGAGACATCGTATTCTACGTGAAGTGCCCTAACGTTCCTCCTCATAACACCTCTGTCTATTACATCATCATGGGCTAGACTTGCCGTGTGTATCAGCTCGACTGCAAGGGCCATGTTCATGACATCTTCGTAATCCCCTCCGCATAGCTTGCTGCTAAGTAAAACTACGATCGGTCTTGTCCTTTTTCCGCCAGCCTTAATTATATATTTTATAGCTTTTTTAATCTTCGGAATTGCATTCACATTTTCTATGAGTCTTTCTAGTTCTTCATTTATAATTCTGTATTCATTCCACTTTTCTATCATTCTAACACCTTTTCTTAAATTGTTCTATTTCTATTTAAAGGCTTGCAAAAGCCTTTTAAATTTAGCGATTTAATATAAGTCAGGTGGTTTTAATGGGTGTTCTGTGGCTTGACGAAGTTGATAAAGATGATCTGCTACTAGCTGGAGGAAAGGGAGCAAATCTCGGTGAACTTTTGAGAATGGGAATACCTGTTCCAGAGGGTTTTATAGTCGATAGCAAAACATTTAAAGATTTCATAGAGAAGACCGGACTGAAGGATAAAATTATAGATATTCTAAATAAAATAAATGTAGAAAATACGAAAGAGCTTGAAAATGCATCAAAGGAGATAAGAAAACTTATAGAATCTACCCCGATGCCAAAAGAAGTTGAAGATGAGATAAAAAATGCCTACAGAACATTATGCAAGGAAAGCGGTGATGTCGTGTATGTTGCGGTCAGGAGTTCTGCGACTGCTGAGGATTTGCCGAGCGTTTCTGCTGATGAATTCGTGCTCGCAAAGATAGATGGATATGTTAGACTTATGAGGGTATGCGAAGTCTATAGCGAATTCATAAAGGGCAGGGAAGTAGAAATCCCAGCTATGAATGGAAATAGGATTGTGTGGACTAAGGTTAAGGATGTTTACAGGCATAACGGGCACGGAAAGATGTTAAAGATTAGGACCAAGACCGGTAGGGAATTAACGGTTTCGCCCAATCATTCCGTAATAGTCTTGGATGAGATTACATCGGAGCGATACGTAGTACCGTATGCTACAGATTTAGTAGGTAAAAAGGTACCGGTGACGGCGGGAATTGAGCCAAATCCCGTTGTAAGTAGTATAGATGTCAGAGGACTGTTCGGTGATGCCTGTATATCAAGGAATGGTAGGGTTTTCGTTAAAGGAATGGACTACGGGTTACCCGAGGTAATTGAGATAGACTACGATTTGATGTTCTTCTTCGGTCTGTTTCTTGCAAATGGAACTATTGACGGAAGTCGTGTAAGGATCAGATGTAAAAGACAGGATTCGGTTGAAAGGATTAGAAAAGCGATTGAAAAGCTTGGAATAAGATGCGAAATTTCTTATAACGGTTATTTCTTAGATTTCTGTTCAGCAGAAATATCCGAATTACTAAAGCTTCTATTCCTGTCAGACGGGATTAGGAGGGTTCCAGATCTATTATTCAACGTCGATCGCGAGAATATGCGCGCATTCATATCGGGAGTCTTCAGCGAATGCGACATTTTAGGGGATGAAGCAAGTCTGGATTTATCGTCCGATATCCTGTGTGCGGGAATAGTCAAACTTCTGGAGTTTTTAAGGGTTCCTGTTAAAATAGTCGAAGGAAAATCGATTCTTATTCCGATATCGCATATAGAGCAGATCGTAAACCGTGAGGAATACGGAATGGGAGATTGCTGGGAAGTTGTGTGGGATGAAGTCTCAGAAGTTAAAGTTGTTGATTACAGAGGAGTTGTATACGACTTTATCGTTCCGGGGCTGGAGAACTTCTCGTGCGGTATCGGCGGTATAATAACTCATAACTCTGCAAGCTTTGCAGGTCAGCAGGAGACTTATTTAAACGTTAGAGGAGAGAATGAGGTAGTAGATAAGGTTAAGAAATGCTGGAGCAGTCTTTATACGCCCAGGGCGATCTATTACAGAGTTAGGCAGGGATTCAGGCATGAAGATGTTAGCATTGCAGTAGTCGTCCAGAAAATGGTTAACAGCGAAAAATCCGGTGTCATGTTTACATCGCATCCGACCACGGGCGAAAAGATAACCATAATAGAGGCCGTTTTCGGATTGGGAGAGGCAATAGTCAGCGGAATGGTAACACCTGATTACTACGAGTACGATAGGATAAGGAGGAAAATAGTGAATGTAAAGGTTTCGAACAAAAAATTCGCAATAGTAAGACAGAACGGGAAGAACGTAAAGATTGAACTCGGTAAAAAAGGAGAGGAGAGAGTCCTGAGTGACGATGAAATTGAGGAACTTGTGAGGTTGGGTGAGATTATAGAGGAGCATTATGGAACTCCGCAGGACATAGAATGGGCTATCGAAAAGGGAAAGATATACATAGTTCAGTCGAGGGCTGTAACAACTATAAAACCGAAAGACGTGGCTGAAAAGGAGGCAGTTGAAGAGGGAGAAATCCTCGTCAAAGGTCTTGGTGCGTCACCGGGGATAGGTATCGGGAGGGTGAAGATAGTTCTAAAGCCCGAGGACATATCCAAAATTGAGAAAGGAGATGTTCTCGTTGCAGTAATGACGAATCCCGACATGGTTCCTGCGATGAGGAAGGCATCGGCAATAGTTACAAATGAAGGAGGTCTTACGTGTCATGCGGCAATAGTTTCTAGGGAATTAGGTGTTCCTGCTGTGGTCGGAACAAAAAACGCGACTGAAGTGCTGAAAGACGGAATGCTTGTAACAGTTGATGGAGAAAAGGGTATAGTATACAAAGGTGCCGTGAAGAAGAAGAAAGAAGAGGAAAGGGTTGTAACCGTTGCGCAGACACCAATCATAACGGCCACAGAGATAAAGGTTAACATATCGATCCCCGATGTTGCGGAGAGGATAGCAAAAGAGACAAATGCGGACGGTGTTGGGCTTTTCAGGATAGAGCACATGGTTCTCGGATTAAAGAAGCATCCAATGAAGTACATAAGAGATGGGGAGATAGATGAATACGTTAATGAGCTTTACAAGGGTATGAAAAAGGTAGTAAAGGCTTTCTATCCGAGACCGGTTTGGATAAGGACACTTGACGCTCCTACAGATGAATTCAGGCATATGGAGGGAGGAGAAGACGAACCGATTGAGGCAAATCCAATGATGGGATTCAGGGGTATTAGAAGAGATCTGAAAGAGGAGATACATTTCAGAGCTGAGATGAGAGCCATAAAGAAGTTGATTGACGAGGGATATACAAATGTCGGTATAATGCTTCCCCTTGTAACCAGAGTTGAGGAGGTTAGAAGGGCAAAGGAGATAGCAATGGAGGAGGGTATACCCCTTGATAAAATAGATTTCGGGATAATGGTTGAAACTCCGGCATCGGCACTTATAATAGAGGATATAATAAAGGAGGGTATAACGTTTATAAGCTTTGGAACAAACGATCTGACCCAGTACACTTTAGCTGTTGACAGGAATAACGAAAACGTTGCATATCTCTACGATGAAACACATCCGGCCGTTATGAAGCTAATAGAACACGTAATAAGGATATGCAAGAAGTACGGTGTTAAGACATCCATATGCGGTCAGGCCGGAAGTTATCCGCATGTAGTAAGGAAATTGGTTGAGATGGGAATAGACAGCATTTCTGCAAATCCCGATGCCGTTCAGATGATAAGAGAGGTTGTCGCCAGAGTTGAGAGGAAGATAATGCTTGACAGGATAAGAGGAGAAAAACAATAATATATTATTTTTATAATAAAACATCTCATATTTTTAGGACTTAACAAATACTCAGATAAATTCTTAAGCAAATTAATAGAAGCATAGGACATGAAAAAAATATTAGTTTTGAGTGGAAAGGGAGGAGTTGGAAAGAGTACCGTTGCTGTAAATATAGCTTACGCGTTAGCGATAAAGGGTTATAAGGTCGGGTTGTTGGATAGTGATATACACGGTCCAACGATCCCGAAGCTCCTCGGGCTTGAGAATGTGAGCGGTTTGGAGGTTGAGAATAACAAGCTAAAACCTATCGAGGTGGACGGTGTTAAGGTCGTTTCCATAGGATTTTTCTTACCGTCAAGAGATGTTCCGGTTATATGGAGAGGTCCTATGAAACACAAGTTCTTGGAACAGCTCTTTAACGATGTAAACTGGGGTAATATAGATTACTTGATAATCGATTGTCCTCCGGGAACGGGGGATGAGGTAATAAGCGTTACTCAGCTTGCAAAACCAGAAGTGGCAATAGTTGTCACAACTCCTCAGAGTGTTGCACTTGAAGATGTTAGAAAAGCAGTAAATTTTGCAAAAAAGGCCAATATGAAGATATTTATTATAGAAAACATGTCTGGACTGAGATGTCCTTACTGCGGGAACGTTATATACGTTTTCAGTAAGGGAGGAGGTGAATCCCTGGCAAGGGAAATGGATGTCAAGTTCTTGGGATCAATCCCGCTCGATCCGAATATAATGGAGAGCGGTGAGGCCGGAAAGCCATTCGTTAAGGAGGAATCAGAAACAACAAAGGTCTTTGTCGAAGTAGTTGAGAGAATGCTGGACGAAATCTAATATGCTCGACCTGCACATACATTCGATTTATTCAGACGGCAGCGGAACTATCGACGATATTACAAAAAGGGCTAAGGAGATTGGTTTAAAGGTCATAGCGATAGTAGATCATTCCATTGAGCACAGGAGAGGTATGGACGAGAACAAGGCAAAAAAAAGACAGATTGAGATAGATAGGGCAAGGGATAAATACGATATAGAGATACTGAGCGGTGTGGAGTGCGGAATACTTGCTGATGGTGAGATACAGATTCCTGACTTCAGATTTGATCTGATAATAGTATCCATACATGATTTTTTACATACGGAGGAATACTACTACAGGATAAGGAAATGCATAGAGAAGTTCGGCGACAGGATATGCGTGATGGGTCATCTTCATTCAGACATGTTCAACTGCGGCAGGGATTTCTCAAAGGATGCAGAACTCATAGATCTGTTCGTGGAAAACGATATAGCGATCGAGATAAATTCCCTGCATCACGCACCGCCTCTGGACTTCTTGGAGATGTGCTCCGATAGAAGAATTCTATATTCGATTGGAAGCGACGCTCATACACTCAACAGAGTTGGGGATGTAAAATGGTGCCTCGAAGTCTCAAGAAAATTTCTCAAGAAGGGAAAAATCATCCTGGATAAAATACAATAAAAGAATTTAAATATTATTATGTTTATCTAGAATATATTATGGTCGGAATGCTTAAATCGATCAAGTTCCTAAGATAATAGTATGATTGTGGAATCCTATCTCTATGAGAGGAAAGATGACGCCGTTATCTGCAAGACTTGTATGCACAGATGTCTGATTAAGAAGGATAAGTGGGGAATATGTAAAATGAGGAAAAATGAAAACGGTGTTTTAAAGGTTTACAATTACGGCATGGTTTCATCGGTGGCATTGGATCCGATAGAAAAGAAACCTCTGCATAATTTCAAGCCTGGATCGTCCGTTTTATCTTTTGGAAGCGTTAGCTGCAACTTCAGATGTAAGCACTGTCAAAACTATACAATATCGACTGCAGACCTCAACTACCCCTATCTGAGAGAGTTTAAACCTGAGGACATATTAAGACTTGTAAAGGAATACAACGCCGATGGAGTTGCATGGACATACAATGAACCTTCCATATGGCACGAATTCGCTTTAGATTCAAGTAAACTTGTTAAAAAGGATGGATACTATGTCGTTTATGTTACAAACGGTTACATGAGCTTTGAGGCGATAGATCAGTTCAGAGGAATACTCGATGCAGCTAATGTAGATGTTAAGGCATTTAAAGAGGATTTTTACAGGAGAATATGCAAGGCAAGACTGGAGAATGTTTTGGAATGTGTAAAATATCTTTACAAGTCCGGAGTATTCCTTGAACTGACATATCTAATAATCCCGGGAGAAAACGATGACATGGAGGAGATTAGGAGTTTCGCGGAGTGGGTATACGATCTTGATAAGAGTATACCCGTTCACTTCTCCAGATTCCATCCCGATTACCAGATGCTGGACAAGCCTCCGACGCCCATAAAAACAATAGAGAAGGCTGTAGAAGTTGCTAGGGATGTCGGGATAGAATACGTATACGTCGGAAATGTATGGGGTCACAGATATGAGGATACTTACTGTCCAAACTGCAACAGTCTTTTGATAGACAGAGAGGGATTTTACATAGTCAGAATGAATCTTGATGGTAGGAGATGTCCTGAATGCGGATACAAGCAGAATATAATACTTTGATCGATGAAGCATAGTCTCATTCAAGAGATACACCTGAAATCTTCGCAAATTACACAAGAAGAATGGGTAAAATTTTTGAGTGAGATCTACCGATTAGTGGTTGCCCGTGCTTTATCTTTTACGAATATTTTAGTAACTTGCACGGGCTTCTCCCTCAACCACCTCATCTCTATCGGTGGTTCATTGGGAGCTACATCCCCGCACACCACAGAGTACGGGTTACGGGATTACTCCGTCATCGGCAAAGCCTGATGGCTTCACTATACTAAATTGTAGAAGAATTATAAATGTTGCTGTTTCCAAAGTTTCCAAAATACCCTAAATACTCAAATAAGCGAATAGTCTACTGTAATTGCTGTGTGGATTAATGCAGATAACGTTTACAAAATGTCGCTAAGAAAGCCTCGCATTTAACAGTAGATGACAAAGTGAAATATTTGGCAACCAGATAAAAATCTTGAGAACATTTCAAAATAAAATAAAGATTCTCAACCCTATTTAGGTTGACCTAATTGCCAACTTTGTCATCTACTGTTAAAAGCAGGGATACGCAAGGAGGTGGTGGATGGGGTAGCTCACAGAACATCGCTAAGGAAGCTTTGGGCGGAGAGGAATTAGGAGAGGTTTGTTTATACCATGTTGAAGATATTGTAGAGAATTGCAGGCCTTCTTCTGAAACATTTTTACTCTCCCTCTCTTATCCTTCTTAAAAGATTGCTCTGGCCCAACCCGATGACTCAAACCGACCCCGTGAAGCTACCGCAAGGTAGTTGGGTGAGGAGTTCCCCTATGGGGAACCCTTGCCCCCTCAAGGCGGGGAGGAGGTGAGAAACAGTCATCAAAATCTTTGTAAATCCTATTCTACTATATAATCCTCTCCGAAGTCTGCCCAAATGAGGCCGAGGGGAGGCTGAGGGCGAGACGTAGGAGAGGAAGCGGGCTAACCGCCCCCTGTCAGTCTTTAAGGCTGATAGGCATGAAGCTTTGCTGAGGCTAACGGGGGATCCCTGGTACCCCGTGCTCTTAGCTGAGAGTTGAAAGCCAACCTAGCAGGTCGGATATTAAGATCTGTTAGGTTGGCTTGACCAGGTCAGAGTCAGAA